>Ga0172377_10001567_pt1 | contig 23150 bp, 24 predicted proteins | sample Pumphouse3metaG_FD_119749 | JGI IMG/M metagenome (GOLD analysis project Ga0172377, IMG submission 119749) | Leachate microbial communities from a municipal landfill in Southern Ontario, Canada - Pumphouse #3 metaG | ecosystem: Engineered > Solid waste > Landfill > Unclassified | place: Canada... | reverse complement strand
TAACAATATTTCCTGTAATCTGCTTTATATTACCTTTTACTGTTTTCTGTAAATCGATTAAAGAGTAGGACTGGTCTATTTCAGGAAAAACTAGTTTAAACTCTTTCATAGGACCTAGTCCTTGTCTTATATTCAAAATGTCCACTCCAGTCAAAGGCTACAAAATTTCCAATGCCTAAGACTTTATCTATGGTCTTTTCTAAATAATCAAGATACTTTCTATCATCGCTTCTCTTTTGACCACTCCCTAGACGGTTTAAAGGGGTCATTAAAAATAGGTCTTTCATTAACTTATGGTCTCCACCTGTATAGTTTCTAGCTAATACTAGAAAGACAAAATCGTCTCTACTGTGGTCACCCGCTATACTATCCCCTGAAATAAGCCTACTGGCCTTGTCATTTGTTCTTTCCATAGTGGATAGTATTTCATCTAAGGATAGTTTATCTAGGCTATAAGCTTTATTAAGAGCCTTGTACTTGTATTCTTTAAGCTGCTTTAGGGTTGATGGTTTATCCTGTGTCCATTTCCTATATAGTCTTTCTATTTCTAAGTCCTTATCTAAGAGCTTATTACTAACAGGAAAGAATTTGCCTTCTCCTACATCACCTGTTAAGGCTATATATCTATTATTTTTATAAATTTCTATCCCCTTGGATGATAGATTTAAATCGTTTTCTAAGTTTCCCCTAGCAAAGATATGGAGTCCTTTTCCTGATTGAGATATCTCCATATATGAACCTACGAAGTCCTTTACTACTTCCTCTGCCATAGGGCTTAATTTATCATCTATAATTGCCTTATCTAAGTCTATACATACTATCTTATCTTCTTCTACTAGGACAAAACCTAAAGGAGAATTTTCATATTTAGCTTCCTCAAAGTTTAACCACCTATCAGGTTTATTCCAATTACTGGCTTTTCCGTCTATTAAAGAAAAAGGTAGATTGGCTACCTTTCCCTCTAATTCTTCTTTTCTCCAACCAACAAATCTTTTTAATTCTTTCATTTCTTCTGGTAAATACTTATATTTCTTTTCCATTTTTTCCTCCTAGTCTGGTATTTGTTAGACTCCTGTGGTAAAATGGATTTGCTTAGAATACATTCCAACAGGAGTATTGCCTTTGGCCTTGTGCTAAAGGCTTTTTTCTTTTTTTATTGCTGCATTTATAATTTCCATTATCATTTTCAATTCTGTTTCACTTACACTATCTAGATCTTTATAACTCTCTAGCCTAAGCAATTCTTCATAAATCCTATCTAGTTTATTCCTGCAGCTATCAATTATATTTTGAGTTGCTACAACTTTAATAGGTGCATCTAAGATTGCTTTAGTCATATAAGTTTGCCTGTTCTGACCTGATAATTCTATCTTTGAGAAAATCTTATCCCTATCCTTTTTATCTACTCTAAAAGTTATAGTGGCTTGTTTTTCTCTTCTTTTTTCATCTGATCTTCTATGAGATTCTTTTCTTTTCTCTATCCTCTCAGTCTCTATTGTCTGCCATTCTGCCTTAGATAGACGTTCTACTTCTTCCACCTTTTTCTTTTTACTTATATCTTTATAGTTAGGAAATTTTGGAGCTTTCATTTACTCACCCATTTCATTTAATTTATTAGCCATATCTTTTTGCTTAGTCGGAAACATATGACTATATTCCATGAGAACTTTTATACTTTCATGGCCTGTTCTTTCAGCAATATCCACAGGAGAAAAACCCATTTCTATTAGTAGGGATATATGACTATGTCTTAGGGCATGAAGTTTAATTCTTTTTACTCCTGAGAGACCTATACCTCTTTCTAGTTCTCTCCTAAAATAAGATGGCGTTTTAGGAAATATTAGATCATCTTGATTAAAATATTCAATTTTCAAGAAATAATCTTCCAATTCCTTAACCAGAAAATTAGGTAACAAAATTGTCCTTTTACTCTTAGGGGTTTTTGGATCAGTTATAACTTCTTGACTGTCTATTCTTTGAGTAGATTTATTAATCCTCATTGTTTTTTTCCCAAGGTCAAAGTCAGCCTTGGTCAAAGCTCTTAGTTCTCCAATTCTAATGCCTGTCCAATATAGAATTTCAAAAGCATAGAAGGAAATATCCTTATCCTTAACTTTTTCAATAAAGGAAGTATATTCTTCCTTGGTCCAAAATTCTACTTCATCATCGCTTTTTCTTTTTCCTATCCTTCCAGTTACCTTACAAGGATTCTGTCTTAGCCCATAAAATTTAACTGCATGGTTGAAGATACAAGACAACTGTGCATGTATTGATTTTAAATAGGTCGGCTTATATTTTTCACCCTCTGCATTTTCAATAGTCAATAGTACATTGTGCCATTTTTTTACCACCACAGGCTTTATCTCACTTATTTTCATACCTGAGAAAAAAGGTAGTACCTTGGTGCGTATCATATGTTCTTTTGTCAACCAGGTATTTAGCCTTACACTTTCCTTTACATCCTCCTTATAAAGTTCATAAAAGTCTTCAAATAGCATATTTAAAGATCCTTCCATTTTAACCGAAAATTTTTTTCATAGTCTAAGGCCTCTTTCTTTGTTTCGAACCCCCTTTTAAATTTCTTTTGAGTCTGGCCATCCCAATCTTCATAATAAAAAGATACATACCACTTACCTGTATTCTTATCTTTATATGCTGGCATTAATATCCTCCTCTGACTTATAAATTTGTTCCATAAAATATTGCTTGTTTATCCTTCATCTTAAGATTAAAAATCCTTTATCCCCTAGAGCCTTATTCATCTCTCTAATAATTTTATAGGCTTGTTGTTGTGATACATCTAATAACCTAGCAACTTCTTTTGAATCTAAAAATAGTTTATCCATATTTTCCTCCCTTTAAATAACATATTTGTTTCTGTTTATATGTTATTTAATACGAAACATTTTTGTTACTGGCAAGTCTTTTTTTAATTATTTTTTTCTTGCTTTTTTTCCTTATATAAGTTATTCTTTATATAGTAGCAGATTTGTTTCTAAATGAGGCTTTCTATGAGTTCTGGATATTTATTTCGTAAATTTAGAGAATTACGTGGCTTAACACAAAAGGCATTAGGGAAAAAAGTAAATTTAGATGATGTACGTATAAGACAATATGAGTTAGATATTCGTTCACCTAAAGAAGATGTTTTTAATAATATTTCTTCTGCCTTAGGTGTAAAGCCTGAGTATTTTAAAGATCCTAGCTATCCTTATGACTTTGAAGAAGTAATTCGTTTACTCTTTAAGTTAGAGGATTCCATCCCTATAGGGATCAGCAAAGTAGATATTAATGGTACACCAGTCCACAGTTTGGTTTTTCTAGGCCATAATATTTTAAAAATTGATAAAACCTTAGAAGCCTGGACACAGATGCAGTTTAAGTTTATGGATGAAGAAATATCCTGGGAAGAATATGAGGATTGGAAGGCAAATTGGCCTGATAGCTTAAGAGAAGACTATGAATTTAATCCTGAAGGAAGTAAAAATACCAGCTATAAAGAATATATGGCACAAGTTCAAAAGCTTGATGATATACAAGCAACTAAGGAGTCTTTAGCTGAAAGAAAGTTTAGAGTTGCTAAAAATAAGATAGAAAATGAGGAAGATAAATAGACACAAAAATAATTATAATTTTCTATTGTTTACACTTTTGAACACGGATCTAAAAAGTTATATCTTTTGATTGGAGGTTAATTATGGGCGATATTGTTGAAATTAATAACTTGAAAGTAACATCAAGTGAGGAAAATAAAGATAAGAGCGATTTGATTCAAATAACAGAGAGCCTGCTATTAGATACCAGAACTAATATTAAAAACCTTAGTACAATCAGTATACCAATAGCTGAACTAGCTACCTTAGGGTCGGGAGTATCATCCCTCCTTCCATCACTAAGAACAGTAACTACAACAACATCAATTGACATGCAAGGCTTATTTACTGTTAAAAATTTAGCTACTGGGGATATATTAAAAATGGCAAAAGATAAAACTTATTGGGGTGCAATAAAAGCTGCTGATGGAACATCTAAGATGGCAAAATTGTCTCAAGCTGGCCCATTAACTGCAACCACGGAAGCTGTCACTGCTATAAATCCAGCAATGATAATGATGGCAGTTGCATTATACTCTATTGAACAGCAACTTAATAATATCCAAGAAACCCAAAATAAGATTCTTCAACTTATTGAATTTGAAAAAGAATCAACTGTAGAAGCCGATGTTGAGCAACTTATCTCCATCATTACAAAATACAAACATAATTGGGATAACGACAAGTTTATATCTAGCAACCATAAGATGGTAAGTGATATCCAGAGAACGGCCAGGGCTCATATAATCTCATATCAGAAGGAGATTAGTGCTACCCTTGATGGAAAGAAATTTCTCTTGGTTCAAGCTCATGTTAAGACGAAACTCAGTGAACTATTAAAAGAATTTAAGTATTACAGATTATCTTTATTTACATTTTCATTATCCTCTTTACTTGAAATTATGCTTAGTGGAAACTTTAAAGAAGAGTATATTTCTGGAGTTAAACAGGAAATTGAAAAATTTGCTGAAACCTATAGAATGATATTTGAAAAATGCTCAGTTTATCTAGAAAATATAAGTAGCTCATCTGTTGAAACTAACCTACTAAAGGGCGTAGGAACTGTTAGCAATTTTATAGGAAAAACTATCGGTTCTATACCAGTTGTAAAAAAAGGATCAGCTGATGAATTTTTTCAGGATATGGGAGATAACATAAAAAAGAATGCCCTTGGAAACGAACAAAACGTGATTAGATTATTTGCTGAAATAAGCAATCCTGAAACTGCCGTGTTCACAGAGAGAATGGCTGACATGATACAAATTTACAATCACACATCAGATATTTATTTTGACAATGAGAAGATTTATATTGTAAAAGGGGAATAAAATAATACTTAGATAAATAAACACAAAAAAGCACCTAGAGTTTAGATAATCAGTCTAACCCTAAGTGCTCTTTCTTTTTCTATTATTTAATTTTATAAAAGATAAGCATAAAATCTACTACTCACATTTTTTCATCATTTCTAGTGAAATAGCTTCAAAATAGCATCACTCTTGTATTTTTTCATGAAGCAATCTTCTATAGGTGTCTATTTATAAAGCTTTAGTGTCAGTAGCATTTTTGCTTCTATTTAATCCCACTCTATTGTTGCAGGTGGCTTGCTTGTTATATCATATACAACCCTGTTTACTTGGCCTACCTCACTTGTTATTCTTTTTGATATCCTATCTAGTACATCAAAGGGTATCCTGGCCCAATCAGCAGTCATCCCATCAATGCTGGTTACGCCACGAAGGGCAATCGTATAATCATAAGTTCTCTTGGACTTTGTTACACCTACACTTCGCATATTGGTTAGCACCGTGAAGTACTGCCATATTTCTTTATCTAGTCCTGCCCTAGCTATTTCCTCTCTATAGATAGCATCTGCTTCTCTTAGGATATCAAGTCTTTCCTGGGTTATATCTCCTATAACCCTGATGGCTAGACCTGGGCCGGGAAAGGGTTGCCGCCAAACAAGATCTCTTGGTATACCTAATATTTCTCCAACCTGCCTAACCTCATCCTTGAAAAGGTCCCTAAGTGGTTCAATAATCTCTTTAAAGTCCACGTGGTCAGGCAAACCTCCCACATTGTGATGACTTTTTATCATTGATCCCCCTACTCCACTTTCGATTATGTCTGGGTATATAGTCCCCTGCACCAAAAAGTCAACACTGCCGATTTTCTTTGCTTCCTCCTCGAAAACCCGGATGAACTCTTCTCCTATTATTTTTCTTTTCCTTTCGGGATCTTCTATTCCCTTAAGCTTGTTTAAAAACCTATCCTGGGCATTTACCCTGATAAGGTTTAAATCAAATTTATTACCAAAGACCTCCTCTACCTGATCTGGCTCACCCTTTCTCATCAGGCCATGGTCTACAAATATACAAACTAATTGTTTGCCAACAGCCTTGTGTATCAAAAGGGCTGCAACAGAGCTATCAACGCCTCCAGATAGTGCACAAAGTACCTTTCTGTCTCCTATTTGCTCTCTTAAACTTTTGATTGTGGTCTCTGCATAGTCTTGCATTTTCCAGTCACCTGAGCAGTTACATATATGGTAGAGGAAATTTTTAAGTATTTTCATACCCCACTGTGTAAAAAAGGCCTGATGGTCTAGCATAAATCCGTACAGCTGCTCTTCTTCATTTTCAATAGCTAGTATGTCATTGTTTGAACTAACCTTGGCAATTGACCTAAATCCACTAGCTAGCTGGCTTATTACTCTTAGCTGGCCATCTAGCCTTATATCCTTTGTGGAAAGTCCATGATACAAGGGACTATTAGAAACAAAGCCTATATCTAGACTGGCAGTCATATCCTGATCTACACTTTTAACCTGCCCCTTAAAATGCTCAAGCAAGACCTGTGTACCATAGTCTATTGCTAGTATTGGCAAGCCTAACCTGTAAATCTCCTCATCTGGCTTGGGCCTTGTAGCAATACTCTCATCTAAAGTGGTCCCTGAAATTATTATACCCTTGGGATTTTTGTCCCTTATAAGATTGGGACTAGTAGTATAGGGTAGGACCTCACAATATACATTGGCTGACCGAACCCTGCGGGCTAGAGCCTGGCTTTGCCCACCACCTAAATCCAGTATTATAACTGCTTCATGCTTCATACTAAAAAGCCTCCTAAATTGTTTTAAAAATACCGGGTTGCCCCGGTATTTACTAAAAGCTAGTTACTATATCAAGCCTATAAACCTTTTTATATACTAGTAAAATAGTTTGGGGCCTCTTTTGTAATGCTGATATCATGAGGATGGCTCTCAATTAGGCCTGCTCCTGTTATCCTTATAAATTTGGAGTCCTTTCTCAGTTCCTCAATGTTAGCAGTACCGCAATAACCCATGCCAGCCCTTAGACCACCTGTGAGCTGAAACATTGTGTCGGCTAGCTTGCCCTTGTATGGAACCCTTCCCTCTACTCCCTCGGGGACAAGCTTCTTTTGTCCATCTTGGAAGTACCTATCCTTGCTACCAGAGTCCATGGCTGCAAGTGAGCCCATGCCCCTGTATACCTTGAACCTTCTACCCTGGTATAGCTCTGTTTCTCCAGGACTTTCAGCAGTACCGGCCAATAGGCTACCTATCATTACAACACTAGCACCTGCCCCTATTGCCTTTACTATATCACCTGAGTACTTGATTCCCCCGTCTGCTATTACAGGGATACCATACTTGTCTGCCTCCTGTGCACAGTCTAGTATAGCTGTAATCTGCGGTACTCCTATACCTGCTACAACCCTAGTTGTACAGATTGAACCAGGTCCTATACCAACCTTTATCGAGTCTGCACCAGCCTCTATAAGGTCTCTTGTGGCCTCTGCAGTGGCAACATTACCAGCTATCAATTGTAGGTCGGGGAACCTCTCCTTTATCTGTCTAACCTTTTCAATAACACCTACAGAATGTCCATGTGCTGTATCTAGGGCTATTACGTCTACCTGAGCTGTCACAAGCGCCTCAACCCTGTCTAGGGTATCTGCTGTAACACCAACTGCTGCCCCGACTAAGAGTCTACCGCCCTCATCCTTAGCAGAATTTGGATATTGTATGGCCTTTTCAATGTCTTTTATAGTTATAAGGCCCTTTAGCATTCCTTTATCGTCTACTATTGGTAGCTTCTCTATCTTGTATTTTCTAAGTATCTCCTGTGCCTCGTCAAGTGTAGTACCCTCAGGCCCAGTGACTAGATTTTCTGATGTCATTACATCCTTTATATATTTGCTTAGGTCTGTTTCAAACCTGATGTCCCTGTTTGTAATTATTCCTATTAGCTTGCCATTTTCGGTTATCGGGACACCTGAAATACGGTATTTTTCCATAAGATTAGTAGCGTCAGATAGTCTATGATTTGCAGATAAATAGAAGGGATCTACTATAACTCCGTGCTCTGATCTTTTTACCTTGTCAACATGGTCAGCCTGTTCCTCAATGCTCATATTCTTGTGTATAATCCCTATGCCTCCCTCTCGGGCGATGGCTATTGCTAGACTGGATTCGGTAACTGTATCCATAGCTGCACTTATCAAGGGTATATTGAGTCTTATTTTCTTGGTTAGTCTGGTGGATAAATCAACATCTTTTGGAAGGACCTTTGATTTCTGTGGGACAAGCAACACATCATCGAAGGTTAGTCCTTCCTTTGTAAACTTTTCGCTTATTGTAAACACTCCCTTTCGATATTTGTCCTTTATAATCAACTTGTATTGTTATATCTGAATATTAAAATGAGTTTAACAAATGGCAACCCATGTGTCAAGAAAACTTTAAATATTTGCAAAAATCCATGAAAGTTTGGCCTTTTCCTATAGCTTGCTTCTTATTTTATTATGCAGCTGGCCAGTTCAGCTAGGGGATAATATATAGCTGGAATTGCAATTGCAGGTAGTAGGTTGCCAACGTTGAGTTTTTTAATACCAATCATCGTAATACCTATACCCATAATGAGTATACCACCAACAGCTGTCATATCATTTATCATCATTTCTGTTAAAAAGGGTTGCAGCAGGTTAGACATCAGGGTAATTGACCCCTGGTAGATTAAAACGGCAAAGGCTGAAAAGGCAACACCTACACCTAGGGTGGAGCTTAGAATAATAGAGGTTATACCATCTAAAAGGGATTTGGCATAGAGGGTTAGGTAGTCGCCCTTTATACCTGCATCAAGGGACCCTACAATAGCCATAGATCCAACACAAAATATTAGGCTAGCGGTTACAAAACCCTGGGACATGCTGGTATTTTCCTTGTTCCTTGAAAATTTATTCTCTATTATCTCTCCTAGCCTATCTAGTCGCCTTTCTATGCCTATTAAGTAGCCTAGTAGGCCACCTATTGCTATACTAACTATAACAAGTAACATATTTTCAGATTTGAGAGCATTACTAATGCCTATTATTACAACTGCCATACCCATCCCCTGCATTATTAGGTCAGAGCAGCCTCCTAAAAAACTGGTCCTTGTAAACCATCTTTTAATAATTAAGCCTAGACCAGTGCCTAGTAAAATGGCTATTACATTTACAAATGTACCCTGCATTATATCCCCCCTATTTACCTATCTTTTTTTCTCTAGCATAAAAGAACAAATACTGCTGTGCTAGGCCAGCATAGGGACCAAATTTTTCTTCAGCCACCGCCCTTATTTCCTTTTTGGGCATTTCTTTTTTTAGGTATAGGTCTTCCATTATTCTTTTTATCCAAACATCTACAGGAAAGGCCTGGAGCTTGTCTAGAGAGAATAATGCTATACAGTCTGCAACCTTTTCCCCTACTCCCTTGCACCTTTGTAGCTCTTTACGAGCTTCCTCATAGGGTAAATCCCTTAATCCTAGTGGATCTATCTCTCCAGCTACAACCATACGAGCGGTTTCCTTGATATAGGGGCCCCTATAACCACAGCCACAAAGCCTATAAGACTCATCATCAAGACTAGCAAGGTCCTCTGGTCCTGGAAAGGTATAATAGTCCCTGCCTTCAAAGCTAATGGGCCTGCCTAGCCTTTTTGAAAGCTTTTCTATTATGCCTTTTATTCTGCTTATATTGTTGTTGGCAGATATGATAAAGGATATTAGGGTCTCCCAAGGATCTTGCCTTAATATCCGGATACCCCAACCATAATCCATCGCATCTGTTAAGACTTTATCGCAAGATAAATGCTTTTTTATACTGTCATAGTCCCTATCTAGGTCAAAATAATCTCTCCACAGACCTTGGAAATCCTCAATAGTACAATTCTCTATTAGCAGGCTATCAGACTCTGTGCTAAGCCTAACCACCCTTTCCCCCACAATACCTATATAACCCTTTTCATCCTTGTTCCACCTAAAGGCCTGGCCACACTCGAAGATATGGCCTAGATTAAAGCTAGTTAGGCCTGATACTAATACCCCGTTTTTCTTGGCCTCTACTTTCACAAATATCCCCCTGAATCTATCTATTCTATAAGCTATCTATTTTGCTTCTTGCAAATAAGTCAGAGAAGGACTCCTCTCTGACTCTTATATTGTCTAAGTTCTATTTAGTCTATTATAAGCTATAAGCAAATGCTAGACCATAAAGGTCTTATTCCTTGGAAAGCCTTTTATCGATAGCCTGGGCTGCCCTTTTACCTGCACCCATAGCCATAATTACAGTAGCAGAACCTGTTACAGCATCTCCTCCTGCATAGACCCTGTCCATACTTGTTGCATAGGTTTCTTGGTCAACTAAAATGCCACCCCTATCATTTGTCTCAAGCTCTGGTGTGCTAGCTTTTATAAGGGGGTTGGGGCTGGTTCCTATAGCCATAATAACAAGGTCAAAATCCATTATAAATTCAGACCCCTCTATCTCTCTAGGCCTCTTGCGGCCACTAGCATCCATCTCTCCTAGCTCCATTTTTACGCATTTTAAGCCCTTAACCCATCCGTCCTCGCCAATTATCTCCTTTGGGTTGATCAGTACATCAAATATTACTCCCTCTTCCCTTGCGTGGTGGACCTCCTCACTCCTAGCTGGCAGCTCCTCCATGGATCGCCTATAGATTATATGGACCTCTCTTGCACCTAAGCGAAGAGCACTCCTAGCTGCATCCATAGCTACGTTACCGCCGCCTACAACAGCTATCTTTTCTCCTAGTTTGACAGGCGTATGACTATTTGGAAAATCATAAGCCTTCATAAGGTTCACTCGAGTTAGGTATTCGTTGGCTGAATATACACCATTTAAGTTTTCACCATCTATACCCATAAAACGGGGTAATCCAGCGCCACTACCGATAAAAACAGCCTTAAAACCATCCTGGAATAGATCATCTATGGTCAGAGTTTTACCTATTATTGTATTCATCTGAAATTTGACGCCTAGCCTTTTTAGTTTGTCTATCTCCTTTTTCACCAAATCCTTTGGCAGTCTAAACTCGGGTATACCATATACTAATACCCCACCTGGTTCGTGAAAGGCTTCGAATATAGTAACATCATAGCCTAGCTTGGCTAAGTCTCCTGCCGCGGTAAGGCCAGCAGGTCCACTTCCAACAACAGCTACTCTTTTCCCTTTTGCTTTTACCTCTTGGTCTGCCTTAATATCACTATCTAAAAATGAATCTGCTACAAATCTCTCTAGTCGTCCTATAGCAACGCTTTCACCCCTAGTAGTAAGGATACATTGCTTTTCACATTGTTGCTCCTGGGGGCAAACCCTGCCACAGATTGCAGGCAAATTGTTGCTAGTAGTTATTATATTGTAGGCCTTTTCAAGGTCACCCTTTACTATGGCATCTATAAAGTCAGGTATAGAAACATTAACTGGACAACCCTTTACGCATTTTGGTTTTTTACATTGCAGGCACCTTTTAGCCTCATGCAAGGCTTCTTCTAGGCTGTAGCCTAGATTGACCTCTTTAAAGTTGTTTCGCCTTTTTAGTGGATCCTGCTCTCTCATAGGTGTCTTTGTAAATACTAGCTTCATTTGCTACCACCACCTTGGTCAGTAAGCCTGCAGGAATGGTCGACCCTTTCCTCTTGCTTGTACATCCCTTGCCTCCTCATGGCCTCATCAAAATCAACCAAGTGACCATCAAACTCAGGCCCATCAACACAGGCATATTTGGTCTGGCCCCCTACAGTCACACGGCAGCCACCACACATACCAGTACCATCTACCATAATTGGATTTAAGCTAACTCTAGTTGGTATAGCAAAAGCTCTTGTAAAGTCTGCTACTGCCTTCATCATAACCAAGGGACCAATAGCAATAACCAAATCATATTTGCTAGCTTGCTTGGTAATTAGGTCCTTTAGGATATCTGTTACAAAGCCCTTTTGTCCATAGGACCCATCATCTGTAGCTATATATAGGCTGTCGCTTAAGCCTTTGATCTCTTCTTCTAAAATAATATAGTCCTTGCTGCGAGCTCCTATGATAACACTTACTGAGGCTCCAGCCTGACTTAATTGCTTTATCTGAGGATAAAGGGGTGCAATCCCAACACCACCACCAATACACAAAACCTTTTTAAAACCATCAAGGACAGATGGCTGGCCAAGGGGCCCTGCAAAATCCAGTATATGATCTCCTTGCTCTAGGCGACCTAACTGCTTGGTTGAGAAACCAACCTCTTGGAATATTATGGTAACCCAGCCCTCCTGGCGGTCAAAATCTGCTATTGTAAGGGGGACTCTTTCTCCCTCCTCAGAAATCCTAAACATAATAAATTGGCCTGGCATGGCCCTTCGTGCTACAAGCGGAGCTTGTATTCTCATATACCACATACCTGGCCCTAGTGCCTTTTTTTCTAGTATTTTATACATGAAATGTTCTCCCCTATATATAAATAAAAGCTTGTTTACTACTATACTATTCTTTTCTTTTGTCTATTCTTATTGGTCCTTATTTTTTAGGACAAGGCGTTTAGCAGTTACATTTACCGCCAATACATTAAGACCTGTCATATATGAAGTATCTTCCTTGACAAAATCTTGAACCATCTCTAAAGCTTCATCAATTATATGGCCATAATATATAGAAAGGTCAATATCAATCACTATACCGCCCTCCTCACTGGATATAGCGGTCCTCATGATTTTATGTACTGCATCGCTCTTTTTAGAGGCATGGATAACTATTGCCTCAATAGCCGAATCGGCTATGTAAAACCTACCTAGGTAACTAAAGGTTGGCCTTACAACGGTTTTTTCCAAGGTAAGAGGCCTGCCACTGGCCCTAGTTTTAAATATCCTTAGGCTGTCTAAGAAGAAACCTGAAAAATCCTTGCTAAGCTCAAAGGTAGGCACAGGAATAACATGCTTGCCCTCTTCACGCCTTTGCCTTTTTGCTAGGATTATCTCCCTCTCTGTGGCTATATCCTCTATCCTAATAATCCTTTCTATCCTTGGTAGACCCAATCTTTGAACGATCCGTTCAATCATTGATACAGATGTGCCTAGTATTAGGATGGATTCGGGCTTGTAATTTTCTATAGCTGACCTAACCTCGGCAGCATGGTCTGGGTCCATAAAAAGAGCTCTTTTGATAGAGGAAATTTTAGTTGCTTCCTTTTTAGCAGATACGCCTGCTAAAACCTTTGTGCCTCTAATTAACAGGCCATCATCTATAATGCATGATATATCCATCTCACTAGAAAGATTTTGTGCATTAAAGCTTTTGCCTGTACCACTGGCACCTGCCAAACCATAGATTTTCAAAAATTACTCTCCTTTGAATAATCATCTGGAAAACAGATAATTAGATTTAACCTATATTGTAACATAGATGCGAGGAATTGAATAGTTAGCTTGGATTTTCGATAATAACCTCTGCTTGTCTAGTGCAGTTCTTGCCTGCCCTTTTAGCCTGGTAGAGGGCATTATCAGCGGCCCTTAATACATCTGTTGCGTAAAGTCCATTGGCCGGATATGTGGCTACCCCAAAGCTAACAGTAACCTTGGCAGAGTGATTTTTATCCTTTATTGGGTCATTTGAGATAGACTCTCTGAGCCTATCTACAACCTTATATGCAATTTGGGCACTACACTTAGGTAGGAGTATTACGAACTCTTCGCCTCCATACCTGGCTATTATATCATTTGTCCTAATTCGTGCTTTTAGTCTATCTGCAATGCTCTTTAGAACATAGTCGCCAAATATATGACCATATTTATCATTGATTTTCTTAAAATCATCTGCATCACATATAGCAACTGATATAGGATAGTTATTCTTTGCCTTTTCAAATTCATCCTCTAGGGCGGTCTTAAAATACATCCTATTATATACCATGGTCAGGCCATCCATAGTGGCCATTTTCTCCATCTTTTCGTAGAGCCCTGTGTTCTCTAGTGCCACTGATAGATCAGCTGCTACAAACCTAATGATTCTAAGGTGCTCATAATTAAGGCCTGATTGTAGGTACTGTGTAACCACAATCATCCCTATGGGCTCATGCTTTACCATAAGGGGGACTATCATAAATGAGGCTATCTTTTCATCACTAAAGCGAATTTTATCATTTACATTATCTACGAGTCCTTCTTCATTCATAATGGACCATAGTATTGGGCAGTCATGCTCTATAAAGTCCTCCTGGTCAGCCTCTTTTATATTAGTTGCTCCTAGCTCAAATACTCCTTCTTCTTTGTTGTCATTATCTTTTTTATATAGGACAATACTTGAATAGGTTGGGCCTACTATCCCTATTATGGTGTCATTTACTGTATTTAAAAGTTCATCAGTATTGTGGATGGACTTTATAGCTGTTTGTACATGCTGGAGGTTGAAAAACTCAGCAACCTTGCGGTTTAGCTTTTCATTGGCGATTGAAAGTTCCTGCAGGTTTTCCCTTTGCTTGTCAAGCATCTTTGTATTTAGCCTTGAGCTAAAATATAGGGATGGGATCACTATAACAATTTGAATAATGCCAAATAAAGAGATGGAATCTAAGGCGGTCCTTAGTACAAGATTAGCAAGTAATATAAGAATACTTAGCTTGGTATATATATCATTTCTCTTGTGGCTCGCATCCTGCTGGCTAAATATTAGGGCAAAGGGCACTAATATTACCAAAGCTGTTTTAAAGGAATATACTCCTATATATACTAGAAGGATAGCCAAGTCTAATATTCTAAAATTATCCCAGTTCTTTTGGTCATCTCTTGAATTTCTAATAAAATAAAACTTTAAAGCACAGCAAATTATGCCTGTGATAAAGGCAAACAGGTAATGGGTTGAATCTATTTCAGTAAGATCTGCAATGTCTGTCACTGTAGGTATAAGATGTGACAGTAATATTAGTATTATAGCTATTACCTGTAGTAATAATAAGGCTTTCTCTATCTTTTTCACAAGACTTCCTACCCCTCAGATTTTGTTATATGTTGTTCCGCCCCATAATTGCAATAGAGCAGTAAGAAGCATTTTTCGCATTGCGGATTTCTAGCCTTGCACACCTGCCTGCCATGATAAATAAGCCAATGGTGAGCTTTAGACCACTTATCCTTTGGTATCCTTTCCATCAACTGTTTTTCTGTTTCAAAAACATCGTCAGCATTTGCAATGCCAATCCGGTTGGACACACGAAAAACATGGGTATCAACCGCTATAGCAGGTTTGCCAAAGGCGCTACTTAGTACAACATTTGCTGTCTTCCTACCTACTCCAGGTAGGCTCATAAGGGACTCTAAGTCACCTGGTACCTTGCTATTGTATTTATCTACTAAAATATCACAGGTAGCTATAATGTTTTTACTTTTAGTCTTGTAAAAGCCACAGCTTTTCACATGCTGGCCTAGTTCCTCTACGGATAGGGCAGCAAAATCCTCAGGTCTGGGAAATTTCTTGAATAAGGCTGGAGTTACCTTGTTTACCTGATTGTCTGTACACTGGGCAGATAGTATTGTAGCTATAAGTAATTCGAAGGGATTGTTGTGAACTAGTGCTGTTTTTGCTTCTTTATAATTTTCTTCTAGTAACTTTAGTATAGTTGCCAGTTTCTCTTTGTCCATCTTTATATCCCTCAAATATACAATACTATCTGTCAATATTATACCATTAAAGTGCAAGTTGCAATAGATTTACATTTACTTTTTACTTATTTTATATGATTTGAAGGTAGCTTGGCATTAATTTGTGATAAATAGGTCCTAACCTAATTATTTGGTATATATTACACACGGGCTCTGGTTGACATAATATATTCAATATGTTACGATTCTGTTACAGAAATGTTACAACCACTAAAAAATTATAGAAAGGTGCGAACATAATATGAAGAAGATAAAGTCTATCCTATTAATCCTTGTAATGACGCTTGCACTAGTAATTGCACCAAGTCTTAGTGCATCAGCAGCAAGCAGTAATTTGTCATATAAACTAATCTACTGTCTACCCCAGGACCAGGTTAACAGTGACTATATTAGCCAAATACTAAATAGGCTCTATACTGTCCTAGGCAAGGGCCAGGGCTGGTTTGAGATACCAGTGGAGAATATGCCCCAACCTACCCAAAATCCAGGTCCTGAGCCAACACCGGCTCCAACAGAGGAACCTGTCCCAACACAGGTTCCTAGTCCTGAACCAACTAAAGCCCCTGTTCCAACTCAGGCACCTAGCCCTGAACCAACCAAGGCTCCTGTTCCAACTCAGACTCCTAGCCCCAAGCCAAGCCAGCTTCCTAGTCCTCAGCCTACTGGTAACCCCTCAACTGCCTATCAGTTAAGTAGCGATGAGCAAAGGATGGTAAACCTAGTTAACAGTGAAAGGCAAAAGGCAGGTCTAGCCCCCCTTAAAGTTGACCTAGATCTATCAAGGGTTGCCAGGATAAAGTCACAGGATATGAGAGATAATAATTACTTCTCCCATACATCCCCAACCTATGGCTCACCCTTTGATATGATGAGAAGCTTTGGTATTTCATATAGGACAGCAGGTGAAAATATAGCCTTGCACGGTAGTGTGGAAAGCGCTCATAATGGATTGATGAACTCAGACGGGCACAGGGCCAATATCCTAAGTCCTAACTTCACCCATATAGGAATTGGTATAGTTGATGGTAGATATTATACTCAAATGTTTATAGGTAAATAAAGCAAACCATATGTAAAAAGCCAGCGTAAAAGCTGGCTTTTTTTATACAGGGATTCTTGTTATACGCATGGTAGAGCCTGATTTTTCAATATGAAAAAAACCTATAATATCAACCATAGATTTTTTATAAAGACTTATCACCCTCTGAGTGACAAAGGGGGAAAACCTAATAGATATACCACAGCCTAAGCTTAGTTCTCTTGGGGTCGAAATAAGTTGGGTACTTATGCCTTCATTCCTAATTAACTGATTTAAGTGAAAGGCATGCTGCCTTGATCTGAGTGCAACTATATCAAAAATCTCTGAATAGGGCATTTCATTCTCTCCTTTTGTTCTATCACTTCTATTAATTTAATATATATATTTATCAGCCAACTTGCTACACAAAGGAGAGTATATATACATGATTTACCTTGATAATGCAGCAACCACATGGCCCAAGCCATGGCAGATTAGCCAGGCTATGGTCGAATGTATCGAAAAGTATGGAGCAAACCCAGGAAGGTCTGGTCATAAATTATCCCTGCAGGCAGGCTCAATCCTCCTATATACCCGGGAGCTACTCTGCTCTCTCTTTAATGTTCAGGATCCCTTTGAGTTTATTCACACCCAAAACTGTACAGACTCCCTCAATATTGCTATAAAGGGCCTTTTAAGAGCCAATGACCATGTAATCACTAGCTCCATGGAGCATAATTCCGTTGTTCGCCCCCTAATGGAGCTAAAAAAGCAGGGGCTAGAAATAAGCTTTGTTAAATGTAGCAATGAGGGCATCCTAGACCCTGACGATATAAGAAAAGAAATCAAAAGTAATACCAGACTTATTGTTACTAGCCATGCTTCAAATGTAACAGGGACCCTCCTACCCATATCCGATATTGCAAGCATTGCCAAAGACCATGGGATAAGCTATCTAGTTGATGCTGCCCAAACTGCTGGTTCTATACCGATTGACCTATCAAGTCTATCAGTTGATCTTATGGCTATGCCTGGTCACAAGGGGCTACTAGGTCCCCAGGGTACCGGTATCCTATTTATTAGGAAGGGTACCAGCCTAAAGCAACTTAGAGAAGGTGGGACAGGCAGCGAATCTGAAAGCCTAGACCATCCTCAGACAAGACCGGATAAATACGAGGCCGGGACCCTAAATACGCCAGGAATTGCAGGCTTAGGTGCAGGTATAAAGTATATATTAGATAATGGGCAAGATTGTCTACACTCCAAGGTTAAAGGCCTTGAAAAACTCCTTATCTGTGCCTTGTCACAACTAAGGAATGTAAAAATATATGGACCTAGAGATATGGCTTGTAGGTCTGGCATTGTCTCTATAAACATAGGCCAAATGCCATCTACAGAGCTAGCAGATATCCTAGACCAAAAGTATGATATAGCAGTCAGAGGAGGCCTTCATTGTGCTCCTATGGCCCACAGGACAATCGGCTCCCTACAACAGGGTACAGTTAGGTTAAGCCTAGGTCCTTTTAACACCATAGACCAGATCAAATACACTGTTAGGGCTATAGAGGAAATCAGTAGAATGTAAATCCTTAGCTTATATGATAGTGTCTAGCCACTTTGTAGGCTTTATCTAGGCTAGTATCAATAGTCAAATTTTGAGTGTATGCTAAAGTCAGGGCTGTGACTAAAAGTTCATCTGCACCGATAAAAGCATGGTCAGTAACTGACAAGCCTATCTCTACAAGGCTTTTGTCCCTCTTGCAAAGATATGCCTTTTTTGTGTCCCAAACCAGCAGGCACTCATTTGATCCTGTTTTTTTTAATATGTCTAGGCTTGTAGCCTCTATGTCCTCTGTTTTTGCAAAAGTATTACTATCTAGTAGCTTTAGCAAAGCCTTATCAATTACTATTGTCTTTAGGCCTTGGTACTTTTCTATACTATTATCAGTTTCCATGTTTTTAACTAGACCAATTGTATTTATATCCTTGTGCCTACAGCATTCATTTATAGTGACAATTAGCTCATCACTGATAAGCCCCCTCCCATAATCGCATATGATTATGGTGGATAATTCCTCTGACAAGAGGGTTATTAACTGAATTATAGACTGGAAAACACCAGCTTTTATATGTGGCCCCCTGGATCCCTCTAGTCCCAAAATGGGTTTATCGCATATGCTTATAGTTTTTCTCACACTAGTTGGCCTACTATACAAACCTAAAACTAGCGGTATGCCCTCCGCTCTTAGCATCCTCTTTATTGTTGCACCCTCTTCATCCTTGCCAACCATTCCAGCTAGCAGGATACTGACTCCTAACTTCTTTATCATAAGAGCTATCCTGGCGCTAGCTGCTAATTTGTTTATGTTATCATAGCTAGCTATTACAGGATATGGGCTATCAGTTTGCTCAAGCTTCTCCTTGGCAATTATATGTTGGTTAAGCATTATATCACCAATCACAAGTACCGTTTTCCTTGGTATTTCTCCCAAACATATAGTGTCCTTGTCTTGCTTCATAGATTAAGGCCCCCTATTTCAAAGGTATCTAGGCAAAAAAAGATCTACGCCTTTATATAGGCTGTAGCTTTTGTATAAGGCATAGTAAGCTTTGGGAAAAGGCTGGACAAGAGCCCAGCCTTATTTAACTAAATTGCTAATATCTAATATACCGCTTCCTTGTGCATATTCACTGACCTTCATTTTATAAGTGTTTTTCATAAATTTTTTCTTTATCTCGTCTGGTGTAAGCTTATCATTCATAGACAGCATTAGAGCTGCTGCACCAGATACAATAGGTGTTGATACAGAGGTCCCTGACATGTTCCTATAAGGCTCACTCATTTCCTCTAGCCTAGTCCCCCTGTATTCCTTGTTAGTAGCAAGTGACCTAATATTAACCCCAGGCGCTACAAGATCTGGTTTTATTAGTCGCCTGTTAACAGGTCCTCTACTTGAGAAATCCGCCATCTTGTCATCCTCATATTCTATAGTTCTTTTATCATCTACTGCACCTACTGTAATTACTTTCGAGCTTATACCAGGTGTTGTAATTGTATTTTGCCTAGGCCCTGAATTACCAGCGGCTACTACAACAACAATGCCCTTATCCCAAACAGCATCTACCGCCACCGCAAGAGGATCAAATTTTGTAACACTTCCTGGTTTTGCACCTAAAGATACAGACAAAACCCTTATATTATACTTATCCTTATTATTGACGACCCACTGCATTCCAGCAATAATGTCAGATGAGTCTCCCGACCCATTCTCATCCATAACCTTTACGCCTATCAGGCTAGCATCAGGGGCTATTCCCCTATACTTTCCACCTGATAAGTAGCCATTGCCAGCAGCTACACCAGCTACAAAGGTTCCATGGCCGTTGTCGTCATAGGGTGTTTGTCTATTATTAATAAAATCCTTAAATGCTACTATCCTATTTTTTGGTCTCACTAGGTCCTGGTGTGGGTATATTCCTGTGTCTAGTATTGCTATACCTACACCTTTACCGGTATACCCCGTATCATTTGCTATTCTGGCACCTACCTCCTGGGCGGCTATGTTTAAAAGCGAGGTCATCCTAGCGTCGTCTGATATATACTCGACTAGGTCAGATCTGGCCATTTCCTCAAGTTCGCCACTTTCGACCTCTACTGCGTAGGCATTTATCAGGGGTAGCTCGTGTTTTATCTCAATGCCCTTCTTTTCTAAATAGAGCTTGCATACCTCTACATCATTTTTTTTAGAAAATACTATGGCTTTAATCTTGGAATCCTTAAGCGTTCTAGTCTTTTGCAGTAATCTGCTGTCAATCTTTCCATCGCCCCTATTTCGACCAAACAAAAAGGGCAAAAACAGCATCCCAGCAGGAATTATCAAATATATCCCCCCTAACACCTTACTTGCTATATACTATGTATATAGTGGTATACTTGTTAAAGGATATATCTGAATGCTTTTTCCTTTACTGCTATTAATTGATATATTTTTTTATTATAATTCTTGAATTATCTTATCTAGCTTGCTTTTTTGTGACTTTGTCAGCATAGGTTCTATCGTTTTTGCTAATTGCTTAAACCTTTCAGGTGTCATTCCGCCTTGACCAGACCTTATCATCTCTACTATATCCTCAATAGCCTCATCCTCAGTCTTGCCTCTCATGCTGTCTGCTAGCTCTGACATCTTCTTTAAATCCTGCCTGTCAATATCCAATAGCCTCACTCCTTCAATCTTTAGATCTTATTTTATATACTATTCACCCTAGCTTGCTATTGACACACTAGCTAAGCTCATAAGTTAGCACATAGTAAAGCATTTTGCGTATTATAAATACTGACCACCATATCTATAGGGCTTAGATATTAATATTTAAAGGAGGTCTAAGTTAGTGAAAAGAAAGATATATAGGCCTAATAATAGGCCCCATACCTTTATTCCTAGAAGAGACTTGTTCCCAGAAGATAATCTAGATCTTGAAAGAAAAGGCCCCAGCTACCCCAATAGGATATATGACAAGGATTTGCAGGACATAGAGATAGTGAATAAAAAACCTTCAGCCAAGACAAATGCTGATCTTGGCCTTGCTAAAAAAGCTAGTAGTGACCATAAATCAGCTCCTGACTCTACAATACTTATTTTGTTTCTTTTCGGCGGCCTTTATTTATGGCCCCTAGTATACTCTGATAAAAAGGATAAACCCTCTGCTATACAGGCCTCTATATACGATATGGTTGACAATCCAAAGGCTATAAAGTTACTTGAATCCATTTGTCCCTATTTAGAGCCAGACCAGCAGGATACTGTATATACAATTATCGGGATTCAAGATGTCCTAGCTCGCATTCGCGACCTAATGAACCGTAGCTATCAGAAAAAAGCCCATAGTAAAAGCATAGTCGTCCCAAGAAACCCTATAGAAAAAAGAATAGAAATGATGAAGGTACTTAGGCCCTATGTTCCAGATGTAAGCCGAGAAAGTATTTCAAATATAGTATATGTCTATGATACCTATAACAAGCTCAATAAGAATGTGCAATCCTACGCAGCCAAGAGAAAAAAGAGTAAAAAATATAATATATATAGCATAGAAGCCCTTGTTGATTTTGTAGACCTAATAAGCCCCGTACTACCTATGGACTTAAAAGATAAGGCAACAAAAATAATCACTATAGCTAAATTAGCTGAACAAATGGAGGGTGCAGACAGTTTAACTAAAAGGGGTCATCTAGAGCAAAAAAGATTAGCAAAGCCTCTTGACCAGGCAGCAAATGTAGATAAAGATGAAAAAACAAGGGCTGTATCGGCAGAAGAAGACAAAGACCTAAATGATAGAATAGCCCAAGCAGATAGGGTCAAAGAGTCCCTTGCCCCTATGTTAGATGAGGGCCAAAAGGAATCACTAGACCTGATTATGAAAATGGCCCAGCTGTTAGCTAGGCCAGATGAAAAGGATAGGTAGCCCACATACTAGGCGAGTTATATGATAAAAAAGCAGTTACCCTGCTTTTTTATATAATATGGAGGGGCCAAGTCCATGACCCCTTATCCTTTTAAATTTCTTATATGATAATTAGTGCTTTTCATTCTTAGTCTTTGATTGCCTTCTTTACTAGGGGTATAACTACAAGGGCTAGTAGGCCACCGATAGCAGCAGTGACAAGCTGGGGCCAGCTAAAGCTAAGTGATATGGCTGCCTTCATTTTATCAGGCTTGTCAGCTAGGAAAAGGGGTACAGTGATTTTTACAACTGCTAGATATAGGACTACAAACTTTAAGATTGCACCTGAGGCAAGGGCTAATATCTTGTTTTTGTTATACAAGAGGGCAACCACAACAACAATTGCTATATTTCCTAGAGCAATCATTGGAACCATAACTAGGTTTTGTTGAAAACCCTGAAAAAAAGCTATAAAGGGGGCAGCTATTGAGATTATTAGGCCACCTTTTACTCCTACTATAACTGCAGCTACTATAAGAGAGAGGTTTACCAAGGAACCAACTACATACTGACTGACATTAGCTGGCATGGGTATAATGCTACGAAGTGATTGAAATAGTACTGTTAGCGCTAGCAGGACAGCAGTTCTAGTTAGAAAGTTATTTGTCTTGTTCATCATATTACCTCCATAATTTTATTTTGTAAGGGCACTTTTTACTGTAACTCCCTCTAAAAGACCCAACTGGCCAGTAAGGCCACCTATCTGATCTGTTGTACCCTCCACTATTAAGGCTATTACTGATACATCCTCCTGACGGTGGGGTATGCCCATCCTACCTACAACAATATCTGAATGCTTGCTTATGATATTGTGAAGCTTTTCTCCCACCCTGCTAGGTGAATCTACTACTATTCCTACTACTCCTATTCGTTTGTCCATAATATAAACTCCTTTCAATATAATAAAGACCTAGAGTGGGTTTATCTAGCTCTAGGTCCTTTATACTAACCAGGCTTAAAGTAGTAATTACCCCTCTCACTCAGACATATCCTTGTAATCAGGTACATTTATATTTATCTTTTAACTTATTATATAATGC
>Ga0172377_10001557_pt1 | contig 23196 bp, 20 predicted proteins | sample Pumphouse3metaG_FD_119749 | JGI IMG/M metagenome (GOLD analysis project Ga0172377, IMG submission 119749) | Leachate microbial communities from a municipal landfill in Southern Ontario, Canada - Pumphouse #3 metaG | ecosystem: Engineered > Solid waste > Landfill > Unclassified | place: Canada... | reverse complement strand
CGCGGCCTGTCCCGTGAACGCGCAGTCAAGCGAAAGATGAAAAATTGGCAAATCAAAAAAGATTTTGCAAGTAAAGTCGCCCCGCATAAACCAGTTATTTATATTAAATGAGCAGTATTGGAGTTAGATGCTATAATGCAAAAACAGTTTTATACAATGTCTGCATACGGCAGGAAAAGTATCGGGAATATCTATGCTTTGTGGAGTGAACAAGGAGTAAAGAGTTTGAGTGCCTTGCTGCAGTCCGGCGTTGACGGACGCAAGATATTGCTCGAAGCGTTAGGGGAAACAGGATCAGCCAAGGCTATTCCTGTTCTGGAACAATACCTTGACAGCAATACGTGGGAAGCCGCCAGAGCATTGGTCGCTATAGGTCCGGCCTCCGCTGAAGTATTGAAAGAAAAATCCATCATATACCATGATTGTGCCCTCGGCTATGGTAAAGTAAGCGGTACCCGGGGAGTTGAACATTTGGCAAAGCTAATTCATAACCCATCATCCGAAGTTGCGCGATATGCGCTACTGGGACTTGGATATTCCCAAAGTGATGAAGCCAATCAATTGCTGATAGAACAATATCCCCATTTTAAAGGAATGGCAAGACAGGCAGTGATAAGTTCACTGTCCCGACTTGGAAAGAAAAGCTCTATTCCTGTTATCAAAGAGGCAATAAACGATGACTTCCCAGGTGTGCGCATTGCGGCAATTTATGCATTTATGAACATCGACAGGACTGTCGGGGAAAACCTGATCGTTGAAAAACTCAAAGACTCTGAGCCAATTGTGGTTCGTGATGCCGCATGGAGTGCCGGACACTTAGCTACCCCTAAAGCCTTGCCTTCATTAATCTATCTGGTTAACGAATCAAAGGACAAATATATTCTCCGCGCTGTAGCCTTTGCATTGTCAAAAATCATTGCCAATCCCCAAATCAGTTCGGAGGATCAAGCTAAATGTAGAAAGGCATTACTAAAACTCAGCAGGCATGAATGGCATGAAATTAGAACTCATGCTGAAAACGGGCTGAAGGGTACCAATGTCGGTGGGAGGATGTAATAAATGCAACTACTAACCTGTGTCCTTTCTGTAGTTGGAGGAATTGTTGGGGCTATGACTTGCAAGCATATAAATACTGAAGGCTTATGATCCATGAAAATTTTTCCATACGACAGATTCAAGATTGCAACGATGATGACTCCCGAAGCTATTATTGGATTACTTAAAGCAAAAATCGAACCCAGGAAACTATTTCGTTTCTCGTCCAACCACACTACTTTCGAGGGAAATATCTCTCAGGAAGGTTTCGAGATCAGGCGCATAATTCATTATCGGAATTCTTTTCTTCCTGTTATTTTTGGAAAATTCCGACCTAAAGCTTCTGGAACTGAGGTAATAATTAAGATGAGACCGCATGGATTTGTCATTGCTTTTATGTGCGTCTGGTTTGGCGGCGTTGGATTATTTGGTTTTATCTTCTTCTTAGGTGTATTAAGTGGTAAGACATCATTATTTCCAACAATATTTATTCTTATCGGTATGCTGGTATTCGGATGGGCACTGGTTTCAGGTGGCTTCTGGTTTGAAGTAAGGAAACAGAAACCCATGCTGATCGAAATGCTCAAAGATTTAGACGGATAACCATATAAGCTGAGTTGTCTCCGGGTAATAACCTGTTATCAGCCACAACAAGGCTGGCTTTCCATTACCAAACTCAAAAGCCTATTCCAAACTTAAAAGAGCAAAAAGAGGTGCGGTAAAACAACCTTTACACTTCAATCTTTACACCTCAATACCGTTTAGATCCATCTTTTCGTAAAAGCACTTTAATTCCTCGGAAGTCCAAATATCCTTTACCGCCTGTATTACACTTTCCTTATCAGATGGGAGTGAAAACTTTATCCGTAAAGCTCTAATAAGCATAAGCTTCGCCCCCATTCGTGTGGTTAAGTTAACTCCATCCCAAGATAATGAACTGAGTTTTTCGATTGACTTTTCATATGTTCCGCTTGCCTGGGAAATATCCAGTGCTGTTGTACATATTTCATAACTTTTTCCAATTAATTCGAAAATTTTAGATTCGTCCTCATCTCCAAAGTTGCTGTATTCGCTATCCAAATCCAAAAATTTCTCGATGAATTTATGCAAATCCACTATTTTTTTCATTGAAATGTTGCTAAACGGTTCTACAGCGTTGTGGTTGCATTCAATTTCCTTTTGTGCTTCAGTTTTTGCCTTTTCCTTTTTGTTCTTTAACAACATAAAAACTATTCCTTTAATTAAATTTTACAATTCGTTCTCATCATATTCCGGGTACTATTCCGGGTACTATTCCGGAGATTTATCATTAATTTTTATAACCGGCAGATACTTTACGCCAGCTTCAACCGGCAAAATCTCCATAATCTCGACTTCGTGCCGCCACCGCTCCGAGGCTATTTCACTGACCATAAAACGATATAAATCTTCACAGTCAAACGCCTCATAAACCATATTGTGTAATATTTCAAATGGTTAAAGGCAGATTCTTTAAGATAAGGAAGCAGATACATAAATTCAAACAGGACAAGGTATCTTTAAGGTTTTTCCCTTTTTCAAATCTTCATATTCTTGTTCTGAAAAATGCAAATCAAAAACCGACTCATCCGGCAGACCAAAAACAGTGTTGACATTTGCGGATAAGGTAAATATTTTGCAAATCTTGTTATTGCAGAAATATGAAGTTGGAAATTTAGGAGGACTGCCGTTCAGATACATAACAAGTATGTCATAGGGCTTGTCGTCATAAACGTCAATGGTAAATAGCTTAAGACGTAACTCCCGGCAGTTGTTGGCCGGCAGACTGATTTTAAGCATTTCCTTCAAATTACTGTTTGATAATATCCGGCTGGACAATTTGCCGAACAAAAATACATTGTATATCCAGCACAGACTGCTTAAGGTAATCGAAAATTCCATTCCATATTTACAAGTAACGCCTATGGCTGCAAAATGTTTCGACTCTTCAGGGGTAAACTCTGCCCCGCGTTCTCTATCTTGCTCTTTCAGTACATTTTCCGCAAAGCCGACAACTTGACGTTGATTGTCATTATCCAATTGTTCAAAGATTTCTACCAGAGGTTTGGTGTGGCGACTTTTGTATATTAGCTCCAGTGGACCTTTATCTTCTAAAGAAAATTTATTTAAGTCGAGAAAGGGTAATAATTTCTGATAAGTGCGTTCACGCATTACTTGAATTTGTCCCGATAGATATTTCCCGATGTTTGCTCTGGGAATTCCGGCTGCATCGGCCAACCCTTTTTGAGTTCCGATCTGATAAATGGCGTCCCGTAACGCACTTTTAAAAGTTTTATCTATCTGGCGACTCATTATAAATATGCTCCTTATTTTCTATTAAAATAACTCTAAAAGAAAAATTGAAAGAAAAAAGTCATAAACAGTTCTTGAATTTTTCATTAATTGACATTATAAGATAATAAAGCATATTTAAGAAACGCAAAATGCAACAATGGGGGTTTCCAATGGCAAAACAAAGCGTCTTGATTTATTCTGTTCCGCTTAAAATCCTCAAGGAAATAGTGAAGGCGCGCCGTCGCAGGGGAGAAACGACGTCTCAATGTTCGGTGGTACAGGAACTTATTTTCAAAGAAGCCGAAAAAGAGGGCATAAAAAGGGAATTGTTTTTTGATAAGCAAGTTTCTTAATTTTCTTTGTGTGTAAAATTAGATGATATTTCAGATTTTTTACAGTTATATTTATTCAAAAAAATCTGTGCTAAACAGGAAATTATTGAGGAGTTAATTTTGCCCTGAAACGGGCAAATTTATCATTGGTGGGAGAAATATTATGACGGATGTAAAAGTAATGGAAGTTTGGAACGGGAATAACTTCGTTTTCCATAGCTCGCAAGAGCTGAAGCTGGTAAAAAAGGAACTTATGGCCAATGCTATTGTTGTAGAATCTGAAGCTCATGGCGTCATAAGATATCTCAACAAAACCCAACCGTATTTCTGGTGCCGTGCCATTCCCGCCACCGCAATCGATCAGGGAATGGTACAACTTCAAAATGCTGCTACCCTATCAACTTCGGGAGGTAATCAGTGATTAAAGTAAAAACTGCCGCTATTCATGTTCTGGAAAGAGCATCTACCGATACAACTGAACGTTTTTATGTCCGTATGACCCATGGTAATCTGGTAGTGCATTTACCCGACGGCAGATATTTGGCTTTTTACTGCCCGGAATTCAGCCTGTCGCAACAAAGAGAAATATTCGCCAGCAAAATTCCGGAAATGATGGTTCAACGTGAATTCGCTACCTGTGCAATTTTGCTTACCAATATAAAAGCCAACAAATGAAAAATAAATGCGGAAACGTAGGTGAGATAATCAGTTATGATCCAAAAACTTTGACCTTGTTTAAGTCGACAACCTAATTTTAAAATCACATATGTTTCCGATTATGTAAAATCTGATTTTTTATTCTGAAATTACGTTGTTGGGAAACAAACTTTTATAAATCTCGGATGCTTCTTTTTGATCTGTCTTTGAACTTATTTTTTGGCTGCAGGAATAAATCAACTTTAAAGTCTTTTTGATCTTTGCTTCCTCGTCATCAGAAAATTTCTTTGGAGCTAACGGTACAATTGTCCAAGCTGTGGCAATCGCCTTTTTATCATCGCCCGAATGGCTGTACGAATCAGCTAAATACAATATTAACTCCTTACGCAGTTCAGGAGGAGGTTCGGCGAGAAGCATTTCCTGACAGTCCTTTATCGCTGAGCCATATTTCTTCTGCTTACTCATCATTTTGGCATGCAGGGTTTTTACCTCAAAATAACAGTACACTTTTTTCTGCGCCAGCATGGCATTTATCAACTCTAAAGACGCCTTATCGTCTTCCTGCCGGAAATACGCGTTTGCCAATTGATAATAGACTTCCCCTGACAATGGAGCGGCAGGAGCTATCGGCAGGTTTTCTGTGAAAATTCTGGTTAGTAAATTATCCGCTTGGGAACGAATCTTGTCAAATTCCTTCTGTAGAAGGATTTTTGAAATTCTCAATAAAAAATTCTCGTCAAATTTATTCCTCTGTATGAAATTGGTATAAACAATCAAAGTTTTTTCCGGCAGTAATTTCTCAACAAAGGTTTTGCCTATATTCAACACGAACTCCCGTCTTTCTTTGGGGGCAGGATAACTGTTCATTATTTTTTTTGCGAGTATTTCAATAGAATTATATTTCTTGTGCTGGAAATAAAGCTCCAATAAACGGTTCGCTATCTGCAACGCACTTGTTTCCTGTATGTGGCTGAACAGATACTCTTCCAGCAGGCTCATTGCGGTGTTGGATTTTTGAGCGGTAATTGCGGCAAAACTTGCCATAAGGATAACTTTTTCCTTGATTTCCGGCGGCATATTATCAAGCTTGATGAGTTTCTGGAACTCGGTTAGGGACTGGTTGCTTAATTCGATATTTTTAGGGGGCATATGAGCTTGCGCCAGTTTCAGCAATGCCTGTGCTCTAAGGAGAGTAAAATCCCGAACCAGGGTTGGCGGCAATGATTTTTCAAAACCTTCCGCACTGGCGATTATTTTTAAGACGGAATCATATTTTTTCAGTTGATATTCACTTTGGGCGGCGTTAAATAAAGCTTTTGCTTTCAATTGAACTTTAGCTGTTTTCTCCGCACAAAGCATGAAATATTTGCTCGCTTCATCATATTCTTTCAGGTGCATGGAGAGATTGGCGCACTGGAACAAAGCCTGTTCCGCATCGGGATGGTCTGGAGCGATTTTAATGAACAAGGCGTATAATTTACGAGCCTCGGAGCTTACTCCCCGTTTGTGGAAACTGTTTGCGCTTTCCAGAATATCCTTTCGTAGCGTTTCATCTTCCGGTTTTAACTTTGCCGCCTGTTGAAAAGCTTCAAGGGCTTTGGCGTACATATTGTTTCCCGCCAGGCTTTTGGCGTAGAGGCGCAAAAGATTCACTTCCGGCTTTTTCTTAGTTTTCTTAAGCTGGATTTCAATAGCTTTTTGCGCTGCCTTATAACGTTTTTCCTCAATCATTTTTTCCAGCAGACCTCCGGAATGTACATTTGTCTGTAGATTTTGAGGCAGGCGCAATTTGTAACCTAAAAGTCGAAGTGCTTCCTGGCATTTAAGGGCATCATCCCTGACATTTATGACTTCAAGATGGGTAGCCTTTAAGCCCTTTACCGCTTTTATAAAGCATCCGGCCGCTTTACCGTAAAGTTGTTTTTTCTCCAGCTTCTGCCTGGCCCGCTCGGCTTGAGTAGCATATTGTTTACCCAGTGCGACAAGCAACCTTCTTGGTGACATGTCATTCCCCGGAAAGCGGTAAAATCTCCCCAATAATCGGGGATAGTAGTGTTCAATGCACTCCTTAAGTATTTTCTCAGCCTGTTGCTCATTGCCCTGCAACTCATAAACTTTTACTTTCAACAAGGTAACTTGCGACGCTATAATACTCTTACCGTCGTCATTTATTTTATCAAGGATTTTTAAAATTATATCAGCCAGTTCGCTCCACTGCGGAACGGAACGTTTCTTCCAGTCCCGCGCCCTTCCGATCAGCACCATACAGGAGTTTAGTATCTTATTAAGAGGTGCCTTGCTGTTTTGTAATTTCAGAGCTTCTTTCAAGGTTTTCTCAATGCTTTTAGGCCCGTAGCGCATTAGATATTCGAGCATGGCAATGGCTTCCAGACGGTATTTGCTGTTTTCCTTATTGTTCTGCGCCGAAGAAATAAATTCGTTAAGAAGTTTTTCCGTGAATTCGTATTGACCCCGCTGAAAACATTGTTGAGCCAGCTTAAAGCAACTCCGGTTCCGATCATCTCCCGCGGGCATTTTTTCCAAAACCTTTATCCGCTCTTCCAGGTTTTGGGATTCATCAAGTATAAATATTGAATCCTGAGCTAACACTATCAGGAAACGATTTAGCAATATAAAAATAAAAGCTATTTTTTTCATTTCTTTTTTTTATTCTGTTTTTTGGATTTTATTTTTTGTAATTCTGCTTGAGTTTTAGATGATACAGTTTTGGCCTTTGAAAGTTGGGAAACTGGCTTGGGGGTTTTTGTATAAACGGCAATATCATTTAATTCGTAAGAAACAGCGGTTATCTTGTTATTGACAATTCTTCCCGGTTCGAGCAAACGCAACGACTTCCAATTCGGAGCTTTAATTTCATCGTTAAAATTCAATACGATCCGCCGCCATTTATTTACAGGTATATAGGTTTTAAAACATTTACCTGAAAAAGCAAAACAGAATGGGATACTGTGATAGCTTGAACTTCTCCGTTTCGAATGGATTCTGGCATAAACTGTAAAACTCATAAATTCCGCTTTGGCTTCGCCTTTACCCAGTTGCAGATAAACACTGTCGTGACGTTTGTTATTCGCATTCAATGAAAAAGTTACTTCAACGCTCTGGGATTCTGCCGGTTTGAATTTATTTTCTTCCGCCGTCGCCGGCATCCGCTGGAAACTGACATTAGGTCCAAATGACGCAATAAATGTATTAGGGTTACGGTATGCCACGTGTCTCAATTTAGTATCTAATTCAGGATTTTGCATTTTGGCAGCATGAAGGTCAAATTCCGGTTCCGGTGGGGCATAATAAACGGCTTTTGTGGATTTCAGATCTTCTTTACTGCCTTTCCGCACCAGCCGAAACACCGTCATTTCAGGAAGCACTCCCGAATACTTAAAGGTATTGTCTTTTATTTCTAGTGTTTTGTTTGTAACTGTTAAGGGCGTTCCACTTCCCGCAAACGGATGATTTTTCGGGATAAAGCCTTTTTCAATCCGGAGCGCGGTAGTCCCGCTCCATGGTATCAGAACTTGTATTTCGGTTTCTTCCGGTATGGGAAAGCGTTTCGCCACAACAGCGGTTGCGACTCCCGGAGCGTTATATACCGCTGAAATATTCGCCGCCAAAAGCGGTTCTTCACCGTATTTTGGATAAAGACTTGCCGGCAATTTCCGCGGACTGCCTTCAAAAAGTTTTGCAACCTGACGGAGCGCGCAGAACGCAGGCAGTTCCGTTTTGAAAATAGAGTCATAAAACTTACCGCCATCAATGACTTTACTCAGAATTACCGCTGTTCCCCCGGAAGCGATCCATTCTATAATCTGGCGTCCGGCCTGACGTAAATAATGTTTTTGGAAATTAGCTCCCATGAATTCAGTACCACGAGAACTCCAACGCCCCCAATAGTCCCCGTTTGGAGAATATTTGCCGATACTTGACACACTCGGAAGAACTTGGCGGCTATCAACGTATGACGATTGTTGGAAACTTATCGCATCTTTCTCAGAGCCTGTATATTGCAAGATTATCCGTGCTTTCGGATTAACTTTGCGCACTATTTTCGCTTGCTGAGAGTTTTCCAGCTCCCAGAAATTGACTTCTCCAGAAAACTTGTCAACTATTTTTTCAAAGCTTTCAGGGGGGATTTTTTGAATTTTTAATATGGTTTTTGCCTGGGAAGCTCTGATAAGGTTAAGCTGCTTGGCTATTTCTTTAAGCGAAATTTGGGCGGTGGCAGTACACACTCCAACGGTAAACAAATCCCGGATATATTCCGGTATTTTATCGAAGTCTTCCGCTGCGAGATAAACCGGCTCCCCAACTTTAGAAATCGCGGATAGCCTGGCCGCGTCAAATGCCAGAGGCGCTGAACCGTTATTACGGATTTGCAGGATATTACCAAAAGTTTGCAGATGTCCAGATGGAATAATCAGCTCGACCAGATTTTTGTCCCGCAGCAGTTTGCTGTTATAAAGGCGCTTGCCGTTGATTACCGCTTCCATGCTCATCTCCGAAGCAAAAGCGGCTTTCTGAGTTCCTACCAACGCTAATTGGAGCCGCAAATGGCCTTTAAAATTCTCCGGCGTTATATCATCCAGAAACAAAGTTATCCGCTGGTTCGGCTGAAGGAGTTGGGGCCATTCTCCCACCTTGCGAACAGGAACGGTAGAGGCAAAACTACTGTAAACCTTAAATTCGTCTTTGACATGGGGAACATTGGAAGAAGCCGGTTTCCCGTCGAAAACACCGAAATCCACCGATTGCATATCGGTCGGCCCCATTCCGAGAATTATGCTTGCCAAGGGGTCGGCTCCACCTGGAAGCATGGTAATCAACCCCATTTTGCCCAAATCAAGTTCATCAGCCGCAGTATTCCTGAACCCGGCGCTTTCCGCAATACTGTAGCTTGGCAGGTAACGGTAATATACCTGCAGCATTAGGGCGCATAAACTGGTACCGTAAAGCGTTAAATCATCTTTATCTTTGAGCAGGAAGCTTTTATCGCCGCCGGGAACGTGCCAACTGCCGTCAGGTTTCTGATGTTTCAGCAGTTCCTTTTTCAAATTTTCGTTCCATTCTTTCCATACCTTGCCTCGGCCTCTTTCCGCCTGAAAAAGCGCCTGCGTCTGATAATACCAGCGATAAAGCGGAAAAATTTTCCCTTTATTCCAGCGGGGCAGAGACATATGACCATGATTTTTCAATATCCTCTCCGCCCGGCGTGACGGTGAACTGCTTCCGGCGTTGAGCAGTTGCGTTCCCAGTAATCCCACGGCACTCAAATTGGGATCATAGGTAAAACGCTTCATATTTATGCCTTGGCTGAAGCCGCCCCTTTCCGCTTGATGTATTTTTACTAACGCTTCGAGGGTCAACTGCAATGCTTTATCCAGGCCTTCGACTTTTACCCCGGCGTTTTTCGCGGCAGTCATCGCCTGGATATGCCAGCCTAACAGCGACAGGTCGCAAAGCGGTTCTCCGACCACCGTCTGGACTTTGGCGGCCTCTTCATCCGAACTGGGAGCCGGACAGGGAGAATTGTCGTAATTGAGATTAAAACTCCCGAATTTATTCTGGCGTTCAATAATCGCCCGTAAACGGTTTTCTAATTTTCGTCTTAAAGTTAAGCTGCCGCTTAAAGCGTAGGTTTCCGCCAGAGCGTAAGTTAAAATAGCGTGTCCAAACCCCTTTCCGGCAAACTCAATATCCGGCATATCCGCCAGTTGGCAAAGAAAATCGGCTCCCTTATTGACTTTTTCTCCGTATTGCCTGGAATTGAAATTTTCCCCGTGCGCCAGAAACGCCAATAGCGTTAACGAACTCAAAGCGGCGGCGTCCCCGGTACTGAAGCTTTGCTTGCCGCCCCAACTGCCGTCCGGGTTTTGCTTTTCAGCCAGATACTTCAAAGCTTTGGCGACCGCATCCTCGGATTTGGCTCCGCCGCCGTAACGTTTCAACAGGCGATTGCGGGAATTGGGATCGCCGCGCGACTTGAAGGATGCCCCGGTTTGCAATCCGGCGGGAAGAGAACTGTTCCCCCTGCTTGACTTAAAGGATTTCAGGTTATTCCAGAGCTTTATATCCCGCACGATATTCTCTACTTCTTCGGTTTTTTGGGCAATACTCTGGTTATTGCTGATGGCTTCACTGATATCCTGCGGGACAACGTCATTCATTGCCGCATTTACCAGCGCTTTATCGGCAGCGGCTTTATTCGCGCCGGCTTCCGCTGCGCTTATTTTTTTAGTTGAAGTTTTTTCCGGTTCCTGTTTCAGGGGCGGAATTATTTCCGGTTTGGGAAGCTTGAAATCGCTGATGTCAACCTCGACATTTACCGGCGGCGGGGGTGGCGGGGTAAAAGATATCCTTAACAGCAGCAATATTATCACTGCGTTTATGGACAGCGCTATGACTATTTCTATCGGAAATCTTTTCTTTTTCAACTGTTTTCCCATTCTTGATTGAATATTCTCCCAAAAAGCCTTTTACCGTATTACCAAAATACGGGTTCTGCAAATAAAAAAGCAAAAAGATCTGCAGTAGATTCGTCGTTTAAAAATTAGAATTAAAACTCAACCTGTCACAATAATAATGCAAATAACTGCTATCACGATAGCAATTATTATTCCTCCGACAGTCAATAACAGAATTGGTTTATTCCGATATTTTTGAAATTGTATTTCGTCGTTTTTCCTAGCAGCATTAAAAAATATTTCTTTTCGTCTGGCAGTTGATGAAAACTCCTTAGACATAAGATGATTGTCATAATCTTTCAGTATTTTATCCAGTTTTTCTTTAGGCATTTTCGACTCCGTGATGAATTGTTAACGAATACATATTTAAATTCATTTTTATATCTTCTTTTAATAGATTAGACATCGTAACACAATATCTTCTTTGCGCTTTTCTGCTATTTTTAAAAATTCATTTTTTTCATAGAAAATGACAGAGACTCCGACATTTATTCAAGAGACTTCATATTTAATAAGCAAGCATTTATTGCACATTATAGCAATTTTTTATTGTTGATGAGTAAACAATTACATATTTTTGTTATTAAAACTACTGGATTTCAGACTCTTAAATGTATTTTTCTTGATTTTTTCTAAAATTTTTTCTTTATTTATTTGTATTTGTCTGAATCTTTGTTATACTTCTGTGAAGTATCCCAAAGAGGGGAAGTGCATAAAGTACTTCTAATACTAAAAATAATGTAGCACACATAATTAAGAATATTTTCAAGCGGGACGCTTAAGCTACATTAAAATTATTTTGAAATGAAAGGGGAATTGATGTTTGTTAGACGCGTATTAATAGGGACGGTCTGTTTTATTTTTTTAAGTTCCGCTTTGCTTGCTGGTGATGATTCTGCGATAAATATAAATTCACTTGAAAAACTTATTAAAGATAAAGACAAGGCTGTTGCCTATACGGCCACGGCACAGCTTGCGGCATATTACCGGCGTGAAGGGTATCTAAAAAAAGCCGAGAAGCTTTTGAAAGACTTTTCCTCTCCATCAGGATTTGATAGTTTACCTGCAAAGGTTGCTATTCCATATTTACGCTGTTTACTTGAAAATGCCCATATTAAGGCTTTACAGAAAGATATACCCGGCTCATTGCAACTTCTCAACTGGGCGGAAAGACGCAAACACGATTATGAACGCGCTTTCAGTTGCCTGAAATACGCCGAAATCCTGCTCGACCTCAACGAAAGTGAACGCGCCCGGGCTTATTTGAAAAACGTCAATGCGATACTCCGCAAACACGTCAGTGCCGCCGCGGGCGGCGCCATTGGCCAGGGCAGCAAAACCCCGGATACGCAGGAAGCCTGGCGGACACTGCGCGGTCGTGCGGCTTACCTGGCGCTGAAAATAGAGGAAGCACAGTTAACTAAAAAATTCGGCGCAACCTACGCTTCCTACGTAAAACTCCGGCGTTTACAGAAAATCGTCAAGCATTCTAAATCCCCGCGCTATTTCAATGAGGCGATAAAGCTGTGTGATGAGATAGCCGAAACCGACCCGCAGAGCCAGTTCGCGGCGGCGGCGGCTTATCTGAAAGGTCAACTGCTCCTGAACAATCCGGCGGAAGATCAGAAAAAAGCGATAAAAGACACCAAAGACCATTTGGAAAAATTCATCAAATCCAATCCCGAAGGGCTATATCGAGGCGAAGCCATGATGCTCCTGGGTAAGATTTCACTCGAAAAGGAATGGAACGCCAAGGATGCTGAAAAGTATTATTCACAGGCCTTCAACTGGTTCAAGAGGGCAAGGGAAAGCCGCGATGCTATGAGCCTCTACGCTCCGATGTCAAATGACCTAAAAACTCAAATCAAGGCAACGCAGAAACCCACCACACTTGACAAATGGAAGCGCACGGTCTATCACGAGGAAGACCCATTACGGCTGTATAATACTGCCAGTTCTCCCCCGTGGTATGTTTCGGATAAAGAGAAAAATTGTGTATTTGTTTTAGGTTTAGTTGCCTTCTCTAACCAAAAATATGATGTCGCAAAACAATATTGGGAGTTAATAAAAGGATATTCTCCAGAGACTGCTATTATTGATCCGCGCTTGCCTGTAACTGTTCATAAGCGACTAATAAAGTCTTGTCGTTTGAAAGCAATGGCATTTTGGCCTGAAGAAAAAGATGGTATCAACAATAAAAATACTCTCTTAAAAATACAATATGCAGAATACTTAATATTAATTGCAAAATATGATGATGCTATTGCATTTTTCAATAAAATTTATAAGGAAACTGACAATGATTATGTAAAAGCAGTGTGTTTGATTGGGAAAAGTACAGCCATGACATCACGTTCTGCTAATTGTGATCGCAAGCAAATAGCACAATATTATTCTTGGATACTAAAAAACAAAAAATTAAAGAAAAGACCTATTTACGGAAAAGCTTTGATGGAAAGCGGATATTTACAATCCAGCCGTAATGGCATGGAAAAGGTGGCACTACCATTCTTCATTGAATATTGCAAATTATTTCCGAACGGCAAATATTACCGTGCATCAAAGTTTAAACAAGGGGTATGTTATTTGTCCTTGAATCAGTTAGGTAAAGCAAGACAAATTTATCAACAGTTAAAACTTAAAGATGATATATATTCAAAATTTTTATATTCAAACATAAACAAAAAAACAAAAAAGGGAGACGGAAAATGAAAAAAACAAGTAAAAAATGGACGATGTTATTATTGTTAGCATTTTTGCCAGTACTATGTAATGCTACACATTTCAGTTACAATCAAGGTGACATTGAATGTCCGGTGGGTAGTGGGGGAGTCTCATACACTTTAAGTGTAAGTATAAGTAAGTTAGGAGCCTCTGGGTATTCTTTTGATACTAGGGCGGGCGTAACCACAGGCTCTCCTTCAAGGATAAGCATTAGTGGCTCTTTTTCAGGAACAATTGCGTATGGACTTACAGAACTTCCAACATCAGATGTTGCAATGTCTATGAATGGCAAACTCATTGGAAGTGGTGGTAGTGGTGGTACTCAACCAACATGGAGCGCAAGCGCCAATGCTGTTGCACCTTTTTATGTAAGCCCCAAAGAACAAGTTGTTGTTGGAGGAGCTCCTATTGTCCATATTGACGCTAGCGATAATGCAAATTGGTCTATGGGGTCATACTCTGAAAGCGATTCCGATTGCGTTGTAATTGAAGGATTAGATACTATATTTACCAACACTTGGAGTGTTGCAAATGGAACATATTCTGTGACTGCAACAAAGGTCGGAGGTACAGCCAGTGATACTGCATCATTCACAATATGCCAACATGGTAGTGAATGGGGAAACGACACTGGCACCATCAGTATAGATATTCCCACTGCTGGAATACAAAAGGTAAATACCCTCATAAACTATATACCTGGGATTAATATTAATCTAGATACAGGTTCAGCCACCGCCTCTAGGACATCAAGAGTTTATTGTTGTGATAATGGAACAGAAATGAAAGAATTTAAAGATATAAAATCTTTCTCAGTAGGCAAAAACCTTTCTAGTAACCCAATTCCGATTCCTATACCTGGCTTACCAACCGGGGCATATGGATTTGAAGTAGGAGATACAAATGGATCTTTTTACTTAGCTTTTGAAGCTACTATTGGTGTTTGGATAAACCCGGGTGCAATATCAGTTGGTGTATCGCAAGAAAAGATTACTAATCAATGCAATCAAGACATATGTTTAAAATCAACTTTTTCTTCAGGCTGGGATCCATCTTTAAATGGCGGTATCCAGTCGACAGCCTGTTTACAAACCATTGGCTTTAGTGATTGTGCAGAAGTAACTGCCACCTTAACTTTATCTACTGGTGTTGAAATTGGTTTTACGCATAAAACAGATGGTTGCGAAACACCAGGGTGGTCTGGCGTTGCAAAATTGCAAAAAGGAGAAGTTGCTGTAAAAGTTGTAGTGACTGGAATTGGGTCATATACAAGTCCAAGCTTGACCCTCTGGGATGAGTGTAACGTACTATAGAATTCCTATATTTATATCAAGCAGTTGCAATAAACTTATAAATATAACGACAAGTAGATTGCCAGAAAGATAGCTATGTTTAAGCTTGGAATTTTCTGTTAAAAAAAACAGCAAAAATAAGTACTCAATATCATCTAAATCTAACATAATGAAGATGAAATATTTTAGAAAGTAGAAGTATAGGGATGAAAGCAAGATTCAATTATTAACCAAAGTAAATTCGATAAAATTTGCTCGGATTCAGATAATTTAATGAGGTTTTATTTATGAAACTATTATTTTTAGTTTTAGTTTTTTTCGTAAACGGATTAATACATGGCCAAACTATAAGACAGTTTCATCTGCCTATGTCTGCGGATAGAGAAAGAGAGGAAAAAACGAACATTGTGTTTGAATATACTTTAGTGAGGCATACTGACAAGAACATTGCTCCTTTTTTCAATGTTTTAAATATTTTTTGGGACTCTGTCAAAAAAAATGAGCCAAGTTTAATGCGTCCTTTTTTGGCTCCTAACGAGAGCTTTAGTCCTACAAGTTTTAAACATATTCATGCAAATATAAAACGAATGGAAAAAGTTGGACCAATTAACGTAATTGAAGCCTTTAAAGGTAAATCTTCTAGTGGAGACTCTTTTATAAACTTTATATGGGGAGCAAAACCTACTGCTAATGGCTCTGCTCCTCTATTGGGAGGATCATGCATAAAAAAAACTGATGGAAAGTTTCGTTTTATGAAAAAGCAAAGCTATAGTTTGCTAATGATATGGAAGCTATTTATTTCCGGTAATTCTAAAACTACCCCAAAAATAAATTACCCCTATAGCCTTCTTCTGAAAGACAACGTAGGTAATAATTGCGTTACCATTCATTTTAAAGGTAAACAATACAACGACATTGATATCAGCAATATAAGCAACCCCAAAGATAAAATATTGACATTATACAAGCAATTTTATACTGCGCTAAAATCATCTAACAAACCGGACGAATATTCTAAGCTATGTACTGGCAATAGTGCGAAAAAAACCATGGATGGTTACAAGAGAATGCCTTCGCAGTATGAATATTTTCGAAAATATCAACTTGAGAATCCTAAAATCATAACTTTTATTATTAATGCAGAACCTTTTTGGCTTGTATTTTATAAGTACAAAAATTCCAAAAAACAATTTGTTGGATATGACTATATTGTTGATGTATCTGGTGAACTGAAATTTACAAATATTGGACGCTCTACTATTTTCGACTATTTACTGAAAAACTCTATTAATTCATTAATAAATGTGGTCTATGGGGATAAATAGAAGTTTGGTAAAGTTGTTTATAATAATATTGTCATTTCTAATAATTCCACAGTGTTTTTCACTGGACAAACAGGCAATACAAGATGCTTTTACAGGTGAAATTTTATATTTTAATTTACCTAAAAACTCCATCTTTGGCGCTGGCAAACAAGAAATTATTGCAATTGATTTTTCGTGTCCTTGCATAAGTTTGGTAAATGAAAGCAAATTGTCAAATAAAAATTATTTTAACTTTAAGTATAATGTACCCCAACGTGCCGGCAAGTATAAATATAAGCTTTTTTTTCACTATAAATTAAAAAATAATAAATTGCCACAAAGGAAAGATGTTGTCTTAACATCTATAGTCAAAGAGCGCATTTTATCTTCCCCTAGTAAAATATATTTTACAAAGGGTAATCGGAAAAACTTCCAAACGATTGACCTACAGTCTGTAGATGAGGCAACCTTTGATATCCTTGATGTAAGTTCAAATTTCGGTAAACTGAAAGCAATATTCTGTAAGAAAAAATCTGCAAAACATTCTATTAAAATCAAAATAGAAGATAAAATTATACCTGTTGCAGTTCCCCAAATTAACATAACAATTGACCATCCCAAAGTCTCTAAAGTTGTTATTCCATGTTGCGATAAAATTAATGTTAAGATTAAGCCGAGCCAGTTGGTTTTTAATGGTGTGGAATTCAACAAGAAATATTCTGTCAAAATAATCAATAAAAATTCACTTGACGATAAAATTGATCTAATTGATTCCAAAAATTCGTTATTTAAATTGTCCTCAAAAGATAATACTTATTGGGTTTCATTAATTCTCCCCAAATCTTACCACGAAGACACATATAAAGGTTTTTTAAGGTTAAAGGTTAATAATTCGTTTTTTAATTTGCCATATATTATTTTCCCATTAAACAAGGATAAAGCTTCTGAAAAGAAAAGCAAATTACAATCACCCAAAGATGCTCTTTTAAAAAAATCAGCCGTAAACAGGATTCGGCAAAAAGGGACTCTTTTAGTATCTTCATACCGAATAAATTTGCCTTACATAAGTCATGGCAAGATTTTTCATATCCGAGAAAAAATAACGAATACCGGTATAGAAGCGTATGAATTAAAAATGTACTCAAGTTGTTCTTCTTGTAGTAAAGTAAAGCCAAGTAAGGACATATTACAACCAGGAGAAAGTTGTTTTTTGGATTTTTCCGCATTTCAAGCGAATCCGGGTAATTTTAGTAAAACATTGTGGATTACAGAAAGAAACAAGAAATTTCGTCAGCAAAAATTGATTATTTCTGGAAAAGTAAAGAGAGAGTATGATATCTATAAGCGGTGGCAATACAAACCTGAATTTGAAAAAATCACAGAAAATTTGAAACCTACCCAAGCAGAATATTTATATATCAGGATATATGGGAGAAATAACTATGACACTGCCTGTGTTGCGAAGTCAGCAAAAATAATATCCCAATATTTTGCACTAGAAAAATATCGTTTTATCCAGCATAAAAAGGGAAGATTTGAAGCTGAATTAATATTAAAACTTAATTTTCTGCCGGAAAAAAGCAAAGAATATGTTGATTGGATTGGCATTAACTTTGCTAATGTCTTGAAACTAAATGAAAAGGTTGTTTTCTTAAAAAAATGAAAGTCGTAATACTCTTTTTTGGGTTATTTGTAATTTTGTCCTTCAGTTTGTCAATATTGGCCAATGAGGAAAATGTTGTCCAACTGGAATTTTATCATCAAAAAGGTTGTAGTTTATGTAAACGAATCAAAGATGGTGTACTCCACAAGGCTCAAGAAGAATTTAAAATAGATATTAAATATTATGATACTTCCGAAGAGCAAAATTTCCTTAAATTGCTAAGCAGACTAGAGCAATTTAAGGATAAAAGCAATGAATCTGCTTATATAGTTATAAATCAAAAAACGTTATTAGCAGGAGAAAATATAGAGACAGATTTGCTTAAGCAATTGAAATCAGTAAGCTTATTATCAACTACAAATGAAAAGGAAATGTTAAATTCAAACACAAAAAAAGTGATTTTTGAAGCGTCAGAGGATATTTCTTTATATACTGTTTTAATTGCTGGTCTAATTGATGGAATTAACCCATGTGTGTTTTCAACTTTAATTCTCTTTTTAAGCTTTTTGTCTGTATCTAGGGTTAAGAATAATAAACTTCTAATTTTAGGAACAGTTTATTGCATAGGATGTTTCTTGACTTATTATGCAATTGGTTTTGGTATCATACACCTTTTAGCTTGCCTTTTACAAATAAATTCATACAAATATTTTCTAAATATTGGAATAATAACTATACTTTTATTTTTTGCTATTATGTCTTTTGCAGATGCATGGAATTTTCACAAAACAAAAAATTCTAAAAAAGTAAGACTTAAACTTCCAGCAAAACTTCAAAATAGAATCCATTCTATAATACGCAAAGGAATTAAATATCGTTTTTTAATTCCGGGAATATTTTTTACCAGTATTTTTGTAACAATATTTGAAGGAGTGTGCACTGGTCAAGTTTATTTGCCGACTCTAGTTTTTTTAACGAAAGATTTAGGCTTAGGATCGAAATGGGCTTTTTATTTATTTCTATATAATTTTATGTTTGTTCTTCCACTTATCATAATATTTATCTGTTTTTATCTGGGCATTTCTAAATTTAAACTAATAGATTGGAGCAAGCAAAACGTTGTATTTAGTAAAATTCTTTTAGGTTTATTCTTTATAGCGCTGGGCACAATGTTTTTCCTGTCGGAGTATGCTTAAAATGTCCCCAGTTTTGCCAAAGTAGAATGCTATAGATAATAAATCCATATTTTCGATGATTAAGTTTTTGCAGGATTTGATTTCAGCTTATAGGGTATCACTCCAGTCTTGGGGGAATAACTGCGAATTCATAGTCAAACTTGAATTTGGGACGTTTGGCAATTTTACCAGAAAAGCGGATATACCAGTTATAGCGTGGATAGTCGTCAAGTATGCTTACTTGCGCATCGGCAGGCACCTTGCCAGTAACCTCTCCTGTTTGCATGGAGAGGTTATCAGAGAGTTGCGCAACTCTTATTGTCATAACATCATTTTGTGATATAGAGTTGTTTTTTGATGTTTTGGTCTTAATGATGCTTTCGACACATACCAGTTCAATGTCAAGATTTTCCAGACTGACGCACCGACTCATAAAGCACCAAAATATTTTAAGAGTGTCTCCGTTGGAGACAATGTTTTTATCTATATGCACTTCAGGAATTGGCGCAAAAAGTTTTGTAAACTCATAACACGCAGCGACAATAAAAACTAATCCAAAAAATACAAATGGAATTATAAAAGCAATCCTCAGCCACCCAAACAAATCATTTGAAAAATTTTCAATAACTTGAACGAGAAATATTGAAGTTATACCGTTAAAAAAAATTGCTGCAAAAACAATAACAACAAATTGTTGAATTGGTCCTTTTTTTACTTTTAGAGGAATAGACTCGCTGTGTTTAAAGCGCTCTTCAACTCTAGCATAGTCATAATTCCCGGCTAATGCCTTTTTGCGTCGATAATTACGTATAGTTATCCAAGCTCCAATAAGTCCGCCTACCCAAGCAAGGGTAGAACAAATAGTTAGTGCCCAAAAACTAAGCCCACTGAGTTCCCGATTAAGCACAGCTTGCTCAGGGTATGCCGGATTAACATAGCAAATAGAATTGGGTTGAGTCCTATAGCGTTCCACTATTCGTTGTTTGCTTTTATATGCGCTATTCGAACTATCAACAACGCCGTAAATGTAAGATTGGTACTTTTTGCCTTTGAAAGTATATTCATAATAAACATCAATATAATAGGATGTTGATTGTCTGCCTTTTGAGTCAGTGCTATTTTTTACCCCTACGTTTGCACTCAACACTCGACATGGCGTTGCCTGCCAACTTTTAGCCAGATAAGCTTTAACTAACCAAGGAATTAGCCGCATGTATAATAATCCAAAACCAATCAATATAAATACCCCGTAAGCAATAAGTTTTGATCGGAGTTGTTTGTTGGACCAAACTGTTGTTATATTATTTTCTAATTCCTGCACATGCAAATTCCTTTTTTGATTTTCATACTATATCATTTTTCTAGTTTATTACAAATTATGCCAATTTAGCAAAAAGTTAATATTTTTTTCAAACTAAAAAGACAATTTATCCAAAGAAATTCCGTTTTGGGCTAGACAAAACGATAAATGCGATGTAGCTTTCTTTACATTACTTAGGTTAATGATTTGGGGAGAATTTTTAATAATCAAATGCAATTTTAATCTAATATATCACAAATTTTGTACATTAAACCTAAGGAACAAGCAATGAAAAAGCTTTTAACAATTTTAATCAATTTTTTATCAGTGTTGGTTTTTGCGCAGGAAACGGAAACGGTAAAGCAGACTGTACAGTCAGGCGGATCATTTTTCACTGAAGTAGTATTCGGTAGCGGTTTTCTTGGCGGTTTGATTTGGCTGGCCTTATTCATGACCAGCACTATAGCGATTAGCCTGATAGTTTACCTAATTCTGGCTTTACGGAAAAGCAAGTTTGGAAGCGAACAGTTGCTTGATAATGTCCGAAACCATATTGCCAGTAGTGACCTCAACAGCGCCTATAGTGCTTGTGATCGCCACAATTCCGTTATCGCCGAAGTCCTGTGTGGAGCCTTTAAAAACTATCATCGCGGTGAGAAAGTCATGGTAGAATCTGCGGGCGATGCCCTTGGCAAATCAGGACGCGCCATTCAGCGCCAGATCGGAGCTTTACAAATGTGTGGGAATATTGCCCCGATGCTCGGATTGCTCGGCACGGTTACCGGAATGGTTTCTGCTTTCATGGGACTGGGGACGGCCATGGGTCCAGAAAAAGCTTCCGTATTGGCTATCTCAATATCGCAGGCGCTTTATACTACCGCCGCAGGTCTGGTAATAGCCATCCCCGCCCTTGCGGCCTCAACTATCTGTACTAATTTACTCGAAAAGCGATTACAGGAAAGCAACGAATATGCTGAGGATATACTGAGTTCCGTGGTAGCAAAATTTCACTGATATTTCTCGGCAGACAAAAAATGTAGCTTTTAAACTCTCGCTTGAGTGTCTTCACAACCGGAACGGTTAATAAGAAAATGGTGGATTCATGAAAATAAATTATCAGCTTTCTAACAGACCGAGCGGTGTTTCAGGCGCTTCTCTGGCCAGTATGATTGATATTATTTTCCTGCTGATCATATTCTTTGTCATTACCGCCAGTTTTGACCGCGAACAAATCGATACCAAAATATCCTTGCCACAGGTAAATTCAGGCATCGCAATTAAATCGTTGCCCAGTGAACGCCTGATGATTAACGTGTCAGCAGACGGTTCGGTAAAAGTTGGCTTTCACACCATATCCATAAAAGACGTCCCGAACAAACTCGGTGACCTATTGTATTCGATAACTAAAGGCAACGCTAACACTTCAATAATAGTCAACGGTGACTGCCATACCAAACACCGTTATGTTTCGGCAGTACTGGACGCAATAGCCCAGGCAGGGTATTCAAAAGTCCAGATTTCCGCACTTATTTCCGGAAAATCCGGCGGAGGCTCCTGATATGAAAATGCCTGACGTGAGACAAACCGAAGAATCACAAAGCATGTCAGCCATGACGGATGTGGTATTTCTGCTGCTGATCTTTTTCATTGTTACCATGAGCAGTTATGCTGAAATGACTTTGTTGGAAACCCAACTTCCGACTTCGTCAAATTCAAGCAACACCAAACCGAAACTGGAAAACCCGGTACGGGTGGACATTCCGCCGCCGATAAACGGAGAAACCATCTATATGGTCAACGGTTCAGCGTTCAGCGGTGAGAATATCAATATTCTGTTGCGTCGTTATGCCCGTTTAATGCCGGATGCCGAATTTCTGATCAGTTGCGCTCCTGAATCTGAACATTATCAACTGGTAAGCCTGTTGGCATACTGCGCCACCCACAAACTGAAAAATCTGAAACTAGTAAATTCGCAGTAAGTTTATAAAAAATAAATGCTATGCAATTGGATTGTGAACCAATTTCTTCTTAAGACGTAATGTTTGGTTACAAAAAAGCGTCAAATTACATCATAGGCATAAATAGACATAAAAAATCGCGATTTTGAGCTCAATGGAATAGTGATCATAGCTATCCTTGCTTCAATGCTGTTACCGGCATTGAATAAGGCGCGGGAAAAAGCCAAAGCCATAAAATGCGTCGGCAACCAAAAACAGTTTGGAACCGCCACGGCCATGTATCTTCAGGATAATGAAAACTGGTTTCCAATAGATACGGGAGGGGCCGGCGCTACCGCTGACCCCGATTATGCAGTTCAATGGCGTTTTGAATTGTCACCATATATATATTCCGGGAAAGACTTGGATGTCAGCAGTGCCGAGCTCAGGGAAGGAGCCTTTAAATGTCCTTCATTCGAAAATTCATCCGGAGACTCGCTTTATGACGGAGGCTACGGCTGGAATTACGCTTACATGGGGTTTCGAGACAGCCATTCGTCGGCAAGCTATCACCGGGCAAATTCAGTAAAGGTTTCGCGTCCCAGCGAGACCGCAATAATCGGTGATACTGCCGATTGGTATGGAACCAGTACTTACGCTTACAGACTGGCGCGGCTTTATGAAGCCGCCTACAGTTCATCCACACTCAATCCGCCCGTCGGCAATCGGCATAATAACGGTATCAACCTGGTATGGGCGGATATGCATGTTTCATGGATGCTCCAGACTGCCCTGCTGAATGGAGTCGGCGCCGACAAGGACTGGTACTACATGAAAACCAAGTAACTGAAAAATCTACAGAACAAATTATCGAAGAAATTTTATTTACGAAGGGAACTGTCAAATCTTTTATGAAAAAAGCCGGATGCAACGGCTCGGTGATCCAACGGCCGAAAGCGTTGGTCGAGCCTCTTGACGGCTCGAAATTTTGCGCAACTTGTTGCGCTTGGATAGTACCGCTCTCGAAAAGAGAGGCTTTTTAAAAATG
>Ga0172377_10001554_pt1 | contig 23219 bp, 27 predicted proteins | sample Pumphouse3metaG_FD_119749 | JGI IMG/M metagenome (GOLD analysis project Ga0172377, IMG submission 119749) | Leachate microbial communities from a municipal landfill in Southern Ontario, Canada - Pumphouse #3 metaG | ecosystem: Engineered > Solid waste > Landfill > Unclassified | place: Canada... | reverse complement strand
TTACAATCGCCACTTTCCCTTGTAGATTCATTTTTTTCCTCCTAACGTAAAGATTCGAAATCAGTTAATTTATCGATGGAAACGACGCTCACTCCGCCGTCTATCCTGCTCACGAAACCGCGCAGAACCTTTCCCGGGCCAAACTCGATAAATTGATTAACATCGTAATCTTTGATTATTTTCCTGACGCTATCTTCAAAATAAACCGAAGACACGATCTGCTCCCGCAACGCTTCCTTTAAATCGGATAACTTAAGCGGGGACGCGTTGTAATTCAAAATGACGTCCGCCGACGGCTCCCGGAAAGAAAATCCCTCGAGATATTCGCGCATCTCAACCGCCGCTTCCGTCATCAGCGGCGAATGGAAGGCCCCGCTCACATTCAGGGGAATGACCCTTTTCGCGCCGTCCGCTTTTGCTTCCGCGCACAAGGCGGAAACGGCGTCGGTCTCGCCGCTTACGACAAGCTGGCCGGGACAGTTATAATTGGCGATCAAAACGCCGCCTATTTTACCGCACAGCCTTTCCAATTTATCGCGGGGATAAGCGATTATCGCCGCCATCGCTCCTTTGTTTTTTGCGGCGGCGCGATCCATCGCAATGGCGCGGCGCGCCACCAGCCGCACGGCGTCGGAAAAGGAAAAAACCCCGGCGGCGCATAAAGCCGTATATTCGCCCAAACTGAATCCGGCTAAAACGACCGGGCTAACGCCCGTTTCCCGAACGAACACCCGGTAAAGAGAGTAGGAAGTCGTCATCACGGCCGGCTGCGTGTAACGCGTTTGATGCAGCAGGTCATTCTCCGTGAAACAAATTTCCCTTAAATCGTATCCCAAAACGGCGCTCGCTTCGTCATACAATTCCCTGACATAAGGATATTTATCGTAAATATCGCGCCCCATGCCGGCGTATTGGGAGCCTTGACCGGCAAATAAAAAGGCTGTTTTCGTCATTACAACACTTCCAAATTATTTTTATATTCGTTAACGCCGGAAAAAAGCTCTTCGATAATCTTTTTAACCGGTCTTATATTCTTTATCAAACCGGAAACCTGGCCCGCCATGAACGAGCCTCTCTCCAAATCGCCTTCCAGAACGGCGCGGCGCAGGGAACCGAGCGTGAGCTTTTCCAGTTCTTCAACTGTCGCGCCTTCCGCGGCCATTTTATTATAAATCCGCGTCATCGGGTTTTTCAGGACCCTAACCGGCATCCCCACCGCGCGTCCCGTCACGATCGTGTCCGTATCTCGCGCGTCGATCACCTTGTTTTTATAATTATCGTGGATGGGGCACTCCTCGCTTGCTAAAAGAACGGTCCCGACCTGAACTCCTTTCGCCCCGAGGGCAAAAGCCGCCAGCACTCCCCTTTTATCGGCGACGCCGCCGGCCGCGATAACCGGGATCGAAACTTTGTCTACGACCTGCGGCACTAAAGCCATTGTCGTAAGCTCCCCGATATGACCGCCGGCTTCCGTCCCCTCCGCGACTACGGCGTGGGCCCCGGACCTCTCCATCCTCACCGCCATGGCAACGCTCGCGATGACCGGAATCACGATGATCCCCGCTTCTTTCCACGCGGGGATATAGGGCGCGGGGTTGCCGGCGCCGGTGGTCACGACTTTCACTTCTTCCTCGATAATCACCCGCGCGATTTCGGCGGCGTGAGGGTTCATGAGCATAATATTTACCCCGAAGGGCTTGTCGGTAAGTTCTCGGCAGCGGCGGATTTCGCCCCTTACCCATTCGGCGTCACAACCGCCCGCGGAAATGAGTCCCAAACCGCCGGCGTTCGCCACGGCGGCGGCCAGGCGCGCGTCGGCGATATTGGCCATCCCGCCCTGGATAAGCGGGTATTTTATTCCCAAAAGTTCGCAAATGTTTTTCATAAATCTTCCCCTGTCTAATTTTAATAATTTATTTTTCTTTTTTCTCGTAAAAGTTAGTTTCAATAATCTTGTTCAAATTTCTCAATATCTCGTCCAAAACAATCGCTTTGTCCTCATCGATCGACGCGACCAAACTCCTGATTAATGCGTTATAAAACTCTTCGTAGTCCTTGACGATCGATACCGATTTCTTTGTCAGATATAAGATCACGACGCGCCGGTCCTGCTTGTTCCGGGCGCGGATGACATAACCTTTTTTTACAAGGTTATCGACCGTGATCGAGAGCGTTCCCCGGGTTATCTTTAATTCGTCCGCGATTTCCGACATCGATTTCGTGTTCGACATTCCGATCATATACAACACTTTGATCTCCGCCGGCGTTACCTCGTCAATACCCTTTTTCTTCAAATACTCCCGTTCAAAAAACTGCAATTTAGATTGAAAAGCAAAAAAAGAATCGCCGATGGCCGAAAGCAAACCGCCTGATTTATTCTGCATACAAGCCTATGGCGCGGTATTTTTGATATCGTTTTCCAAGAAGCTCGGCGATGCTTTTTTGACATAGTTCGGCATATTTTTTTATTAACTCAGTTTTCAAAATAGAAAAGGAATATTCGGGATTATTGTGCAGGCCGCCTTCGACTTCCGGTATTATTCGCTCGATTATCCTATAATGATATAAATCTGCGGACGTAAGTTTCATGTCGGCGGCCGCCTTGTTGGCTAGCGAAGCGTCTTTATATAGTATCGAGGCGAACCCTTCGGGAGAAAGAATCGAGTACGTGGCGTTTTCAAACATCCATACTTCGTCGCTGACGCCGATCCCCAAAGCGCCGCCGCTTCCCCCCTCGCCCAAAACAACCGATATCATGGGCGCTTTCAGGCCGATCATCTCCGCGAGATTCACGGCAATCGCCATCGCCTGGCCGCGTTCCTCGGCGCCGACGCCGGGATATGCGCCCGGAGTGTCGATAATAAACAATATCGGCCGCCCAAACTTTTCGGCCTGCTTCATCAAACGCAAAGCCTTGTGATATCCCTCGGGATGACCCATGCCGAAATTCCTTTTGATTTTTTCGTTTGTTGAAAGACCTTTTTCCTGGCCGATTACCGTAGTCGGCATTCCGCCCAAAAACCCGATCCCGCCGATAAAACTGGCGTCATCGCCGTAAAGACGGTCGCCATGCAGCTCCACAAAATCATCAAATAAATAGTTAATCAAAACCTGAGCGGTCGGGCGCTTAGTGTTGCGGGCGATCTGAACCGTTTCCCACACCTTTTCCACGGTTGTTTTCGTCATTTTATTTTCCCGTCCTTTTATGCAGTTTAAGCAATTTCCCCAACATGTTCTTCAGGTCTTTCCGGTCGATAACCATATCGACAAACCCTTTTTTTAATTGAAATTCCGCCTTCTGAAAATCATCCGGCAACTCTTCCCCGATTGTTTGTTTGATGACCCGGCTGCCGGCAAAACCGATTAACGCCCCCTTCTCGGCGATGATAATATCGCCTAGGGAAGCGAAACTAGCGGCGACGCCGCCGGTCGTCGGGTTGGTCAAAACGCCGATATGAAGCAGGCCCGCCTCGTCGTGACGCCGGCAAGCGGCCGCGGTCTTGGCCATTTGCATCAGCGAGAAAATTCCTTCCTGCATTCGGGCGCCGCCCGAAGCGGAAAAAATAACGAGCGGCAGCCTTTCCCGCGTCGCGTGTTCGATAAGCCGCGTCACCTTCTCGCCGACGACGGATCCCATGCTTCCCATCATGAAAAAACTGTCCATGACGCCGATGGCGACCGGCTCGCCGCAGATTACCCCCGTTCCGCAAACGAAGGCGTCAATCTCGCCGGTTTGTTCCTGGTATTGCTTGATTTTCTTTTCGTAACCGGGAAAATCAAGCGGGTTTAGCGTTTTAAGGTCGGAAAACATCTCGACAAACTCGTCGCAAACCATCTTCAGGCGCTCGCGCGCCGAAACCCGGAAATGAAACCGGCATTTATGGCAAACATAATGGCTCCCCGAGAGATCTTCCCGAAACAAGTATTCGTTGCAACAATCGCACTTGACGAAGAGCCCCTCGGGAATATCCACCTTGAACAATTTTTCTTGTTTGCCTCTGATTTTTTTATAAGTCTCGACTTTCGCCTTGCGTTCTTCAAATATATCGTTCATCAATAATCACCCTTAATCGTTTCCAAAAACTCCCGCAAAAATCCCGTGTCGTAAACGCCGCGCACAAAGTTGGTATTATGCATGATTAAGTACAATAACTCGATATTGGTTTTGACTCCGTCAATGATCATCTGCTCGAGCGCGACCCGCATTTTCCTAATCGTTTCCTTGCGGGTCGGGGCGAAAGTGATCACTTTCGCGAGCAGGCTGTCGTAATGGGGCGGGACTTCGTAATTATTATAAATATGGGTGTCCAGCCTAACCCCCGGACCGCCCGGAAGAACGACATTGCGAATAAGGCCCGGCGAGGGCCTGAAGTTGAGATTCGGGTCCTCAGCGTTAAGCCGGCATTCCAAAGCATGACCGGACATTTTTATCTCTTTCTGCCGGAAAGACAGCTCGCTCCGATATGCGATGCGAATCTGCTCTTTCACAAGATCAATTCCCGTCACCGCTTCAGTGACCGGATGCTCGACCTGGATTCGGGCGTTGGTTTCGATAAAATAATAATTGCCTTCCCCGTCGACGAGAAACTCGACCGTTCCCGCGGACTGATAACCGACGGCTCGGGCAAGCTTTACCGCCGAGTCGCCTAACTTAGCCCGCAGGTCATCCCCGACGAACGGCGAAGGAGATTCCTCGATTATCTTTTGGTTACGGCGTTGGACGGAACAGTCGCGCTCTCCCAGGTGAACGGTATTCCCGTAAGCGTCGGCGATAACCTGCACCTCGATATGGCGCGGGTTTTCGATATATTTTTCGATATAAACCTGTGAGTTCCCGAAATTGACCTCGGCCTCGTGGCGCGTAAGTTCGAATAGTCTAAAAAGCTCCTCTTCGCTTTTGATAATGCTTATGCCTTTCCCGCCGCCGCCGGAAACGGCCTTGATTAAAACGGGATAGCCTATGCGCGCGGCGATGGTCGCGGCTGATTCCGCGTCCTCCACGGGGCCGTCCGATCCCTCGACAACCGGAATCCCCAAGTCCTTCGCGAGTTTCCTGGCCTCGCTTTTATTCCCGAGCCGGGCCATGACCTCGCTTCCCGGACCGATAAACTTCAGATTGCAGCGCTCGACGATAGTCGCGAATTTGTCGTTCTCGGCTAAAAAACCGTAACCCGGGTGAATCGCGTTGCACCCGGAGGCCACGGCGGCGCTGATGAGGTTATTCATGTTCAGATAACTTTCGGCCGCGGGAGCGGGACCGATGCAAACCGCTTCGTCAGCAAATTTAACGTGCAGACTGTTCTCGTCTCCTTTTGCGTACACGGCCACGCAACCGATGCCGAGTTCCTTACATGCCCTGATAATCCTTAAAGCTATCTCGCCCCGGTTAGCGATTAATATTTTGTTCTGCATCGCGCTCACCGTTAATCGATAACCATCAAAACCTGGTCATAGCCGACGAAAGAACCGTTCTCGACGTCAATTGATGCGATAACGCCGGAAACCGGGGCGGTAATCTCGTTCATGATTTTCATCGCCTCGATAATACAAAGCGTCTGACCGGCCTCGACCCGATCGCCGACGGCTACGAAAGGCTTCTCATCCGGCCCCGGCGCCGCGTAAAAAGTTCCGACAAGGGGCGAGCGAACGGCGTAGCCTTCCGGTTTTTCCGGCGCGGTCGGGATTTCCTCATGCTTGTCCTCCGCGATCGGCGCCGAAGGCTCTTCTTTGTTTTTGCTGAGTTTGATCTTAAAACCTTCCGTCTCTAATTCCAGATAGGTCAGAGTGGATTTTTCAAAATTCCTAATGATGGTTTGTATTTCTTTAAAGTTCATGGTTGTGTCTCCGGTATCGTAATAGTCGTTAATTCGCCTTTATTATTAATTTTATTATATCAAAAATGTGAGTCGTTTTCAATTAAGGAAAAAAAATAATCCCGTCTTAAGTACCTACATCCACATACCGGGGAAAGCTTAAGGCTGCTTCAATCACGACCTGACCTGATTCACTGCCCGATATTGAATGTAGGTACCTAAAACGAGACCGTAAATATTATACCACAAAAGGGGCGGAAATTCAATCCTTACGTTCCCTTAATTCGCGGAAAAAACTCTTCATTAACGAAGATGCCTCATCGGCCAAGACGCCCCTTGCGACCTCGATTTTATGGTTGAACCCGTCCGTCTCTGAAACGTCGATAATGCTTCCCAACGCGCCGAATTTCGGCTCGGCGGCGCCATAAACGACTCTTTTCATTCTCGCCTGCATAATAGCGCCAACACACATCAGGCACGGTTCAAGAGAAATGTATATCGTGGCGTCGTCTAAAATCGACCGGCCAAGTTTTCGACAGGCTTTATCGATAGCAAGGATTTCCGCGTGGGCGATCGTGTTTTTCCGCGCTTCGCGAAGATTGTGGGCGGAAGCTATGATATCGTCGTCAATGACAATGACGCATCCCACCGGCACCTCGCCCTTTTTATAGGCTTTTTTTGCTTCTTTTATCGCCGCTTTGATATAATATTCGTCACTTTTCTTCATTTTCCTTTATCACAACATGACAGTAGCGACAACGCGCCTCATATTGTTCCTTGGCTCCTATCAATATTATCGGGTCGTCGAATTTCGCGGGCTTCCCGTCAATGATTCTTTGGGTCCGGGTTGCCGGAGCGCCGCACACTTGACAAATAGCGGCCAATTTGGTCACATATTCGGCTCGCGCCAGAAGTTCCGGCATAATGCCGAACGGCTCGCCGCGAAAATCCGTATCCAGCCCCGCAAGAATAACCCGGACGCCGTGGCTCGCCAAGTCCTCGGCAATTTCAATAAGTTCCTTACCGAAAAACTGTGCTTCGTCGGCGGCGACCGCGTAGGGGAGTTTGGAACCGAAATAACGGAAAATTTCCTCGGGGGCGTTTATCGAGATCGAATCGATTCTTTCGTTATTGTGCGAGACGATTTCGTTTAGACCGTATCGGGTGTCAAGGGCGGGTTTGAATACCAATATTTCTTTTTGGGCGTATTTAACTCGTCGGACTCGTCGTAGCAATTCCTCGGTTTTTCCCGCGTACATACCTCCGGTAATAACTTCGATCCATCCGTCTTTTACTGCTATGTCCATTTTTATCTCCAATTTTTTATATTTTGTTTCTCTACATATATTATAATATAATTTTTTTTATTTTAAAGGATAATTTCTGTTTTGTTCGCGCGTCCGCGAACATTTATCCCTTTTCGGATGATAAAAACGGTCAAACGCGGTTGGTTCCGTTACCCCTGATGATCGGTGTCAGGTTTTTGTTTTTAAATTGTTTTAGTAGAAAAAATGGCAAACCGAATTTGCGGAAAATATGCTTCCGTGATATCGGCTTGTTCGCCAAAGAAAATGCTTTATCGGTATTTTTTAATAGATTAAACCTTTTGAATTTTTATTTAATCACAACAATCCCAAATCGCCTACTCATTCCCAAACAACTACAACGTGAGCATTGCCGCGCCCCATGTTAGCCCGGCGCCGAACCCGACAAAAATAACTTTTTTATTCTCCTGCCGGGGAGCGGCGGACATATACTCGTCGAACGCGATCGGAATGCTCGCGGCTGACGTGTTCCCGTATTTTTCGATATTGATATAGAATTTCTCAATGTCGATATTAAGGAGCTCGGCAGCTTTTTCAATTATCCGCAAATTCGCCTGATGAGGAATTATCACGGCAATATCTTCTTTCCCCAATCCGTTGTCGAGCATAATTTTCTGGATGCTTTCTTCAAAAACCCGAACGGCGAACTGATAAATCTTCCGCCCGTCCATGGCGATTTTATCGTTAATAACAATCGAGAGGTCCAACTCGCCCTTGGCGGACAAATAAAAATCGGCCGGTTTATATTCGTTAGTGCTTTCAAGAATCATGGCCCCGGCCCCGTCTCCGAACAAAACGCAGGTGCCGCGATCCTCGTAATCGGTATACAAAGAAAGCGTTTCGGCGCCGATAACAAGGGCGCTCGAATAACGGCCGCCGTTTAACATCTGGGAAGCGACGGAGGAAGCGTAAACAAAACCCGAGCAGGCGGCATTGACGTCGAAACAGGCGACATCCCGCTCGGAGAGGCCAAGCAAGGCTTGCACGCGGCAGGCGACCGAAGGCGCGCGATAATCGCCGGTACAAGTGGCCACCAATATCAAATCGATCCTCGACGCCTCGTAACCGGCTTTATTAATGGCGTCAAGCGCCGCCAAATACGCCATGTCGGACGTCTTTTCGCCGTTGGCGATCCGGCGCGTTTTGATCCCGGTCCTGCTGTAAATCCATTCGTCGCTGGTGTCGACTATCTTTTCCAAATCCTCATTCGATAAAACGCCGGACGGGACATAATGGCCGGTGGAGACGATCTTGACGTTATTTAAAAATCTTGTTTTCATATTTACTTTCCTCCGCACCCGCGACTTCCCAAATTAATACCGAATAAGTTCGCTCGGTTTATTTTATCGTTTGTTTTAAGTAATTAATGATGTCCCCGACCGTTTTAAAGCGTCTCGCGTCTTCGTCGGGAATTCGAATATTAAGCTCGTCTTCCAACGTCATCATCAGCTCGACGGCATCAAGCGAATCGGCGCCCAAATCCGCTTGCAGATCCGTGCCGTCATTGATTTCGCCGGCGTCAACGTGAAATTTCTCAGCCAAGATTTCTTTTACTTTATCAATTACCATGATACATCCTCCTCATTTAATAATGAACGTAGCCCAAACCTATCGACGATAAGCCCAGGTGCGCGATAATTGTTGAAGGGATTACAAACTCCTCGGTTTTACATCCCGGTATTTCCTCGGCAATCACCGATTTTATGAAGTCCAAATCTTCGATAACGCCCGAATGAGCAATATGCAACACCCCGGTCGCCGGGTCAAACTCCTGCTTAATTTTATTCACGAGTTCCCGCATCGCGCCTTTATGGGTCCGCACGGTGCCGATGCTCACGAGCTTGCCTTCCTGATTCAAGATAATTATCGGCTTAATACGGAAAAGGTTCGCGATAACGCTTTTCGCGTTTGATAACCTTCCGTTTTTAACGAGATGCGTCAAGTTATTGACGGTCACGTAATATACGGAGCGCTTCTTTATCGCCAAGACCCGATCGACAATCTCCTTAACGCTCGCCCCGGCTTTGGCCATTCGGGCGGCCTCGATGGAAAGCGACGTCAATATGGTCGAGGTCGTTTGCGTGTCTACAACCTCTACCTCGACGCCTTCCACCAAGTCCCGGCTTTGGTGCCCCATGGCGAACGTGCCGCTTAATTCTTTCGATATCGGCAGGAAAATAATATTGGTATATCCGAGCGATTTTATTTGTTCATATTTTTCCTGTAGTTCGATGACCGACGGCTGACTCGTTTTCGGCACTAAATCTGTTTCGCCCATAGCCCGGTAAAATTGCTCGTCTTTGTTTTTCATAAAATCGGTATAGATTTCTTCACCGATAAAACAAGGCAAATCAATCATAAAAATATTGTCATAACCGTGATTGATCTGATAAATCGCTGAAGAACTGTCGGTTAAGATGGCAATGTTTTGTTTCATCTCCTGCTCCTTTGTTTGATATTGTAAAACCAAACTTGTTTGATTTCCAAATTGTTTGGTTCTCAAACAAAATTGTATCATAATCAAATATCAATGTCAATAAAAATTTTTATGAGAACATGCGCGATTATATTACGGAAATTTTCCGTAAAGAAATCAATATACAATAATGAAAACTTCTGTCAATATATAATGAAAACTTCTTGACTTTTACCGGTTTTTCTTATATAATACATGAGTAATAAAAACTATGGATTCAAATAAGTTTCCATGGCGGAAGGAGTAAAACGATGAAAAAAGACATACATCCGAAATATCACAAAGCAACGATAGTATGTACCACTTGCGGGAACGCGTTTGAAACCGGATCTGTATTGAAAGAAATCCGAGTCGACACGTGTTCTAACTGCCATCCCTTCTTCACCGGACAACAGAAATTCGAACGGGCGGCAGGCCGCGTGGAGAAATTCAGAAAACGTTACGGGAAAAAGTAACCATAATAAAAAAACGGTTCGTAATTTGAACCGTTTTTTTATTAATCCTTTTTGGAGAAAATTATTTAAAGGACACCTTCGGCGCTTCCCTTTGCGCTTCGTCCTGCACGGCGAAAAACTGCGCGGCCTTGAACTTAAAGAGACCGGCAATAATAACCGTCGGAAAGACCTCGATCTTGTTGTTGTATTCCAAAACCGTGTCGTTGTAGAACTGTCTGGCAAAGGAAATCTTGTCTTCCGTCGTTTTTAATTGTTGCATTAAATCCTGAAAATTGGCATTGGCCTTAAGTTCCGGATATCTTTCTTGCACCATCAACAAACGACTGAGAGTGCCGCCCAAAGATTCGTTGGCCTGGGCCATTTGTTCAATGTTCCCGGTCTTGGCAGCCTGGGCGTATAATCCTCTCGCCCGGGCAAACTCCTCGAAAATACCTTTTTCCAAATCGGCATAACCTTTAGTCGTTTCAACCAAATTGGGAATAAGGTCAAACCGTCTTTTTAATTGGACGTCAATTTGACTCCATCCATTTCTCACCTTGTTGCGTAATTGCACCAATTTGTTATAAGCGCTAATTACCCACACCAAAATCAATAATGCTAAAACCGCGACACCGATTAAAATCCAAGTTCCTGTGCTAACTAAAAAATACATAGCAATCCATCCTTTCTATCTGGCTCTGAATCCGCCGCCGCCGCCGCCGAATGAACGACCGCCGCCAAACCCGCCGCCGCGGCCGAAGCCGCCGCCCCGGGTAAACGCGCCCACTTTTTGCGAGTAGTGAGATGCGATCGTAGTGTTCATATTAGTTCTGGCGGTCAGAAGCGAATTATTTATTCTTCCCAGGACATATCCCAGGTGGAATCCACGATAATGATAACCTAAATGCATGAAAGTCGTGCTTTGAACATCCAATTGTTCCGGCGCAAGCTTTACTTTTAATTGTTTCATAACTTGATCGGCTATTTTTAATGAAGTTGCGTAGACCAAATAATGCTCCCAAATAACGACGCCCGGCATCGGGTAATCCTTCATCCGGCCGAAATCAAGCATAAACTGCCGGAACGCCTTCCATTTCGCGTAATCCTCGTTCCCTTTTACGCTGCGCCTATCGATTCTCGCGACATAAGCGCCATAAATGATCATCGCGGCGAAAGAAGAAATTATCGTAAACGTAATACTCAAGTTGAATGTGACGGCGACCATGAAACTAATGAGCAAATACGCGGCCGGAATCAATAACACGACGTAGAGTTTTTGCTTTTGTTTGGCAAGACCGGTTTCAAAGAAATCCCGTTTCTTCCCGGCGTCCTTCGCCAGGCGAACAAAAGTTTTCGACATCTTGCTGAAACGCTGGGCGTTATCGTAAGACGCCTTGGGGTATTTCTCAATGTCCTTGAAACTGACCTCGTTGCCGTTCCCGCAAGTTTTTATAAACCAATCGATAACATGCCTTTCGTGCGGAAGCAATTTTTCCATAGCTTTTTGCTCGGGATTGAGCGCAATCTTAAAGTCTGGTTTTTTGGCGCTGACCCGCTCGCCGGTCGTGTCCAACATCAAATACTTTCGCCTGATCAAATCTAGCAGCGTGGCGGTAACGTCCTCGTCATTGATTTTCCGGAAATAGTAAAGGTAACTCATTTCCGCCGGCGTGTAATCGGCGGGCAGCTCGCGGTAATACTTACCGACAAACTGCGGCTCGTGCTCTTTATCATATTCAACGTATGCCATTATCATAAAGAGCACCATGATTATATTCATGGCGAAAGTGCCGTAAAATATTACTTGCGCGACGGTGATTCTCCGGTTGGTTTCATCCGCAAGTTTAGTTTCGTAATCGACGATACTTTCGCGCATATTCACGGGCAGATAATTTTTATCGGCAACGCTAAAATCATCCGGATCCATCAAGATCCTAAACTCAAGCAATTCGTCTTTTTTAATATTTTTCATTTCAAAGCGAACGCTCTTATCTTCCAAATGCACGACGCCGCGCGAAAGACCGTGACCCCAGGCATTAACCACGCCCGTCGGCGTAGTAACGATCACTGTTGAACGCGAGATTTTTGAAGGAAAATACTCGAATAACTTCCAATTCAGCTCGGCAATATCTTGATACAACGTGACGGCGCCGTTTATCTTGTATTTATATTCAAACGTCATCTCGCTTTGCATGCCGTCATATACGTGGATGAAAATCGTCTCCATATTAGTTTTTGGAGGAATGATACGATTGCCGCGCTCGTCGCGATCGTTCCGGAATGAATATCCCACGCGATACGCCCCCGCCGATAATTCTTGTTTGTCTTTATCGTACACTTTTACCGCTACGCTATCTTCGTCAAAAGACGCGGTGTTTTGCGCGTTTTGATACAAAGGGTTGTTGGGGTCGTACTTTCCGTAGCCGATATCCCGAAAAGTCACGCTTCCGCCGTTCGGAAACCTCACGCCCCACCGTTCCGTGACTAGCATATCGCCGGACTCGTCGATGTCGATTACGGCATCAAGCGATTTAACATTGATTTTTGTCGCGGACATGACATAATTTAAGCCATAGATCGCCAGCGCGGTAATCGCAATCAATATAAACACAAGAATCGTTTTTTTATTCGTGTTCAAATTCATCATCCTCCAAATTTCCCCACAACCAACCGGAAGGCAAATTTTTCACGTCGACGATCGCTTTAGTCGTGGGGTGTTTGAAAACCAACCGCCAGCAAAACAACCCCAGGCGATCGTCATAATTTTCTCCCCGATAGCCGTATTTAAAGTCCCCGACGATCGGATGTCCGGCCAAAGCGAGTTGTTTGCGGATTTGGTTATAACGACCGGTAACCAAATTAATCAGCAAGACGGAGAAAATCTTGCCGTCATGGCGAACGGTCTTAATTTTCCGATAATTCATAACCGCTTTTTGCGCGAATCTATCTTCGGGCGAAGCCGCTTCCGCGACTATCCGCCCCCTTCTCTTAACTTTCACAAGATAATCCGTAAGCATGCCTGATACCGGCGCGTCACCCGTCACAAGAGCGACATATTCTTTTTTAAACTGTCGCTCCCTGATTTCCCGCGAAAGCCTGCCGGCGGCCTTGCTGGTCTTGGCGAAAGCCATCAAGCCCCCGACGCGGCGGTCGAGACGATGGATGAGACCGAGGTATACTTCGCCAGGCTTGTTGTATTTGTTTTTAATATACTCTTTGGCGATGCCAAGCATGTCGGGATCCCCGGAAGCGTCCCCCTGGCTTAAAACGTCCGGTTCTTTCAAAACGACAAGCAAATGATTATCTTCGAATAAGACCTTTAACTTTTCAGTTGCGGTCATAGCCGGACTCGATTTCGTTTTGATATTTTTCAAAATCGCGACGGTTTTTGATCTTATAAGTCTTGTATGTCTTTTGCGCGCTGACGCGGAGTTCGATTTGCTCGCCGTCGAAGAGATAGATAAAATTGCGAATCTTACGGAAGGCGTATACATTACCGTACCCGACCTCGCATACTTCGTCGCCCAACGAAAGAATAAAGTCGCGAATGACGCGGGACAGCGCGGTTTGTTCCTGAACTCCAGGGCTTATTTGATCGATTTTTTTGCTTTGATAGTTTTTCTCCAAAAGCAAATACTTGTTTTCGAATAATTGATATTTAATCAAATCAATCATATACGGGGTCTGCTTGATCGCGTACTCGTCATATTGGTTAAAATCGTCGCCAATTGAAATCAAACGCGGACTCAAGCAAACGCTTGACGCCAAATCGTAACCTAGTTTTTCGTTTATCAGCAATTTTATCTCGCTGGGGTTTTTCATTATATAATCAATATGTTTTAAGCTTTTCCCGATTACGGGACCGTATTTGCCGGCGCGAAATTCGATAATAGTCAACTGGTTGTTTTCATCGTAACCGATGAGATCGATTATTTCATTATTGTGCCCGCTAATAACATAATCCCTCGCCAGAATGCGCAACCCAAGCAAGTCATAGGCGTTTTCCGCGATTACCGCTTTTATCACGGCCAGATCAGCGGGCCTTTTCGCAAACAAAACGGCGTTTTTGATGTTGAATAATCTTAAGTCGCTCATAATTCAGTCCCACTTGGAAATGCGTTTTTTTTCATTGTCTTCGTCCGTCGGTTTTTCTTTTTTTCCCCTGCCGATAAAGATAACGCCGAAAATATAAACGGCGGGAAACAAAACAAACATCCCGATAACCAGCCCGAAATCACGTAAAACCCCGACGCCGATGAAAACACCGAACAAAACGGCGGCTATCAATAACAAAGCATAAAAAACATACTTCATTTTTTATTGCCTCCTTACTTAAACCGCGACGAACAAACCTTTAAATTAGCCCGATTAAGAATGTTTTCGATTTTTTCCTTTTCTTCCGCCGACAAAACGCCTTTCGGCAGCGTCAAAGCGGCGTTTCGGTTTAGGTAAAAATAATAATAATTCCGCGTTTCGTATATTTTTTCAAACCCGGTTAACGGGTATGCCGATTTGACATTATCATCTTGATAAATAATATCTTCGCCGGCGAACGTCAAGGTGTAATGGGTTGCCCGCGGTCGTGCTTTTTTCATTAAAGAATTAATCGCGGTTTTAATCATCACCGCGCGTAAAAACCAAATAATTACCGCCATAAATAAAGAAAAAAAGGCCGTTTGATATCGAGCATAGATAATAAATATAATACCGATTATCAAACAAACACCCGACAAAAGCAAAAATATTATTCTGGAGGGACCTTTTCGCGTCAGGTGAAAACGGAAAAAGTCCCTGATTCGCGCATCGCTGTGGGACGTTCGAACGGTCAAAAGATTACTCTTCCGTTCCATTCTCAGAAACTGCGTCGGCCTCTTCTTCCGTATCTGTTTGGCTTGCTTCGTTGTTTTCCTCGACCACGACGCTTTCAACCTCTTTGCTTTCTTCATCCGCTTCGGTAACTTCCGGCTCGGGAAATTCGGGATGAACAAAAGTAATCGGTCTTTTCACAATGTCATGCTCGACCTTTTTATGCGGTTTTGTCTGCGCCTTCTCGTTTATAATCTTGGTGAGATCCTCCTGGGAACCTTCCAATACGGCCTCGGCGCGACGGTCGATGATGATCGGGCTTTTTCCCGCCATTAAAATATAATATTGGGGCATTTCATAAATTTCCGTGATGAAAGACCAATCAAAATCAATCGGGGAAGTTTCGCCGCTATAATACAACAAAATCTTTTCATCGCTAATCTCGACCGTGTGCGTCATAACCCGGCGCGTGGAGAAATAACGGGCCAAGTCTTGATCAAGTTTGGTTTCCAAACTGACCAATCTATAGATTAACCAGGCCATATACAAGCCGGCTATCGCCGCGGGATAGTAGTATTTAAAACGGAAAATATCAAAAAAAATCACTATCAAAGGCAAGACAAAAAGAATGATCGTGTAAAGAAGCATGTTTCGCTTGTATTTCATGATAAACAAATTACAGTATTTCAATGCTCTAAAGTCTAATTTTGTAACAATTTTAATGCTATTCATAATAAACCTCCATAAATTATTATAACACAATACGGGATAAAAATAAAAGAAATTATTTATATTTTACCAGTAATAATGTATAATGATTACAAATATGTTCATTGCTAGGAGGTAATGATGAAAGTTTATATTAGCGCCGACATCGAAGGCGTCAACGGTATTTGCTCGTGGCAGGAAACCGACGCCGCGCACCCGCGCTATCAGGAGTTCAAAGAGCAAATGACTGAGGAAGTCCGCCGCGCCTGCGTCGGGGCAAAAGCGGCCGGAGCCGACGCGGTATTCGTTAAGGACGCGCACGATAGCGCCCTGAATATCATCTCCCACAAGCTTCCCGAATACGCGGTTCTTCATCGCGGATGGGAAGGGTCGGTTTGCAGCATGATGGCGGGCCTTGACTCAAGTTTTGACGCCGTTGTTTTTGTGGGATATCACAGCCCTTCTCAATCGGACGGGAACTCGCTATCCCACACGATGAACACGCGAATCAATCATGTTAAGATAAACGGGGAAGTCGCGAGCGAATTTTTAATCAACGGTTTGTACGCTTCCTATCTCAACGTTCCCGTCGCCTTTCTAAGCGGCGATTTGCGCCTTACGGAAATCGCGAAGAAAACGAATCCGCGCATAGAAGTCGTCGCAACGAAAGAAGGCCGGGGAGGCGCAGCCGTTTCCAGGCATCCGAACGTCACAAATAAAGAAATCGAGGAAAAGGTAAAGGCGAGCTTGCAAAAAGACGTTTCGCAAAACATCGTCCCGCTTCCGCGCCGCTTCGATATTGAAATCCAATACAGAAGACCGGTCGACGCATTAGACGCTTCATTTTTCCCCGGATGCAAATTAATCTCTTCCGACACGATTTCTTTTCAAAGCGATGATTATTATCAAGTTTTGGTTATGTTCAAATTCAATTTATAAAAAAGAACCCGGACTAATCGGTCCGGGTTGTTTTATATATTCACGATTAAAATTTCAATGACTTTTTCCCTGAAAGTCCGGCAAGTCCGGCGCAAAAGATTAATAATTTCAAACATGCACGCGAAGATGATCGGATAGAAGATATTGCCTTCCAATTCGCCGCCCTCCACGGAACGGGAAATTGTTAAGTCGTTACCCATGATATAATAAGAAACCTGTCGTACCATCTCCACGATTACCGGGGATGACGTTTCCTCGATTTTTTGGGGAATCGTGATTTTCCCTTCCTTGGCAATTAGCACGAGGTCGGTCGCCACCTTCGCAAGATCCGCACTCATGATTTTCAGCGCCGACGAAATCCAGGTGATGGCGTCCAGATTACGACCGTTATCAAAAATATTTTTCGTCAGGTAAAAATTCTCGCCGCTATGAGTCGATAAATATTTAATAAATTTATTAATAAATCGATTGCCCGTCTCCTCGTCTTCGTGAGCGTTGCTTACCCCGATCTCGTGCAAGCCGTTCAGCGCCGCCTCAATTCTCTTCATGTCCCTTTCCAAAGCGTGGGCAAATGACGAGAGTTCGTCTCCCAAAGTCGAGTCGAAATTCTTTAAATTGTATTCGTTGATTTTGTCAAAATACGAGTTGTACAGTTTTTTCGCTTCCGCAAGTAATTTTTTCGTCAACCGGATTGTCGTTATCTTGCCGGCGAGCAACACCACATCGCCAGTGTTTTGCCCGAGATTAACGTGTTTCGGGTTAACGAAATTATACTTTCCTTTTTCGCCGCCCAGCATTTCGTTCGCTCGATTCGCGATAACTTCGTTGGCGTTGGAATTCATGCTCGCGCCCGAACCGCCCTGAATCACGTCGGTAACGAATTGGCCATGCAGGCGGCCGTTAATAATCTCGTCGCAGCTTAACGAAATCGCTTCCGCGACATCAGCCGGCAATAATCCCAAATCTAAGTTGGCTTTTGCGGCTGATTTTTTGATCACGGAAAAGGCCTTAATCATTTGTCTGCATAAACCGTGTTTTGTTATCTGGAATAATTCTTTTGAACGAAAAGCGCCAATACCGTAATACGCTTCCGCGGGTATTTGCACTTTCCCCAAAGAGTCTTCTTCGAATCTGTATCTCATTTCCCATCCTCGCTTCGTTTTATTGCTTCGCTTACCGCGCGAACGACATCGGCTTCAAAAACCGAAGGAATTATATATCCCGGGCTTAACCGGTCTGGAGCGACCAAATTCGCGATGGCCTCCGCCGCCGCGACGCACATCCTTTCGGTAATTTTTTTATAACCGGCGTCAAGCGCGCCCCGGAAAATTCCCGGAAAGGCCAAAACATTGTTAATTTGATTCGGATAATCGCTGCGACCGGTGGCGTAAATGTAGGCTTTTGTTTTCTTAATATCGGCTAAACTAATCTCGGGGTCCGGATTGGCCAACGCGAAAACGATCGGCCGGTCGCCCATTTTATTGACCGCTTCGGGAGACAAAAGATTCCCGCGGCTCACGCCGATGAAGACGTCGGCTCCGGCAACGATTTCCTCAATCGAATCGTTTTGATAATCGTCATAAGAATCAATGATCCCGGAATTCACCAACTCCTCCACAAGCGGGATAAGCGGCTTTTTCTTGCTCACGATGCCGCGGCTGTTGCAGGCGTAGATCTTACCGACGCCCATCGCCTTTAGCAGGCGGGCGATGCTTGTTCCGGCCGCCCCCAATCCGAGCATTGCGATCGTCAACTCCGGAAACTTTTTATCCGCCAGTTTACAAGCGGAAATCAACGCGGCCGCGGTAACGACGGCCGTGCCCCTTTGATCATCGTGAAAAACAGGAATATCCAGGGTTTCGATCAAGCGTTGTTCTATTTCCACGCATCGCGGGAAAGCAATATCCTCCAGGTTAATGCCGCCGAATGACGGTTCCAATATTTGTACCGTCTTAATAATTTCTTCCGTGTCTTTCGTATTTAGAACAATGGGAATGGCGTCGATACCGGCGAATTTTTTAAAGAGAAGGCATTTGCCTTCCATTACCGGGAGCGCGGCCAAAGGGCCGACATCCCCAAGTCCCAAAACGGCCGAACCGTCCGAGATGACGGCGACCGTGTTTTTTTTTGACGTGTACAAATACGCGCGGTCGGGGTCAGCCGCTATTTCCAGACTGGGATAGGCAACGCCGGGCGAATACGCCAGGGAGAGATCTTCGCGACTGTCAAGTCTCACCTTTGAACTAACCGCGAATTTTCCACCTATATGAAATTTAAGTGATTTAGTTTTTAATTCGTTCATTTTTTCTCCAACCGTCATTTTATATTTTATCATATGTCCAAGGCAAAATAAAGGGCAAAAAGTTGTTTATTTTCATATTTGCTTTTACGAAACGAAAATACGCAAACTTGCAAAACACCCTCCCGCCATGTCATATATTGTCTTATCGGCTCATAATATTTAATAATAGGGGTGAATTTTATGAAATTTATCATCAACGGGAACAAAAAAACCGAAGGTTCGATTCGGAACAGCGGATCAAAAAACAGCGCCGTCGCCATCATACCCGCCGCGGTATTGGCAGAAGACGACGTGATTCTCCGAAATGTTCCCGACATTCATGACGTGACAACTTTGATTAAGATAATAAAAGATATCGGATACGAGATCGATTTCAAAAACAATATCCTATCAATCAAAAAAAGAAAAAAAATAAACCATCGGATTTATTCCGACGAAGTTGGCCGCCTGCGCGGGTCATATTATTTTATGGGGGCTTTCCTCGGAAAATTACAAGAAGTCGTAATTAAAAATTGCGGCGGTTGTAACCTCGGGTACCGGCCGATAAATTACCATTTGGAAGGATTTAAAAAGCTGGGAGCGAAAATTGTCAAGCGCCCGGATAAAATCAAACTCTCCGCGAAAAACCTCGTCGGATGCGAGATCGCGCTCGGTTTCCCTTCGGTCGGCGCGACCATCAATATTATGCTTGCCAGCGTGAAAGCCCGCGGCGCGACGATCATTAAAAACTGCGCCAAAGAGCCGGAGATAATTGACGTCGGCGGTTTTTTACGGGCGATGGGAGCAAACATATCGGGATTGGGCACCGAAACGATTGTCGTTAGCGGCGTTGAAAAACTAAACGGGTGCGATTACGCCATCACAAGCGACCGCATCGAAGCCGGCACTTATTTGATTATCGGCGCGATGGCAAACGGCTCCGGCGTAACGGTTAAAAACTGCCGGCCGAATTATCTCACGGCGTTAATCGAACTTTTGAGAGATGTCGGCTGTTCGGTAGACGTCGGAATCGATTCCGTCACCGTTAAAAAAGAAAAGCCGCTAAAGCCGTTTCATATCACAACAACCCCCTATCCCGGTTTCCCTACCGACCTGGGGCCGCTGATTTCCGTTCTGGCAACGCAAATCCAGGGAATGTCGACGATAAAAGAGACAATCTTCTCGAACCGTTTTTCTCATGTAAAGGAACTACAAAAAATGGGCGCCGATATTATCGTGAAAAACGACACGATTTATATCAACGGCGCGACGGAACTCGCGCCCGCTTCCCTTGTGGCCGCCGATTTGCGGGGCGCGGCCGCGCTTGTGCTGGCGGCGGGAATGGCCGAGGGAAAAACCGTTATCGACAATGTCGAAGTAATGTTGCGCGGATATGAAAAACCGGTGGAGAAACTTTCTTCCCTGGGGGTTGATATTAAGCTTGAGACATAAAAAAAGAAGACCTCAGTCTTCGTAGATCGGGTATTTTGCCGAAAGGGCATGCGTTTCATTTTTCAACCGCTTTAAAAATCCTTCGTCATCGCGTCGTTTTAAAGCCGCGTCGATGATGCGGGCGATTTCTTTCATATCATCTTCTTTGAAACCGCGCGTTGAAACGGCCGGGGTCCCCAGTCTTATGCCGCTCGTATAGAGCGGCTTTTCGTCGTCAAAGGGGACGGCGTTTTTATTGCAGGTGATGCCGACCGCGTCTAATGTTTTCTCCGCCTCGCTTCCCGTGATTCCCAATGTCTTCTTGACGTTAACGGTGAATAAATGCGTGTCGGTCCCGTCGGCGACGATATGATATCCCCTATTTTTTAACGCCTCGCTCAAAGCTCGGGCGTTTTCAACGACTCTCTTCTGATAAAGTTTGAACTCATCGCTTAAAGCCTCTTTAAAACAGACGGCCTTGGCGGCGATGACGTGCATAAGCGGGCCGCCTTGTAAACCGGGAAAAACGACGCGGTTAATCTTGACCGCAAGCGCGCGGGAATTGGTCAATATCAAGCCGCCGCGCGGCCCCCGTAAAGTTTTATGGGTTGTGGAGGTGACGATGTCGGCATACGGAAGCGGGTTTTGGTGTAGTCCCGCGGCAACCAAGCCGGCAATATGAGCCATATCGACCATCAACCGGGCTCCCGACTCTTCGGCGATCTCTTTAATGCGTTTGAAATCTATGGCGCGCGAATATGAACTGGCGCCGGCGACAATCAACCGCGGTCGATGCGATAAAGCCGCGTCTCTTAACTCTTCGTAATCAAGCATTTCGGTTTCCGGATTCACCCGGTAAGGTATGAAACGATAGTCAATGCCGGAAAAACTCAAGGGGTGCCCGTGCGTGAGATGGCCGCCGTGATTGAGAGCCATGCCCATCACTTTATCCCCCGGTTCCAATAAAACGCGGTACGCGGCCATATTGGCCGCGCTCCCGGAATGAGGTTGAACATTGGCGAAGGCGGCGCCAAATAATTCCTGCGCGCGAACAATAGCCAAATTTTCCGCCTCGTCAACGAATTCGCAACCGCCGTAATATCTTTTTCGGGGATAACCCTCGGCATATTTATTTGTCAGAACCGAACCCTGGGCTTCCAAAACCGCCTTGGAGACATAGTTTTCCGACGCGATAAGTTCGATGTTTTTTTGTTGTCTTTTCAATTCTTTTTTTAATATTTTATCTATTGCAGGATCAAAATACCGCAGGCTCATGCTACCTCCATGTTTATATTGCCGATAATTTCTGATAGTTGGCTTTCTTTTTTTCTTTATTTATTTTATTCAAAATGAGCAAGGAAAAGAGAATGTCGCTGCCGTTTCTGGTCTCGCTTAAATCGATCGCGTAATTTTTACCGCCGACAAGAATGCTCGCGATTTTTGCCTCGGTAAATATTCTCAGGGTGTCAATAAAAATCCGCGCCGCCTCGTAATTGCGCATTATCAACAAATTAATATGGGTTTGATAGATGTTGTTCGGGGAATGAGCGGAAAATAAACTTGCAAGCGCGCATGAGTCATATATGTTAATGTTATTAAATTTATCATCTTTTAGCAGCATCTTGATGATATTCATTTCCAAAACGTCGGTTTTATTGTTAAGATTGGTTATCATGGCGGCGTTGATTTTTTTAATGTTCAACGCCTTGATAACGCCCTCTGCCTGAATTATCGCTTTCTTTTTATCGTCAAAATCGACGTTCAGCCGCCTTGACGAATTGCTTATAAACAAATAGTGCCTGAGCGACGGCAAATCAATGACGTCCACCGACCCGATTTGTCCTTCTTCCTTGACATCCATTATCCGGTTAAAATAAGACGGGGGTATTTTCCCGAAGGCGACGTAATCGCATCTTCCTTTGCGGAGGAATTCATAACAAAAATCTATCGCTTCCAATTCTTCCGGGCAATCATATATGGCAAATCGGTTATAATCAATATTGTGCCTGAAACTATTTTCCATTATCTTTTTTTTGTCGCCGATGAGGATATAATTGCCGAGATTCAGGCGAAGCGCGTTGTCCAAAGTTTTCAGCACATTAGTCTCATAGGGCATGATAAACGCAATATTCATGATAATCACCGAAAATAGTATATCCGAGGCGTTGGGAATATTTTGGTGATTTTTGACGGCGGAATTATTTCTCTTTTGAATTAAACGCCTTCATCCAACCGTAAGTGAATAAAGCCAAACCGGCGTAACCCAAAAATATAAGGCCAAACCTGTTCCAAAAAGCGGGAAGATTTTCCGAATAAGCTGATAAAACGAAAGTGCCGATTAATGACAGCACCCCGAGTATAATAAGGACATAGGCTAATTTTTTCATATCTTACTCCAAAATATTGGTGGTAATATAATCAACTTTCCAACGGACGAACTTCTTGGCTACCGCCGCGTCGTCAACCGTCCAAACATTGACCTCGATATCGTGTTTGTGAAAGCGAGCGATATCCCGGGCGGTTAAGTTTTTGTAATGAACGTCGGCGCCGGCGTTAATGTTTTTACATAATTCGATCGCTTGCTCCGGCAATTCGCCCATTAAATATTGTAGGCGCAATTCGGGAGAAAGCCGGCGCAGCCGAAGGAGATTGGAATAGTTAAAAGATATTATCGTGATCGCGTCAACCAAACCGAACGCGGTTATTTCCGTAAAAAACTGTTCAATCTCGCGATTAGTAAGTTCCGGCTTTATCTCCAAAAACGAGTGTTTCCGGTATTTGCGGGCGATCGCGAGATATTCCTTGAGCGTCGGTATTTTTAAATGGGACGGGGTATCCTGAGTGTGAATATCATATAAATTAATCGCCGATAATTCTTTATACGTGGAGTCATTGATAACATGCTTCGCTGGGGAAACTCGCGCCGTGTCGGCGTCGTGACATACGACGAAAACATTATCCTTCGTAATGCGAATATCGCATTCAATCCCGAAATAAGAACGATTA
>Ga0172377_10001553_pt1 | contig 23221 bp, 22 predicted proteins | sample Pumphouse3metaG_FD_119749 | JGI IMG/M metagenome (GOLD analysis project Ga0172377, IMG submission 119749) | Leachate microbial communities from a municipal landfill in Southern Ontario, Canada - Pumphouse #3 metaG | ecosystem: Engineered > Solid waste > Landfill > Unclassified | place: Canada... | reverse complement strand
GTAGAGGAGTTGATCGGGTTTAGGGGAACTGCGGTCCTCTAAGAAAGCCCCGCGATAGAGACTCTTAGCTTCAACCATTAGAGAGTGGTAGGAGGCCTCAAGGCGCTCTTTGCCTTGGAAGAAGATATAATCATCTTTATTGAGATAGGGTTCAACACTGGAGCTCTTAAGGCGCTCTTCATCGCCTAGAAGGGTGTAGGAGAAGTGGGAGAGAGACTTGACGGTATCTTGCTTAAAAGGGTCAAAATAGGTGATTCTCTCAATTGTATCCCAGTCCCCTGTAATTCTCACCGGATAGGGCTCATCTTTTAAGAAGAAGTCGATCACTTCACCATGGATTGAGAACTCCCCCTGCATTGTTGTACTAGGGGATCTAAAGTAACCCGATAGGGAGAGAGCTTCGGCAATTTTATTGGGGTTGAAAGGGTCCCCCACCTTCAACTTAAAAGTTGAGTTAGAGAGCGACTCTTTAGAGATTAAGGGGGAGACAAAGGCCCTCAAATGGGTCACAACAATACGCCTTTTATTCTCCTCAATCGCTACCAAGGCCCTAAGTTGGGCATACTCACGCTCACTCCCTTGCCAAGGGCTATAAAGGAGTTTTCCGCTACTCGGGAGATAGGTGAAAGGGACCCCCCCACTTTCAAGGTCTTTGGTTAGTTGGCGCGCCCCCTCTTCGGTGGGGGCAATTACCCAGAGGCGCCCCTCAACCAATTGGTTGTAGAGGTTGAGAGTGAGAGCTAATGGGTATCCCTCAAGCCCTTCTACCCACTGACGAGTGTGGCGATTATCTTTGAATGCCTTGTAAGGGGCTCCCCTTTTAAGATAAGATTGTACAAGTTTATTGATGGGTTGTTGCATCGATGCTCACACTATCATAGAGGACAAAGGTATTCAATGGATTCATTTGGAACATTAGCTCAAGTTGTATTAGAAATGGGGGAGTTGGCTAATGAGCGCCAAGCTACTATTTCTCCCCATTACAAAGAAGATGGCTCAATAGTCACCTCAACCGATACCGAGATTTCATCAACCCTTATGGGGACAATTAATCACCTCTTTCCCGGTTCAAATATCGTCAGTGAAGAGGAGCTCTCCCCTTTCGATAACGACGCCCCCTACACCTTTGTCATCGACCCCATCGATGGGACCGATGTCTACTCCCAGGGTTTCCCCGGATGGTGTATCAGTGTTGGCATTTTAAACCAGAAGAGGGAGCCCATTGGAGCTATTATAAATGCCCCTAGGTGGGGACTAAACTACCAAGAGGGGCTATTTCTATACCAAGCGCCCCACGCCCCCCTCCTCCTTAACGGCTCCCCCTTTAAGGGGCGCGCCTCGAGTGACTCTCTAGAGCAGCTTACAATGAGCTCCTACTCAGCCCGCTACCTCCCTTTAGAGCGCTTTAAGGGGAAAATTAGGATTTTTGGTTCAAATATCCTCCATATGGTCTCACCACTAGTTCACCCCCTGATTCAAGGGGCAGTCTCAACCCCCTGTTATGTGTGGGATCTCTGTGGAGCACACGCCCTCTTATCTCTGCAAGGGTATGAGGTGGTCTATAGCGATGGTTCCCCCTTCATCTATAGCGATGACCTTTTAATTAAAAGAGAGAAATTCAAGGGGGTTATCTATTCGAGTCAACCTAAGTTTATTAAAGAGTTGGTAACCCTTTTTTCCTAATTGGTGACAACGCCTCTAGTGTGCCACCGCTTGGCCAGATAGATAAATGGAGTGTCTAAAGCTGCCACGACCCACTTTAGGGCGTAGGTGGTGACCATTATTTGCCACAGAACCCCCCAAGGGTAGCGCCCCCAAAAGGCGATAAGGGTAAAAATGAGGGTATCTATCAATTGACTCACCATAGTAGAGGCGTTGTTACGGAGCCAAAGCCACCCGACACTGGGTCTTTTTTTACGCCAAAACTCGTAAGACCACACATCGTTGAGCTGTGAGACGAGGTAGGCGGCTAAACTTGCCAAAGCAATCCGGGGCATGAGGGAGAAGATAGTGACGAGACTCTCTTGTACTAAATCGGAAGGAGCCGGTTTAAAGAGGAGGGCTGTATTCATTAAGAGGGTCATCACTAGGAGGGCAAAAAATCCAATCCCTACCCCCTTATAGGCCTCCTCTTTGCCGTAACACTCACTCAAGATATCGGTTGCTAGGAAGCTAGTAGCATAGACAATGTTGCCCAAGGTCGCCTCAAGGGTGAAGATCTCTATTGTTTTAGTCACTTGGATATTGGCTACAATAATCGAAATGGGAATCCACACAAAGAGCCCCACCCTCCCCCAAAGGCGAAAGGCTACCATAATAGCCCCAAAATTGAGAATTAGCATGAGAAACCATAAAAGTTCATTCACTAATAGACAAACTCCCCAAACTCCTCTTCCCAAGGTCGACTGGTATCTAACATTTTAGTCCACTCTAATGAGTAGCGCTCAATAACCGCATCAACTAGTTCACGCCTCACGACAACAATAAGAATGGGGATGTCGCCCTCGGCCTCATCGATCCGGCGAAGTTCACTTAACGCCTCATGGTAGCCACCCCCCTCCAACTCCAAGGGGCCAATTTCATCGATAACAAGAAAAACGGATTTTCCAATAGAGTCAAGGAGGCGCTCATTGGCCCACTCAAAAGTGGCTTGATTAATCCAAAAGCGCCCCCTTTGAGGCCACCCCTCTCTCTCTATGGTTGTTAAGAGGAGTCTCTCCTCCCCACTAACCATGTCGCAGAGATACCACTCTTTTTGCTCTTCTCCAGCAAGGGGTGGGACTTGGATTAACCCGCAAATAGGGGTTCCCAATTCAAGACCTAAGATACGGGAACAAAGGATCTTGGTAAAGCTCGATTTGCCACTATGTTTATCGCCGGTAATTATTAGGGCTAACATCAGTCGTCACTTTCAGCTAAAAAGCTTTGCAAAACACTGAAGGCGGCCATAGAATCTTCACGGCTGATAACAAAGGTGAGTTCATTCATTGTAGAGACAATCTCGTTGACGTTAATCTCCTCCCACGCCAATTTACGCACCGCTTCATAGACAATGCCGGGCGTTGACATAAAGTCCCCACTGAAAACGAGAGAAAGGGCCACTAAGTCCCCCATCTTATGGAGCACCTTCTCCTCCCTAAAGAAGGGGTCAAGAAGGCTAATGTTCTTCTCACTGATTGAGATACTTACCTCGTGACTCCCCACGGTGACATTGAGAAAATCACTCGAGGTGGGTTTCACCTTGTTGTAGAGGGCTCCTAGCTTCACCATAACAGAATCACTTAGTACCAAATTAACGCTGAAGATATTGGTCTTCATCACAATCTCATGTTTTAGGTTATAGCTCTTTTGTTCCATCTCCCTTTTGCGCAGCTCTTCTCCATAGCGACGAATAGCCATCACTATAGCTGCCGTTTTAACCGGCTTTCCGTAGAGTTCTTCAACATTACTTTGAATCGACTGGGCATAATTGCTGTAACTTAAAATCCCCTGAATTAACATCTCGTAGAGGAAAGGGGTGCGGTCGATGATATGTTTAACACAACTGCTAATTGATTCCATAAGTCACCTCTTCTGTTATTGTTAGCACGAAAAGTGTAATTTTTCAATCATTTATAACAATAATATTTAGATTGCTACAAAGTAAACCGTTTTATTCCTTTCCCAATTTGCACAACCCTTTTTGTGTGTTATAGTCGTTGTGTAGATAAAGGAGGAACTTAAGCCTGTGCTGTGCCCTTATTGCGGTAAAATGGAAGATAAAGTTTTAGAATCTCGCCAAAATAGTAGTGGATCGACCATTAGACGCCGTCGCGAGTGTTTAGCCTGTGGCTACCGCTTCACCAGCTATGAGCGAATCGAAGAAAAACCTCTTTTAGTTGTCAAAAAAGATGGGCGGCGCGAACCCTTTGATATCCGCAAGATTGAGCGAGGCCTCCGCCTAACAACCGAAAAGAGGCACGTGAGCCAAGAGACGATTGAACAAATTCTCCAAGACATTGAGGATGAAATTGTCCATCTAGCCGGGTCAAAGCGGGAAATATCCTCACAAGAGATTGGGGAAGCTGCCCTCAGGCAACTCTACAAGCTAGATACCGTAGCTTATATCAGATTCGCTTCGGTCTACCGTGCATTTAACAACGTCGACCAATTTATCGAAGAGATTGAGCGCATTACCCACAAGATGGGGTAACTTAGTGCTTAACGTCGAACCATTTTCCAGTAATTGATTTCTCTATCTCCTCATTGAGCCGTTCAGGTTTTAAGATCTCGTTGGCACAATCGAGGCAGAAATTGTCACTCATCCCCGCCACATAGTCATAAACGAGACGCTCTATATTCCCATCGTGTTTAATATAGGGGTCATACATCTCACTAACGTGGTGGGCAAAGCCACTGGCCAACATATTCTTCTCCGTGTGGTAGAGCGCCTCATTGAGTTGATAATTCTTCAACAACCCCTTTAGGTAGTCGACTACCAAGACAAAGAGGCGTTTAAAGTAGGGACCATACCCCTGCAGAAGGGGCGATAGGTAGATATTTTTGTAGTTGAACTCTTTCATCTCTAAGACTGCTTCAAAGATGGGGTCAGAGAAGGCAATCCCCCTCTCTGGCGATGAGGTATCAATTAGGTCGTTTACCAGGGTGTTTATAATCGAAGCATTGTTCTTACCCAACCTCTCCCCCACCAACTCTGGCAGCGACTCTTTTTCAATAATCGAGAGACGACAAGCATCTTCAAAATCACGCCCTAAATAGGCTGCTTGATCGCAAAACCGGACAACGGCCCCCTCCCAGGTAGCTGGAACCGCATCCTTGCGACTCTTAAGGGCTGAAAGGTCCTTCTCTTGGCCTGTCGGTATAAGGGTTTGCTCAAAAACCTCCCCATTGTGACACGCTATTCCATCTCTTACTGCGTAGGTTAAGTTGAGCCCACGCCCCTGATTGGCCAGAAAATCGACCACTCTGAGGGAGTTTAATTCGTGTTCAAACCCCCTAAAGCCCTCCCTCTCCATCATCTCAGTTAAGATAGTCTCCCCTACATGACCGAAGGGGGTGTGACCCAAATCGTGCCCCATCCCAATCGCCCAGGCCAACTCCGAGTCGAGGTTAAGTCCACGACACACTGCACTAGCCACTGAAGCAACATGGAGAGAGTGCTCCATTCGGGTACAGATATGGTCGTTAGCGGGGGAGAAAAAGACTTGGGTTTTGTGCTTGAGACGCCTAAAGGGGGAGGAGTGGATTATGGCAGTTGTATCACGGTAGTAGTCGCCACGAACATCGCTTTTGCGCTCATGTTGGCGCTGTTTTAAAACAGCCTCACTTAAGGCGTTGACAAATTGTTTCTCCCTAGCCATAACGACCCCTATAAACAGATTACTCTACTAGCCAAGTAGGCCCTTTCATGGTACCATGTTTGCCATGATGATGCTACTAATTGCTATTGGGACAACACTCGTATGCTTTCTCTCTGCCGTCCTCTCCATCCGTTACATCTTCTCCAGGCAGGGGTGGTTTTGGATAATCCCCTCCTTTATCTCCCTCATCTTCCTCTACCTTAGCTTGGGTCCCCTCTTTAGGGTCGCCTTTGGGAACATTGGAGAGGCCTACCAAATTCAACTCTCACCCTACCGCTCAATCGATGGAATTTTCCCTCTCATTGTGGTTGTCCTCTGGTTCCTCTTGGTTATCTCATTGCGCATCGCTTTGCGGATTGCTGTTCCAGAAAACAAACACCTGATTGATACCAAACGCAACCTAGCTGAAGCGCGCTATGTTAACTACCTAGAGCTCAAACTGTACCGAAAAGAAGCACATAAATTGAGACGCAAAGCGGCTAAAGAGGCCCGCGAGGTGCAGGGAAAGACCTATCCATTAGAGTGGGTAGCCCTCTACGATGAGTTCAACTAGCATTCTCTTTTTAGTGGGCATTAAACACTCAGGCAAAAGTGCCCTGGGTCGTTTGGCCTCTTCTGTTATCCCTAATGCAACTTTCTACGATAGTGACGATTATGTGATTCCCCTTCTTGCCCCCCCCTACACCTCAATTCGCCAGTTTTATGGCTCTGAAGGACAAGCTGCTTTCATGGCCTTAGAGCTAGAGGCTGTTAAATCAATACTACAACAAGCTGAGGGGGAGTTAGCTATTATTGCCCTAGGGGGTGGCGCTTGTGATAACACCCCCCTAATAACCTTGATGCAAAGAGTGGGTAAGATAATCTATCTACAGGTAGACTCTGAAACTCTCTTTAAAAGGATAGTCAAAGGGGGGCTCCCCCCCTTCTTAGATAGTGACGATCCAGCGTCCTCATTTGATACCCTATACCGGCAAAGGGATGCACAATATAGGAAACTTTCCGATTATGTGCTACAATTATCCGATTGTCGGTCAGTCGAGGAGAATGGGCTGATTGTGGCCAAACTTCTCCTCGAGGTAGCCGGAAGTGAGGACCAATGTCAAAAAACAGTTTCGGAACAGCCCTTAAAATAACCACCTTTGGCGAGTCGCATGGTGTCGCTTTAGGGGTTGTTATAGATGGATTGGAGAGTAATTTTACCCTCGACTTAGAGGCAATCCAAAAAGAGCTCGACCGACGGCGCCCTGGTGGCAACCCCTTAGGGACAACACGTAATGAGAGCGATACTTTTGAGATTTTGAGTGGGATTTTTGAAGGCAAGACCACTGGCACTCCCCTCGCTATAATTATTCGTAACACCAATCAACGCTCTGATGACTACAATAACATCTCTGAGCTCTTCCGCCCCGGACATGCCGATTACACTTGGCACAAGAAATTTGGAATTAGGGATTGGCGTGGAGGGGGACGCTCCAGTGGCCGAGAGACCGCTGCCCGTCTAGCTGCCGGGGCAATCGCCCGTCAAATATTGGCCGCTAAGGGGATAAATATCATCGCCTACACCACCCAACTTGGGGATGTAGTTGCCCATGAGAGGGACTTCTCACAAGTGCCCCTTAATAACACCAGCACCCCCGACAAGAAGGCCGCTGAAGAGATGGCTAACTTGATAGAGCGGATGAGGGGGGAGAATGAGAGTGTGGGAGGCATTGTTGAGTGTCAAATAACCGGCCTCCCTGCCGGATTAGGTGAACCTCTCTTTGATAAAGTTGATGCCCTCCTCTCCCATGCGATTATGTCGATTGGAGCGATCAAGGGGATTGAGTTTGGCGACGGTTTTAAGGTTGCGACCGCTTATGGCTCTCAAAACAACGACCAGTTAGGCAAAGAGGGGTTTTTAACCAACCACGCCGGCGGGGTCAATGGTGGAATTACCAATGGCGAGCCCCTTATCTTTAGGGTTGCAGTTAAACCGACAGCTTCAATTGAGAGAGAACAAAAAACTATAAACCTAGAGGGAGAGGAGACCACAATCAAAGTTGTTGGACGCCACGACCCCTCGATATGTATCCGCATAGTGCCAGTAATTGAAGCAATGAGTGCTGTCACCCTCCTCTCTCTGTGGTACGAGCAATATGGTCGATAAACCCCTAATCGTTCAAAGTGATTTGAGCCTCCTCCTCGATGTTCACAGCTCCTCGAGTGAAGCAACCCGTAACGACCTCCTCCCCTTTGCGGAACTGGTTAAGTCCCCGGAGCACGTCCACACCTATGCGGTTACCAACATCAGCCTCTGGAACGCAGCCTCATTAGGAATCGATAGTGGTGAGGTGTTGAGACGGTTAGAGAAGTGGTCACGTTACCCCCTCCCTGAGAACGTTATTTTTCATATCAACGAGATTGGTGGGCGCTTTGGTTCAATTAAGCTCCTCCCCTACGATGAGGAGAACTACCTCTTAGAGGTGGAACAAGAGCGCTTCCGTCGTGAGATTATGGGCAACAAAAGTCTTGCTAAGAGTATTGGGTTAGCCGACAACGGCTTTATAGTCCCCCACTACCGGCGCGGAGAGGTGAAGGTTGAGCTTATCAAGATGAACCTCCCCGTTGATGACCAAGTCCCTCTCAATCGTGGAGAGAGCCTCCCTATAACTTTTAGAGAGGTCTCAAAAGGTGGAATCCCCTTTATCTTACGCGACTACCAACGCCTAGCCGCCTATTCGGTATTAGGTGATGGTGGGCCAGGAAGTGGCTATGGGACTATTGTCCTCCCCTGTGGCTCGGGAAAGACCATCGTTGGGATGGAGATTATGAGTCGCTTATCGACGCGCACCCTCATACTAACAACTAATATCGCGGCCATTCACCAATGGATGGCTGAAATTGTCGATAAACTCGATGTTGATGAAAATTTAATCGGAGAATACTCGGGAAAGCATAAAGAGATTAAACCAATTACTGTTGCCACCTACCAGGTGTTAACTTGGCGCCCCGATAAAGAGGGTGATTTCCCCCATATGCGCCTCTTAAGAGAGGGGAACTGGGGCCTAATAATCTACGATGAAGTTCATATGTTGCCGGCCCCTGTCTTTAAAATTACCGCTGAACTGCAAGCTATATATCGGGTGGGATTAACGGCAACTCTCATTCGGGAAGACAACCGTGAAGGTGAGGTCTTCTCCCTAGTGGGACCTAAACGCTACGATGTACCGTGGAGCGAGTTGGAGAGTCAGGGGTGGATTGCTGAGGCAATTTGTACCGAAATCAGGGTCCCCCTTCCCGAAGATTTAGAGATCCCCTACGCTATTGGGACAAAGCGGGAGAAATACCGCATTGCGAGTGAGAATCGCTTGAAGATTGAGATTGTTAAGGAGTTGATTGCTAATCACAGTGAAGATTTCATTTTAGTGATTGGACAATACCTTGACCAACTAAAGATTATAGCCCAAGAGTTGAACGCCCCTCTAATAACCGGCGCTCTACCCACCGAAAAGAGGGAGGAGCTCTACAACAGCTTCAGAGGTGGGGAGATTAAGCTCCTTGTCGTCTCAAAGGTGGCCAATTTTGCCATTGACCTCCCCGATGCCTCGGTAGCGATTCAAGTCTCGGGGACTTTTGGCTCCCGCCAAGAAGAGGCCCAACGCCTAGGGAGGATTTTGAGACCTAAGCAGAAGAGTAGCTACTTTTATACCCTTGTGACCCGCTACTCGAGCGAAGAAGACTTTAGTGCAAATAGACAAAAATTTTTAACTGAGCAGGGGTACAGTTACCGTGTGGAGGTTTGGCAATGATGATTAAAAATATTGAACTATGGGAACACGCCCTCGCACTCCTAAATGATGAGGTTTACCTCGATTTGGTGCGGAACTTTTTAGGGAAAGTCCCCACCCCTTTCCATAAACCACTCCTCAATAAGAGGATGACGAACCTCTTCTCAAGTGAAGAGTTTATAGAGCGCATAGAGCAATCGCTCTCCCCCATTGATCGCAAAATTTTAACGAGTGCTTTTCTTTTAGAGAGCCCCACCCAAAACGAACTTTGCTCCCTCTTCGAAAAAGAGGTCGACTATGTAGCTCTGCAACAAAATGTTGTCAACCTTGAAGAGCGACTTCTCTTAGTCCCCCACCCCAACTCACAGGTGAAGGGGGGGGAGTTGATGGTGAATCCCCTTTTAAGGGAGCGTCTCCTAAAGTACTCCCTTTCGCTTGAGGAGCTTTTTCCCACTAGTGGGGAGGAGGAGAAACGTCTCACATTTGGTAATGGACAACGCTCCATTGTCAGAGGACTCCTCTCACTCCATTTTCACGACCTCCTCACCACCCAAGAGCGCAGTGCACGTACCTTACAAAATAGATTGATAAAAAGTGTCTTTAATGAGGAACAGAGAGCTTTAATTCTCAATTTCAACCAACTCCTCTTCTACACCAAAGCGGTAAAGGAGAGGGGCCGTAATTCGGTTGTAATCCATAAACAGGCCATGAATCTCCTCTCCCTTGAGCCATTTGAGATTCAACAGCTCCTCTTTCAATCGAGTTGGTACTCCCAAGAGAGCTTAAATAAAAAGGTAGTTCATCCCACAACCCTTAACGCATTCTACACCTCAATAAGTCAAATTTTAGAGGAGTGCGTTATAACCAACCGTCAACAACTCCTCTTCATCTGTCGCCTAGTGGCCCTTAAACACCGCTTAGAGGTTGATGATTGGGAGCTTCTTGTTAACCTTTTGTTTGACATCGGGCTCTCTAGTCAGGAGCCTCTCACCAATAGTACCAATCAGAATGAACACCTTAAACCGACGATAGATAGCGATTTAACCCTCTCTTTCAGTCACGACCTCCAAGTCGTTGAGGGGCGGGTAGACCTCTATATGTTGGGTATCATTAAACGTTATGATTTAGTCAATTCGTATGAACTCAATAAGAAGAGCCTCCTTAAAGCGTTCGATGGTGGTCTCTCCAACAGTGAAATCTTGGGTTATCTTGAGCAACTCACCCCCACAATTCCTCAAACACTCCGCGACCTTTTGGGAGAGTGGAAGGAGGAGTACTCAGCCATTACAATCTATGATGGGATTGTTGTCAAAGCTGATGAGCGACTCTCCCGTATAATCGAAGCTTTCCCCAATCTCCAAGACTTTCTAATTGCCAAGATTGAGAAGGGGATCTACCTCTTCAAACGGGAAGAGGAATCTCAGTGGCGCGAGGTGCTCACCTCAACCGGTATCGGCTTGTTACCCTCAAGTATTGGGACAAAAGAGGAGGAGGTGCCACCAATTGCAGAGCCCCTCAAAATTGAAGACAATTCAATCGACTCCCTCTCGCACGCCCTTAAGAGGCTTCCCAAGAAGCTCCCTCCCCTCCCCGTGGTTGATGATTTTAAAGAGTCGCTTCTCGCTTTAGCTAAAAAGAGGGGTTCTTCTAAAGGGGAGCGGGAAGAGTTGGAGGCTCGTATTGAGCAAAAATTGATTCTCCTCCCCTCCCAGGTGGTCAATATTGAGCGCTATAGCAAAACAATGGAAGCGAGTGGCTTCGATTTCCAAGGGAAGGTCAACTTGTGTAAAACCACCCTCAACTCCCCCCTAGATCTCCTTGAGTTACACCTCTTAGACGATGAGGGGAACTCAAGGACAATATTGAGCGAGGTGAAAGAGATTATTAGTGGCTCAACGACCCAAGAGACAGCCGTCAGGGTCTCTATTCTCCCTGGTAAAGAGGAGAAAGTGATTTCAATAGCTAAAGTTTTTAGGGTGAGGAAGCTTAGGCGCTCAATCTTCTTCCAGGGTTAGCTCCACTTCGAGCCGCTTGGGGTAGTGGTAACCACTAAACGACTCAAATTGCAACTTCCCTTGTCTGAGTAACATATCGATTCCAAAGAGGAGTAAACAGCCCCTCTCCTGGGCCCTCTTCAAGAGGGGGGTAAGGTGGGGACGATAGATAAGTTCATAGACAACTTGCCCCCTCTTAAACTCAAAACTTGGGATAGGGTCGACCCCCTCATAGGGGGCCATCCCTAAGGGGGTTGTTTGGACAATTAGATCAACATCTTTATAGAGGGGAGCATTCTCCAGTGAATCCCAACTACTCATCGTCTCATTGGCCAATTGTTCGGCCCGTTTGAGGTCGCGATTTACAATTGTCACTTTACACCCATGGTTCCTTAAGGCCCACACCACAGCCCTCGCAGCTCCACCAGCTCCCACCACAAGGGCACTTTGAACCCGCTGAGAGTCGATCTCCTTAATAAGAGGTGCAATAAAGCCATAGTAGTCGGTGTTGGTCCCTTTCCATAAGTTGTTCGCCCGCACCACTGTGTTACAACTCCCAATCTGCTTCACTTCACGGGTTATCTTCCCTAAATAGGGGAGCACTTGTTGCTTGTGGGGGACTGTTACTGAAAAGCCGGTAATCTTTAACATCTCGGCTAATATAAAGAAGGAGCGTACATTATCGACGGGGAATGGGAGGTAGATAGCATTAAATTTAATCTCATGAAATCCTTGGTTTTGAATTATTGGGGAGAAGGAGTGGAGGACAGGGTTACCAATGACCCCAAATATTTTTGTCTTCTCATCAACTCTGTCACCCCGGTAGAGCTCTTTCATCGCCCTAGCAGAAATCTGGCCAGGAGCCACCGCCTCTTCACTGCAGTAGGTTAAAAGAGAGCCAACCCTCTTGTAGAGGATACGGGAGGGGAAACCAAAGTCCCCCATCCCCACCACTATCTTTTCACCAACTTCTCTCAACTCCTCTTTAGCCCTAAAAAGGGTGATAAGATTGGCGACCGAGTTGACCATAACGGCCATCTTAGGAATCTCTCCCCTTGCCGCTATTTTTGCCATCCTATGGAAGATATCGGAGGGGATTTCATTAAAATCGTGGAGACTTCTTATTATTTTAGCCCCTTTCATTGTCGCTTTCTGCTCTAAAGAGAGGCGTTTGAAATCTGTTTCGAGATCAATATAGGCAAAATTACCTTCAAGAGCCTCTTCAAGAAGGGCTAATCGCTCCTTCTCACTCCCCACATACATCCCTCCATCAGCTAAGCGTCGACAAGTTAAGATAACCGGAATCCCCGCTACTTCAGGAAAAGAGGGGATAAAGGGGTACTCTTCAGGATTTAGAAGGTCGACCCTCAATTCACACAAGTCGATATAAGGACGGTTTTTAGTGAGCTGTTCTAGGTTGTCTTGGATGGTCTGGCCGGTAAGAACTAAACAAATCAACGGAGTTCCTCCAAAAAGAACGGGTAGGACGCGTGGGAGGACTCCTTGCATCCCTAGGCGTCGTTATGGTAAGTTTCATCATACCTGTTACTCTACAAATCTGCAACACCTTCCCTAAAAGAGGTAATTATGGGCACCTTACAGATTCAAAATATTAACCTCGCCTTTGGTGATTTAACCCTCTTGAATGAGGTCTCTTTTACCCTCTCCAGTGGCGACCATGTGGCATTAGCCGGGGGTAATGGGGCTGGTAAAACAACCCTCCTAAAGGTGATTAAAGGAGAGCTTAAGAGCGACAGTGGTGCCATCACCCTCTCAAGGGGGATGCGTATCGCCTACCTGCCTCAAGCAGAGATTGTCCACGCCAACAACACCCTTTATGGTGAGGTGGAACTGGTCTTTAACCGTTTTAACCCCCTCCTTAAACGGCAAGGTGAAATTGAACGTATCCTCGCTACCCTCTCAGAGGATGAGGACCACTTGGCACTAAGTAATGAGTTGAGTCAAATCCAAGAGAAGTTATTAGAGGGGCCCTACTATCGGCGAAGGGCAATTATTGAGCAGATTTTAAAGGGATTGGGGTTTACCCCAGACGACCTTGAGCGCCCCTGTGAGGAGTTTAGCGGGGGGTGGCAGATGCGTATAGCTCTAGCCAAGGTTTTAGTAGAAGATGCTGAGGTGATGCTCCTTGATGAGCCCACCAACTACCTCGATATCGACTCTTTACTGTTTTTGCGCTCCTTTATAAAAAGCTACCAAGGAATTGCCATCCTTGTAAGCCACGACCAAGACTTCCTTGATGAGACAGTTAGTGTAGTTTATGAACTCTTTCATGGTAAACTCACCCCTTACCGGGGTAACTACTCCAACTATCTAGTTCAAAGGGAGGAGGAGTTGGTCCTCCTTGAGAAGCGCTACAAAGAACAACAGCGTGAAATTGCTAAAACAGAGCAGTTTATAGAGCGCTTTCGCTACAAAGCGACTAAAGCGCGACAGGTTCAAAGTAGAATTAAACAGCTCGAAAAGGTCCCCATTATTGAGATCCCCTCCCACCTTCAGAGAATTAAATTCTCCTTTCCAGAGGGGCCCCACTCCCCCAACGATGTTGTGAGGGTCGCTAATTTAGCCAAAAGTTATGGAGAGCACGAAATTTTTAATAACTTCTCTATGTTGGTCAACAAAGGGGACCGCCTCGCCATTACTGGACGGAACGGGAGTGGTAAGACCACCCTCTTACGAATCTTAGCTCAAATCGACTTAGATTATGAAGGTGAGGTTAAAGTGGGTCCTGGTATTAAAATTGGGTACTTTGCTCAAGATAGTGTCCAATATTTAAATCTTGCCAATACAGTCCTCCAAGAGGTTGAGGGGGTGGCATCAACTGATGACTTTGGGTCACTCAGGTCGCTCTTAGGGGCTTTCCTCTTTAGGGGAGATGAGGTTGATAAGAGGGTCTCAGTCTTGAGCGGGGGGGAGAGGAGTCGTTTGGCTTTGGCTAAAATACTTCTCCACCCAGCCAACCTCCTTATATTAGACGAGCCCACCAGTCACCTCGATATAAATGCAAAGAACGTCCTCCTTGAGGCGCTACAAACCTATAAGGGGACCCTCATCTTTGTCTCCCACGATACCCACTTTATAAAGAACATTGCTAACCGGATTCTCTACTTGAGCGAAACAAAAGAGGAGCTCTTTGAGGGGGACTGGAACTATTTTGCCTGGAAGATGGGCCAGCGTGAAGAGGTTGAAGAAGAGGTTAACTTAAAAGCTGTTAATAACACTACCTTTGAGTGGCAAGAGGAGAAACGCCTTAAAAACCGCTACCAGAACTTGGTAAAAGAGGGGAATAGGCTACTCGAAGAGATTGAACTTCTCGACCAAGAGATCAATCGAGTAATTGATGCAATGGCGTTGGAAGAGAACTACAGCGAAAGGGGTAAAATAGTCCCCCTTTTAGAGGCTAAAGAGAGACTCGAGAGGGAACGTAACCACAAAGAAGAGGCGTGGTTTAAGTGTCACAACGAAGTTGAAGAGTTAAAGGCGTTGTATGGATTCTAAAGAGACCCCCTTTAGCCGCCTAATTCCTCGCCTCATATTGGCTAGTCAATCGAGTGGACGTCTCCAGCTTTTAGAGGAGATGGGGTGTCAGGTGGTTGTTAAGCCCACCTATATTGATGAGACGCGCCCCCTAAAAGAGACGCCTGAAATTGTGGCTATCTTAGCCAAGCGTAAGCTCGAGGGGTACTTTGAACAACACTCGCCTCCCCTCATCCCCCTTTTGGCCGCCGATACATTAATCGACTTTAAGGGGGAGATTGTTGGCAAGGCAAAAACAGCCGCTGAAGCTAAAATTATTTTAGAGAAATTCTCAAATAAGAGCCACACAGTCTACTCAGCTTATGCCCTCTATTTACCCCACCTAGGGACCACCCTCGAAGGGGTAGAGGCGACCAAGGTCACCTTCAAGCCCCTTAGTGAAAAAGAGATCGATAACTACCTCTTTGGGGGGGAGTGGCAAGGGGCCGCCGGGGCCTATCGGATACAGGGAGAAGCCGCACCCTTTATTGACTCAATTGAGGGGGAGATCTCAACTGTCGTGGGGTTGCCAATCGAGGCAATTTCTGCCATATTAAAACAACTGAGTTTTTGAACTCAGAATATCCGCCGTATGGTGAGAAATAGCGAAGGGGATGGTCTAAATAGACCGTCACAGGAGGAATTGTGTCCGTAGTTACTATGAAAAGCCTGCTCGAATCAGGCGTCCATTTTGGGCATCAAACCAAAAGATGGAATCCGAAGATGGCCCGCTTCATTTTCTCTGAGAGAAATGGGATTCACATCATCGACCTGCAAAAAACTAGTGCCTGCATTGTAGAAGCCTATGAGGCTGCTCGAGGGCAAGTTAAACAGGGTAAAACAATCTTGTTCGTTGGAACAAAAAAACAAGCTCAACAAACAATTGAAAGTGAAGCTAAACGGTGTGGCATGCCTTATGTAAACAACCGCTGGCTTGGTGGTATGTTGACCAACTTCACTACCATTAAAAAATCGATTAACCGCCTCAAGAAACTTGAAAAAGAGGAGGTTGATGGAACTTTCGATAGCTATACCAAAAAAGAGATCGCCCTAACCCTTAAGGAGAAAGCTAAATTAGAGAAAAACCTTGGGGGAATTAAGGAGATGAAAGAGCTCCCCGGAGCAATCTTTGTAATCGATACTAAAAAAGAGGCTATTGCCATTGCCGAAGCTAACCGCTTAGGGATTCCCGTTATTGCCGTTGTCGATACCAACTGTGATCCAACCCCTATCGACTATCCTATCCCAGGCAACGATGATGCAATTCGTGCCATCTCTCTCTTCGTTGAAATTATTGCCAACGCCGTCCTCGATGCCGATAAAGAGATTGGTATTGAGATTATTGAGACCTTAGAAGAAGAGGGTTTAGAGGGGATTGAGGAATTAGTAGAGAAGGATGAAGATGAAGAAGTTGTCTTTGCTACCGATGATGAAAACACCGATTTCACTAAATTTGAGGTAGAATCAGAGGAGAAAGTAGCCGATGAAGAGCCTGCTAGGGCCTCGGTTCAGGTGACAGAGGGTGGCATTGAAGTTGATGAAGAGGTTCTTTACGAAGACTAAGAGTTAAGGAGATTGATGTGGAAATTAGTGCAGCAATTGTAAAAAAACTGAGAGATGCCACCAATGCTGGCATGATGGATTGTAAAAAAGCGTTAGTTGAAGCGGGTGGTGATTTTGCTAAGGCTGAGAAACTCCTCAAAGAGATGGGTTTAGCTGCCGTTGCCAAACGAGCCGATCGCGCTACCAACAATGGGAGAATTTTTACCCTCATTAAAGATAATAAAGCGGTCATCTTAGAGATGGCTTGTGAGACCGATTTTGTCGCCCGTAACAAAGACTTTATCGCCTTAGGCGAAGAGCTTTGTGAAGATGTTTTAGCCAACAACTACAGCGAGATAACCCCTCCCCTTACTGCTAAGGTGGATGATTTAATCACCAAGATTAAAGAGAATATGTCGCTTAAGAGGTTAAAGTTCTTCACCTACGGGGAAAACAGTATTGTCTCCCAATATATTCATGGTGAGGGAAACTTAGGGGTCTTAGTGACTCTTGAAGCTAAGGATGCAGCTGTTTTGGCCCTTGATTCTGTTAAAGAATTTGCCTTCGACTGTGCCCTCCATGTAGCAGCGTTCTCGCCCCTCTACCTCTCAATTGAGGATGTTGATGACGATTATATTAAAGAACAGAGTGAAATCTTCCTCAAACAAACTAAAGATTTAGACAAACCTGAGAAGGTGATAGAGGGGATTGTAAAGGGAAAACTCAACAAGCACCTGAGTGAAATTTGTCTCTTGGAGCAACCCTTCGTTAAAGACGACTCGCTATCGGTAAAACAGGCCCTCAAAGCCCTCTCAAAAGAGGTTAACTCAGAGCTAAAGATTACAAGCTATCTTAACTTCAAAGTTGGAGTTGAAGGATAGGTTCACTTGAGCGCCTTATGGGCGCTCACTATTTAGGAGGATTATTATGCAAGCTGTATTGGATACGTGTGAAAGCAAGATGAAGAAGAGTGTCAGCGCCTTACAACAGGAGTACAACTTACTGAGGACCGGCCGGGCAACCGCAGCCCTCTTTGATCGGATAAAAGTTGAGTACTATGGCCAAGAGACCCCCCTCTCTCAAGTTGCCAGCATCTCGGTTCCAGAAGCGAGGCTTGTTGTAATACAACCTTGGGATAGCTCCCTCTTAGGACCCATTGAAAAGGCAATTCTAAAGAGTGAGCTCTCCCTTAACCCCAATAATGATGGAAAGTTGCTTCGAATTAACTTCCCGCCCCTCACTGAAGACCGACGCAAAGAGTTGGCCCGTAGCGCTAAAAACATTGCAGAACAGAGTCGCATTGCAATTCGTAACATTAGACGTGAAGCAATCGATGAGGTGAAGAAAATGGAGAAGGGGGGCGAGATCTCCGAAGACCAACAAAAGGACCTTGAAGGGCGAGTTCAAAAGTTGACCGACTCCTATATTGGAGAGATTAACGTTTTAGCTGACGAGAAAGAGAAAGAGATTTTGGAAATTTAAGGGTGGAAAATATTGTTTCAGAAAAAAGATCGCTCCTCTACCCCGACCATGTCGGCCTAATAATGGACGGCAATGGGCGTTGGGCGACATTACGCTCACTTGAGCGGAAAGAGGGGCACTATGAGGGGATTAAGGCGGCTAAACGGGTCACTCGTGAAGCGGCCTCTTTAGGGATCCCCTACCTCACCTTCTACGTCTTCTCAACCGAAAACTGGAGTCGCCCCCAAAAAGAGGTTGACTATTTAATGGACCTTTTGGCCAATAACCTCTTTAGTGAAATCGATTTTTTGAAAAAAGTGGGGGCTAAAGTGTTGGTGAGGGGAGATTACTCAAAACTCAATAATGGGGTACGTCACGCCCTTAAAGCCACAATACAAGCGACCGCTTCCCACACCAAAATTACAGTCGTTTTGGCAATAAACCATGGTGGTCACGATGAGATTGTCCGCTCTGTTAACCAATGGCTTAAGGGACGCCAAGGGGATGAATTAATCAATGAAGAGGCCATTAGGAACCACATTGACCTCCCCTTTATCCCCCCAGTTGATCTAATTGTACGCTCTGGCGGAGAAAAAAGACTTAGTAACTTTATGTTGTGGGATGCAGCTTATGCTGAACTTGCCTTTTATGACACCCTCTGGCCCGATTGGGATGGAAAGCTCTTTAAAGAGGCGTGTGAAGAGTATGGGCAACGGACACGCCAATGGGGAGGTGTAAAATGAGTAGCTTTGCCAAAAGACTTATCTTAACTGTCACAGCAGTTCCACTCCTCTTCTGTTTAATCTTCTTCCTCCCCCACTACAACCACCTCACTTTTGCTATTTTAGTCCTCATTGCCACTGTTGTAGGGAGTTATGAGATGCACCATCTCCTCTTCAAAGATGGCGCTAAGAGTGAAGTTCCCCCTTGGCTAGCAGCCCTTCTGCCTCTGATGCAATACCTTGAACTCGCCTTTCTCCCCACCCTACCCCTTGTCCTACTCACCTTTAGTGCTATTCTCCTTTATGGATTGGCGAAAGAGATTTTTGTTGGAGCAAAGGATGACTTCTCCTCTACTATGGAGCGCTTGAGCAAAACTGTCTTTCTCTTCTTCTACCCCGCTCTTTTATTAACCTTTATTATCCGCATCCTCTTCTTAAGTGAAGCTAAGCTATTGCTGTTGTTGCTTTTCCTCCTTGTGTTCGGTAACGACACTTTCGCCTATCTCTTTGGAATGCTCTTTGGCAAGAAGAGTCGAAATATCTTGGCAGTTAGTCCCAATAAGAGCCTTATTGGCTTTATAGGGGGGAGTGTTATGACCCTCATATTAAGCCTCTTAATGAGTCAACTAGTCCCCTCTTTGAGAACTCTCATAGCCCCCTACCAAGCCCTACTATTAGGTCTAATAGTGACCATTACTGGTAATTTGGGAGACCTCATCGAGTCGGTATTTAAACGAAGTGCCAATGTGAAAGATTCGGGAAAAATAATTCTAGGACGGGGTGGTCTACTCGACTCAATCGATTCCCTCCTCGCTAGCACCCCCTTCTTCTACCTCTTCTTACGCTTAATAATACAATAGGTGGTTAATGTGACAAATGAGAAGAAGAGAATAATTCTCCTGGGAGCCAGTGGCAGTGTTGGCTCAACGGCTCTCAACGCTATTATAGAGCACCAAGACAAGTTTGAAATTGTGGGTGCCTCCACCCACACCTCTAGCTACCCCTTTGAGATAATTAAAAAGATTTGGCCCAATGCCAAGGTGTGTTACTCAGGGTTAGAGGGGGGAGAAGCCGCCCTCTTTGAACTAATTGAAGAGACAGAAACAGATTTAGTATTAAATGCCATTGCCGGCTCTCCCGGTCTTAAAGCGACCCTCGCTGCCCTTCGAAGTGGCACCGATGTCGCCTTAGCCAATAAAGAGAGTGTTGTGATGGGGGGAGAACTCCTCTTTAAGGTGGCTAGAGAGAACAATGCTACTATTATCCCCGTCGACAGTGAGCACTCAGCCCTTAACGAGCTCCTTAAATCAATTAAGCGCGAGGCGGTTGCCTCAATTATCTTAACTGCTTCAGGTGGCCCATTTAGGACACTCCCCAAGGAAGATTTTGCTAAGATTACGGTAGCGATGGCCCTTAAACACCCCACTTGGAAGATGGGTCCTAAGATTACCATCGATAGTGCTACTCTAGCCAATAAGGGGTTGGAGGTGATAGAAGCAACCTATCTTTTTGGGTTTAAGCCTGACCAGATAGAGGTGGTAATCCACCCCCAAAGTTTGGTTGATGCCTTGGTGCGCCTTAAAAATGGGGCCCTCTTTGGTCAACTAAGTAGCCCCAATATGCGGTTACCGATCTTGACTGCTTTGGGGGCAAATTTAACGGAACCCGCTATCGCATCTCTCAATTTTACCCCCCTTAACCTCACCTTTGAGGCCCCCAACTACGATAAATTCCCCCTCTTAAAGCTCGCCTATCAATGTGCCCAAGAGGGACAAAGTCGCCCTATTATCTACAACAGTGCCAATGAAGTGGCGGTTGAGGCCTTTTTAAAAGAGAAAATATCATTTGTTGAGATAGCAGAAGTGGTTGAAGCGACTGTAGCGAGCTTTAACCATTACCCCTACACTACCGTTGATGAGATCGATTTAATTGACCGAGAGGGGCGCCTTTTAGCCTCTTCAATTTGTCGGGAGTTGTAGTTATGGCAACCCTCCTCTCCCTTCTAATTGGGTTGTTGGCCTTAGCCTTGATGATTACAATCCACGAGGCGGGGCACTTTGTGATGGCGCGTCTTTTGAAAATTGAGGTGGAGGTCTTTGCCATTGGTTTTGGAAAAGCCCTCAAAAAGTGGCAAAGTGGGAGAACTGAAATAAGGCTCAACATCTTTCCACTTGGGGGATACTGCCGCCTCAAAGGGGCCGATGAGCTGAAGGAGGCTCTAGATAGGGGAGACGACTACCTTAAAGGGGCCCAAGAGGGCTCCCTCTTTAAAGCCCACCCTTTTAAAAGGATATTAACCTATTTGGGAGGACCGCTTTTCAATCTTCTCTTTGCCCTTCTCCTCTTTATCCTCTTCTTTACCCTCCCCTCACTTGGCTGGGACGACTCTAACCAGATAGTGGTGAGTAGCGACTACCCCACCCTCTTTGGCCTTAGTGGCGATGAGAGGGTCGCAGCCGAGGAAGCTGGAATTCTCACGGGTGATACAATTGTTAAGATTGATGGAGTGGAGACTCCCGATTTCTACACCATTCAAACAGAGTTGAGTAAAAAGAGGGTGGAAGAGGTGGTTGAGTTCACCCTCCTACGCCAGGGCGAAGAGATTAAAAGAACGACTAGCGGTGAATGGGATGAAGCTGCTGGTAAAGTATTGTTCGGAGTGAGTGTCTTCCTCTCTAACCGGGTGGCCGAGGTCGACCCCCTCTCTCCTGAAGCTCTCGCCTCCCTCACCCCCGGTGACCAAATTGTAGAAATTGAAGGGGTTACTGTCACTAACGCCCTCGACTTTTTAGAAGAGTTAACCCACCAAGAGGCCCCTATAATACTTAAAGTGGAAGATATTGGTGGAAATATTAGAGAGATTACCTACAACCCCCAAATCGATAGCCAAGGTCTTATTAAGGTTGGCTTCACCTTTGAGCGCAACCAAGTTAAACAACCGGGCTCCCCCCTTTGGAAGGCGATTAAAATGGGGTTCTTGGAAGAGTATCACTCCATAAAAGAGACCCTCCTCCTCTTTCCTAAGATCTTCAAGGGGGCCTTTAAGTTTGATGAGGTGGTGGGGGGACCAATCCGCATCTCTTATATCATTGGGGAGAGTCGCCGAAGTGGCTTCAGCTCACTGGTCCACCTCTTAGCCCTTGTCAGTGCTTCACTGGCTATTGCTAACCTCTTACCGCTACCTGGTCTTGATGGTGGGGCTATTATCCTCAATCTAATTGAACTGCTAAGGGGGCGCAGTCTCAGTGTGCGTCTCTATGTTAAAACACAAGCAGTGGGGCTCATCATTTTAGTCCTCTTAATGGTCTTTGTAATTTTAGGAGATTTTAGATTCCTCTTTTTAGGGGGCTAGGTGGTGCTCCATCTCAACAAAACGGACCAGCTGATTTTGGAATCCCATCGTAATAATTCCCGTTTCACCATGGCGCTGTTTAGCTAAAATTACTTTTGTCTCTTGCACAGGGAACCCTTCGATAAAGATTGGGGAGCGCTCTTGCTCTCCATTGCGGTCCGAGGTGTGGTCGGTTAAATCGGCGAGTCGATCGCGGTGGAGGAAGATAACGACGTCAGCATCTTGCTCTACCGAACCTGAGTCACGAAGATTGGCTAAGTTGGGCTCCTTCCCCTCAGCATCGCGTGAGACTTGGGAGAGAGCTACAATTGGTATTTGGAGTTCGCGGGAGAGGGCTTTAAGGGAACGAGAAATCTCAGCCACCTGCTCATGGCGGGGCACTCCAGGGCTCGCTTCGGGGTTTATAAGACCAATATAGTCGATAAAAAGGATTTTAATATCTTGTTCCCGCTTCATCCGTCTTGCTTGGGAGCGCAAATCGAGGAGTTTAATATTGGGGGTGTCTTGGATAAAGAGTTTTCCCTCGTAAATTCTACTCGCTGCATCAACAATGCTCACCATATCTTGGGAGCGTAAAATTGCTTTACGGATTCTTTTAGCATCAACCATCGCTTCAGCTGCTAAGATTCGCTCCATTATTGCCATGCTAGTCATTTCCGCTGAGAAAAAGCCTACCGGAATTTTGTTGTGAATCGCCATGTTAATCGCCATAGAGATGGCAAAGGCGGTCTTTCCAACCGAGGGGCGTGCCCCAATTACAATAAATTCAGAGGGGAAGAAACCTCCCGTCATCTCATCGAGTTGGCTAAAACCAGACTTTATTGCGTTCTCATTACCGTGCTCAGCGCGGTAAACCAGATTTTGAACTGTTTCGTTAATTAAAGTTGAGCTCTCTACGTATCTATCGGTGAAGGTTCCACTGTAGGCTTGTAAATCGCTCATTAGTCGCTCATTTTCATCCATAATGAGGGCAATATCTTGTGATTCATCAAAGACATCTTCCCTCATCTTGCCACTCAACTCCAAGAGAGAGCGACGCATGGCGTTAGCCTTCACTATCTTAGCGTAGTAGATTGCATTGGCGGTTGTGGGAACATCGCTAGTTAGCGAGGCAACGTAGGCCATCCCTCCGCACAGGGCTAGGAGGTTTTTGGCCTTTAGGTGTTCAGTGATTGTGATTAAGTCGATTGCTTGAGAGACGTTATCTTGGTGGAAAGTGAGGATGGCATCAAAGAGGGCTTGATGATTAGGTTTGTAAAAATCATCTTTGCGTAACACCTCGGTAACTTCGCTATAGGCGTTGGCGCTCATTAAAATGGCGCCAAGCACAGCCCTTTCAGCACTATCGTTATGGGGAGGTATCCTTCCAGATGATGCCATAGCTACCCTACTCCTCGTTTTCTTCAGCTACTTCTTCTTCTACAACGCTCTCTTCTTCAACTACAACCTCTTCAACGGCAGCTTTTTCAGCAGCAGCCTCTTTAGCAGC
>Ga0172377_10001552_pt1 | contig 23237 bp, 17 predicted proteins | sample Pumphouse3metaG_FD_119749 | JGI IMG/M metagenome (GOLD analysis project Ga0172377, IMG submission 119749) | Leachate microbial communities from a municipal landfill in Southern Ontario, Canada - Pumphouse #3 metaG | ecosystem: Engineered > Solid waste > Landfill > Unclassified | place: Canada... | reverse complement strand
GGCCAATATTCATTGCGGATGCATTCATCCGGGAATATAAGTTGTTTTGTGGTTCCTATGAATGACATTGATAATTACCAGCTGGAGTTTTTAGTCAGAGGGAAAGTCCAGTCGCGCTTTGCTATCGCCTCGCACCAATACGATGGGCAAGGAAAATATGCCGGGTTTAAGGTTTTAACCGAGCTGAAAATATTTTCGGGCGATACATTCTCTTATCAACTTCGCATTGACAAAAAAGATTTCCTCCCGCAGACAGCTAAATTCAATTTGTGTTTTCTACTAAGACAGGGTGAAATATATCTTGACGAAGTATCATTGATCCCGGTCCGGCATGAATAAAAACCTACAACCTGTGCACTGCACTCAGATAGCAATGCGTCAAGCCAGAAAAAAAGACACCCTGTGATTCCTGGAAAATATCGTAAGCGCTTGAAATCAAAGAATATACGATATCTTTACCTGGTTACATAATAATATGCGCGCAGCTTCAGGAATGCCATTTGCGACGTTTGCGCAGTATGCACATTTCATTACAGCGAGGACAGCGGGCAATATTGTTATTATTGTCAATCAGGAAATTATAGTTGCATTTTTCACAACGGCACAACTCGCTCTTTCCTACTTTCGCATCATATTGACGCAAGCGCCGCAGTTCTCTGATCCAAAGAACGAGAATTGTCGCCAGCCAGATCTCCAGATATAAGATAAATGCCCAATAAAAATCCAGACCGATCATTTTGACTCACCTGCATGCCAGTAAATTTCCATTTCACGCCCGTCCCATTCCTGAGGCGGATTCTTCAACGCAAAATCCAGTAGCATCCGGCCGGCGGCCAGATCCAGCTCGGCAATGCCGCTGGAAGCACTCAATAATAAACGTGGCATCATACCGGGAATACTGGAAAAAATGCGCATCCTGGTCGGTGTTGCCGTCTTAATGTCATCGGTAAGCTTGATCAGACTAAGGTCAACTTTATCAACCGGCAGACCTCCCGAAAGCACTAGCGGATACTTAAATTCTGTTAATACCGGTTGCACCACATCTAAAAAATTTGGTTCAGCCGTGCTGAATCCGGCCAGTTCAGCGGCAGTAGCAACCTCCGTATGGCTAGGCTCAACATCCAATCCATGAAACGGCGCAATCATCGGACGCCAGGATAATTCCGGCGGTGAAGCCGACGGTAACGTCGCGAGGGAGCGCCACTTCGGCAATGCGCCGATTCTGCTATAGCCAAAACGGTAATCCGGTCTCGACATAACCGCAGGATTCTGATATTTAAGCCATCCACTGACAGAACGCAGCGACAGACGATTGGTATCATGAAGATTCAGCATCATTGTTTTATAAGGCTTTATTTCCACTTCACGCGGTTTCGGAGCCTGGTAGTCGAAAAAAAAGAAAAAAACGGCATGAATTACCAGCGTCAAAATAACCGCTTCAATCACCATCCAACGCAAATCGCGCTTTCTCTTTTTCTGTGATGCATTGTCCATAAATCAGTAATTCTGCTCAAAAACGGTTTCACCCTTTTCCCTCGGGGGAAGGGTGGCGATTACGACGGTTAGCCGGGCACGTTCTGCCAATGCCATAATTTTAGCAGTGGCCTCGAAAGGTACCCTTTTGTCAGCGCAAAGAATAACCGTTCCGGAACCGGAATGAGCTGAAAGCTCGACCAATTCCTGGGACAGTGCATCCATGGTCACGAGACGTTCGTTAAAACTTATTTCAGGTCCTTTTTCGGTATGGGCTACAGCAATTACATATTTTTCGACGCCGATTACACTCTGCGCGCCAACATCCGGCAATTCAACTTTTACTCCAGATACCTGAATAAATGAACTGCCAAGCATAAAAAACAAGAGCAGCAGAAAAATCAGCCCGAAAAAAGGCGTCAGATCCGGACGTATTCCGGCCGGGTGCAATTTAGTTCTAAAGCTTTGCTTGAATGGATCTTTCATTTGCTGGCATCGTCCTTTAATGCCTTGTGATGTTTGAAAAAATGAATGATATCAGAAGCCGCTTTTTCCATGTCCAAAGTCATTGACTCAACTCGCGAAGTCAGATAATTATACGCGACATAGCACGGAATGGACAGGCAAAGACCGCCAACCATACAGACCATTGCCATACTGATATCCCCTGAAAGATCGGCTGCCGAAAGATAAACGCTTTTCGAGTGAATAGTCTGAAAAGAACGCATGATTCCGAGCACGGTACCGAGCATACCGAGCAATGGGGCAATAAACCCGATAGTTAACAGCAGATTAAGATGGCGTTCGAGCTTGGGAACTTCTACCATATTCGCGTCCATAATCGCCTGCTTCATATCCTCAAGGTCGTCACCCTGTTCTTGCGCCAGAATCGCCGCCGTCAGTACTCGCGCCGCCGGGCCCGGCGTATTATCACACAGACTGATGGCCTCAATATAACCGTCGCGGCGTAATACATTGATTAATCCGCGCACTAGCTCGCTGACATTAATTTGTTCGCGATGAAATTGAAACCATTTTTCCAAAAAAATAAACATTCCAATCACGCTACAACCAAAAATAATCCACATCAGCGGACCACCGTCTTTCATTATCTGCATAAAAAGCATCAGTCAATCTCCTTAAAGTTTATATTTAGTCTGCAACAAGGCGCGCATTGTATTGAATTCGCCGTCATTGTCCAGATTCATTTCTTCCATCAGGTCAAAAATCTTTATCGCTGCCGCCGCATCTTCCGGAGTTCCGCGCCCGATGTGAAGCCGCACCGCGGCGTAAGCCGCTTTGATGCACCATACCGGCGAAAGCTTTAACCCGCGTTTAATGGCCAGCCGGAACCGAAAAATCACTTCATTAAAATCACGTAACGCGCCGTTTCCATCATCCATGCGCAAACGGCATAGACCAAGCTTATAGAGCGTCTGCGCATTCATTTCATGACTCAATTCAGGTTCGTTCAGCAACGACACATAAATATCTGCGGCGCGCCGGATATCGTCAAATTTTCGATTTTTATCAAACAGTGCGCTACTGCAATCTCCAATCCGTCCTTGAGCCGCGCGTCCCAATGCCGTACCCGGACGAAGCTTTGCGCAACGCTCATAATAGCTCAACGCTGTTGCATAATCGGTATTACGCGAGGCGATGTCGCCCGCCAGAAACAGGGCATCGGCAAAACGCTGATCATCTGGGAATTCTTTAAAATACGCTTCGAGCAAAACAAGCGCCTCCGAGCTTTTGCTTTCCGCTTCAGCTACCACCGCACGGTCAATTATGATTCGAGCTGCAATCTCCTTGTCGTTCTTGAACATCTCCGCCATTTCTGACAGAAGTTTAGCGGCTTCCGCATTTTTTTGCATATTGCGCAGATAATCGACTTTCCAGAACAGTGCTGCGGCAGTGTATTTTTCTCCAGGATACATTTGCTTCAACGATTCCGTTGCCTGCAACGCATGTTCAATATTCCCCCCGAGAAAACTTGCAAAAACTGAACGGTACAGTGCCGCTGCCGCGTTTTTATGCTGAGGAAAATCTTTAATAAAACGGCTGGTCATCTCTGCCGCATGAGGATAGTCGCGAATTTCAAAATAAAGATTGCCTGCTTCAAATAACGCATCGGCGGCATAATTTCCTTCCGGATACTGGTCTGCCAGCGCATTATATGCCCGGACAGCCTCAATCGGACGCTTCAGAAGGTTAAGAACATAGGCAGTGTAATACATTCCCTGTTCGACATCTTCATTTGAACTTTCTAATTCAACTGTCGCTCTGGCCGCCGCTAAAGCGTCCGTGTAGCTTTTCAGCTCAATTAAAGTCTTCACCTTTCCAATCAAACAACGTCCCTGCCATTTACTGGCAATTCCGGCAGAGTTGCTGAATACCGCCAAAGCCTGTGGAAAACTGTTATTTTTAAAATATGAGGTTCCCAGAATAAATGAGGCTTCTTCACGCTGATCCAGAGTAAGACCGTTTTTACTGATGAATTCAAGTTGCGGAACTGCCGCCGTCAAATCGTCACTGGCAAGACAGACCATCGCTGCCTGAAAAGCGGCTTCAATCCGTTTTTCCATTGGTAACTCTTCATTATCAATAACCACCTGAATAACGTTCAGCGCCTCTTTGTAGTCCTGCATGCCGGCATAAAGTTTCGAAATTTTCATCCTTACGTCAAAAGAATCGGGGGCATCTTTATAAAATTCTAAATATTTTTCTGCCGTTTCAACCGCTGACCGGCGATCATTCCCCACAAAATAAACATTTACCAACTGACGCATCGCCAAACGCCGGTCTTCGCCGGAAGGAGCAGTATGAAATGCATCACTAAGATATACAACCGCATCTAACGGATTGGCACTATTTATAAAATGCCTGGCAGCGGCTATCTGGGCATTGTAAAGCAGTTGATTGGGAGTTTCTTTTAGCTTTGCATTCAGCTGCGTATAAAATTCTGCTGCTGGAACAAACTTTTGATTTTCAATGAGCATGATGAAGCGAAGGATATCAACCTCATGAAAATTTTTTTCCCGTTTAAAGCGTTCCACATCGTTAAGCTCCGCCGCGCTTTCGGTAAATTTATCTCCTTTAATCATGCAGTAAACCCGATTCAGAAACGCAGTGAACTCCCAATGCTGTCCGGCTCCGGCTTTCTCCAGTATCAGATAAACTTTGGTTGCCTCATCCCATTTTTTCTGCATCCGTTTGGCATAGCCCAAACTCGACAAAAGATGAAAATAAAGCCCCCCGGAAATCGCATTGCGCTCCTGCAAGGAATTGAGGATTTTTTCGGCTTCAGCATAATTTCGCTGTAACAACAGCACATCAGCTTGGTATAATTGCCGCCGGTCGGTGCCGACATCAGGCAACTTTTGAGCATATTCTTCAATTTCGCGCGCCGCCTCTCCTGGAAAAAAGGCTTTCAGATAAGTAGCAATCAACCGTTCATAGGTCTGTTGAAGTTCTTCGCGGTCTTTAGCTTGTGTTTTTGCCTGCTGAAAAAAAGAAATCGCTTGCAGGTAATCGCCGACGTTATAAGCTTCATTCCCCAGATCCGACGTTCTGAGCCAAGCGGCATTAATCTGCGGAGGATTGACTATCGGATCGTCCAGGGCAACTCCGGTATTTTCTGCTCCATGCAAGCAGAGCGAACAGAGAAACAATCCTGAAAACAACCAGTGCGAGACGCTTCGGCGAATACCCTCATGTGAATTTGAGGAATTCGAAACAGACCTGCGCCATTCAGAAAAAAAACTATATGCTAAAATTCGCGCGCGCATAATGCGCGCGCGAATTTTATAGCGGCTTTCCACACGATCATTCCGCGGATGAGTCCGGTTCATCACCGGTACTGGACACTTTGACTTTGTCGTCATTGATTTTTTCCCGGATTTTATCCAAAAGTTTAGCTTCAATCTCTTTATTGGAGGCTATTAGGGCTTTAGTCTGTTCGCGCCCCTGCCCGAGCTGTTCGCCGTCAAAAGAGAACCACGAACCGCGTTTTTCCAGAATACCGAGGTCAGTTGCGACATCAAGAACCGAACCTGACCGCGAGATACCTTCGGAATAAGTAATATCGAATTCAGCGATCTTGAATGGTGGTGCCATTTTATTTTTGATTACTTTAACGCGTGTGCGATTTCCGGTAATCTCGCCTGATGGTTCTTTAATAACGCCGATTTTTCGGATATCCATCCGGATCGACGCATAAAATTTCAAAGCGTTGCCCCCGGTAGTCGTTTCCGGATTACCGAACATAACCCCGATTTTTTCACGGATCTGGTTGGTGAAAATTATGCAGGTGCGTCCGCGACTGGCCGCGCCGGTCAATTTACGCAAAGCCTGCGACATCAAACGAGCCTGGAGCCCCATATGCGAATCGCCCATTGAACCTTCGATTTCAGCACGCGGAACCAAGGCCGCCACCGAATCAATCACCAGCACATCAACGGAATTACTCCGTACCAGCGTATCGACAATATTCAACGCGTCTTCACCGCAGTCCGGCTGAGTTACCAGCAGATCATCAACATTGACGCCGATTTTGGCCGCATAAACCGGATCGATAGCATGTTCAGCGTCGATAATCGCGCAAGTCCCACCGCCTTTCTGGGCATTGGCAATTACATGAAGACAGAGTGTGGTTTTCCCCGACGATTCAGGACCGAAAATCTCAATAATTCTGCCGCGGGGCAGACCACCGCAACCAAGCGCAATATCCAGTGCCAATGCGCCGGTACTGATAACCGGAACATCGCTGTACTTGGCATTGTCGCCAAGTCGCATGATCGATCCTTTGCCGAATTCTTTTTCAATCTGGCTGATCGCAATCTCCAGATTTTTGTTTTTCGCTTCCTTCAATTGTGCCGCAACTTTATCCTGCTTATCGTCCGCCATCTTAAATCTCCTTAAGTCATCAATTTAAATATCCAAATCTTTCACTGTCGCCGCATATTTTTCAATGTAATCACGACGCGGTTCAACGATGTCACCCATCAGAAGCGTAAACATCCTTTCTGCCTGCACTGCGTCTTCCATGGTTACTCTGATCATTTTGCGGTTTTCAGGGTCCATGGTGGTTTCCCAAAGTTGTTCCGCATTCATTTCACCAAGACCTTTGTAGCGCTGAATATACATCCCTTTCCGTCCATTTTTCTTGATGGATTCAAACAGATCGTTCAACGAACAGATGTTATTGGTTTCAGACTCAATAGTTACCGCAAAAACCGCTTCCTTACCGCGAAAAATATTATTTTCATCAAATCCAAGCGCCATTGTCTTGAGTTCAGCGGCAATGTTTTCACAGGCGGCCGATTCGAAAATATTGATTACGTCAATCGCCGGATGCATCAGCGGTTCAATTTCCGCTTCGCTGATTATTACATCCGGATCAGTTTCTCCCTGTTCAGCAGAAATCTCTTGCGCAAAACTGTTATCAGGCGGTGCCAACCTCGATATTGCTGCATTAATATATTGCTGTTGCTCTTCTTCATTGAAGACATAAACGCTGGATACGGTACCGTCATTTTCGCGGATGTTGACTTTGGCCGTCGGGAATTTGCCATCGCGGATCGCCGAGAAATATTCTTCCTGGTCGATACCGTAACGCCGCAAATTACTGCCGCAATGCTGGATCTTACGAAAAAGAGCAATTAAGCTCATAAGCACATCGCGTTCCACTGGCTCGCCGTTTAACTTTCTTACTTCAATATCATCACACCCAAGATCAATCAGGTAATTGTCCAATTGATCTTCAGTATCTATATAACGTTCAGCCTTGCGGCGGCGAACCTTGAACAATGGCGGATTGGCAATATAAATATAACCGGCTTCAATCAACGGCTTCATCTGTCGATAGAAGAAAGTCAGCAGCAGAGTCCTGATGTGCGAGCCATCAACGTCAGCGTCTGTCATGATGACTACGCGATGATAACGCGCTTTGGCAGGATCAACGCCTAAGCCGTTGTTCTCAATGCCATTTTCGGCATCGTTTTCGTCTTCGGCACGATGATTGCCGACTCCGCATCCGATAGCGGAAATCAGCGACTGAATTTCTTTGTTTTCCAGGACTTTATCCAAACGCGCTTTTTCGACGTTCAACAATTTGCCGCGGATCGGTAGAATAGCCTGAAAGCTACTGTCCCTACCCTGCTTAGCGGAACCTCCTGCCGAATCCCCCTCAACGATATACAGCTCACACTCCTCGGGTTTGCGTGAAGAACAGTCGGCCAGCTTGCCGGGTAATGTAAAACTGTCCATCACACCTTTGCGTTGCACCAAGTCACGAGCTTTTTTAGCTGCTTCACGGGCACGAGCAGCGGTCATTGATTTCATAACCACTTCACGGGCCACCGCAGGATTTTCATGGAGAAATTCCCCTAATCCGTCATTGATCACGGATTCAACAATACCGCGGACTTCACTGTTGCCAAGTTTGGTTTTGGTCTGACCTTCAAATTGGGGTTCAGGTACTTTAACGCTGATGACTGCGGTCAACCCTTCGCGAGTATCGCTGGCAGTAACATTCTTGTCGTTTTTCAGTTCGTTTTTGGCGTAACTATTGATCGTTCTGGTCAGTGCCGCCTGAAAACCGGTCAGATGAGTTCCGCCCTCAATCGTGTTGATATTGTTGGCGTAACTATAGATATTTTCGGTAAAACCGTCATTGTACTGCATTGCAAGTTCAAGATCAATACCATCTTTTTCGCGATGAAAATAAATAACTTTCTGCATCACATGCATATTGGCATTGAGATATTTTACATATTCAATGATACCACCATCAAAATGGAATTTTTCAAAACGCGGCCCATGGTCATCACTGTCACGTTCGTCCTTTAGCGAAATGGTCACTCCACGGTTTAAAAATGCCAATTCGCGCAACCGCTTGACCAGAATTTCCCACTGATAAACGGTTTCCTGAAAAATTTTATGATCAGGTTTGAAGTGGATTTTGGTCCCGGTCTTATCGCTCGCCTCAGTTTGAATCAACGGCTCAGCCGTTTTTCCGCGCTCAAAACGAATACGATGACGAAATCCGTCGCGATCAACTTCCGCAATCAACCATTCACTTAATGCGTTGACACAAGAAACCCCGACACCATGCAAGCCGCCTGAAACTTTGTATGAATCCTTGTCAAATTTACCCCCGGCATGCAATACCGTTAAAGCAACTTCAACAGCAGGTTTACCTTCGGTCGGATGAATGTCTACCGGAATCCCGCGTCCATCGTCATTCACGGAAACACTGTCATCCTCGTGAATAACCACCTGTACATTGCTGGCATGCCCGGCCAAAGCCTCATCAATACTATTGTCAACTACCTCATAAACCAAATGATGCAATCCGCGAATACCGGTATCGCCGATATACATACTGGGACGAACTCTTACCGCCTCCAATCCTTCCAGAACAGTAATCGCATCGGCCTGATAGCCGATATGATGTGCCGACGGCTTATTTTCAGCACTGATCGGAGTTTCGTTATTGCCGAGATCAGACATGATATGAATTTACCTCATTTTGATTGATTTCCAAGTACAATATTATAGATGAATAAGGTATACCGCCCCTTTCATTTTTCAAGTTATAGCGCCGTATAAACCGGATTTATTTCAGTTGCTTACAACATGAAAATAAGGTCAAGGAAATCGTCATGCATTGCTTATTCCGGAAGCTCCAGTATCCAGCAAAATAAACGACTTCCTTTCATAATATCAACTAAAATAGAAGTCGTTATGTATGACGCAGGAAAATCAAAAAGCAACAAACGGATACTACTTCGCGAGAGTAACCGTTAGTGCAGCAAGGTCAGGCATCAAACCATTGTCAATTGTGTCCAGTGAACATCCATCCGATAGTTGGATATTTTTACGTCAATATTCCAACTGCGTTACCAAATTTATTGTTCTTTGGGGAAAGTAGGCAATCCTTTAGGAGGATTATCGGCGAAAAATGGTGAACCGTCGGGTTTGACCAAGCGACAACTCAAAAATACCAGCAAATTGACTTTTTCGCTCTTAGTGTACTGAGACGTAAAGAAGCGACCGATAATTGGGATCTCGCCGAGGATTGGAATTTTATCATCAACAGTTTCAAAAGCATCTTTTATAACGCCCCCCAATATCACGGTTTCGCCATCGTAAACCGTAACCCGAGTTCGGATATTGCGTTCCCTGAAAACCGGTCTTTTCATAACATCTACGCGAGGCGGTAAGCCTTCGGTTCGTTCTAACGTATAGGTATAAGATGTCCAGCCTGCAAAGTCCCGAAGCATAGGTGATACATCCATGGTGATAGTACGTTGATCAATATCAACATTAGGCATAATACTCAAGCTTACTCCAAGCTGATATCTGGTGAAAGTAGGACTTGGCCCAACATAAGTTCTAATAGATACATTGGCATCCCCGGAAGGGGAGGTAACCGTCTGCTCCGGATCAGAATAATCAGAAGGATAATAAACATCTTCGACCATATTAATGGTTGCCAGACGCATATTCATGGTGGTTACGCGAGGCGATGAGATAGTATTCTGATTATCGGCTTGATCAAGCGCATAGACTGACATTGAAAACTTGTTGTTATTCCCGAATGTTCTCGAAAAATTAAGAATATTATCATCTCCGTAAGCACTGGCGTTTCTCATACTAGTGGCAGCAGTAAACTCTAACCTGCCGTTATGACTGGAGTCATCCTGTCCCATTTCCAATGCATAATTGAAGCCAAGTTCTTTCAGGTCATTCTGCGTCATTTCTACAAATTTTGCTTGAATCTGTACCATCGGGTCGGAGTGATTCAATTCGTTTGTAACCCGCATTTCAATTTCACGAAGATTTTCCAAAGTATTAGTGGCAATCAGTCGGCTGATTTTCGGGTCGAACACAATTTTTGCCCCTTCCGGAAAACGAATACCGCGATCCATAAAATATTTTTTTAGCTGCTCTGGATCGTCGCCACCGCCAATAGACGACAATGCGGCCTGTTCCAATGGAAAAATCCTGGTTTCCAAATCATCCAAAGGAATATTATGCGAAGCAATTACCACAGCATATTTTTCTACACGCATTCTTAAATTTGCTGCACGGCAAAGAAAATAAAGAGATTCCTGCAATGTTTTATTGCTGAGTACAAAGTTTAATGTAGTTTCAGGTGTGGAAATCTGCCCTGGATTAGCTGGTTGAACTTCTCCTCCTCCACCGCCCCCCATATCATCTAATGGCGGTTGCGGAGCAACCGGAGCAGCCGGAGCGACAGTGGCACCCTCGGTTCCAGCCTCGGCAAGGCGAAGAAAAATGTTGATGCCTTCACCTTCGGGATCCAACTGCTTGCTCTGTTCACGAAGATATTTAATAGCGGTAGGAATAGTCACGTCTTCGAAGTCGATTCTGGGAATAATAATACTGCGCAGTTTCTGCTGAATTTTATTGTCCGGTAAATCCTTAGACACGGTATTGATATTGATATCATCTTTTTCGCCGATAGAATCCGGCCTGATTGGTGATGCCCATTTCCATTCGACCTCAGTAATGCGCTCCATTGAAGTCGTTTTGTCCCTTCTAACGCGAGCTGCCTGCTCAATCCTGATATTAACTGCACGCAATCCCTGAATTGCTTCAATCCGATAAGGGTTAAGCAACAGAACCTGTTCAAATTTGCGCCTGGCTTCTAAAAGTTGTCCTGTTTGTGCCAATAATTGAGCCTGCCGCAAAAATAACTGAATATTATAATCAGTTTCATCTTTATCTTTGATCAATCGGCTTTCCTCTACCTCCAGTTTGCGACTGGCTGATTTCATCATCTGCTCGTACCTGACAATTTTCTTATCCAGTTGAGTTTTCAATTCTGGATAAATTAATATCGCTTCGCGACACAATCTAATCGCTTCAGCAAACTGACTTACTGAAGCCGCCTCGTCAGCATCAAGAGCCAGCTTTTCAGCCCAATGATAGTAACTTTTGGCAATTTGCTCACGACAGGAATCTATCCTGGATTTGATAACCGGATTGACCTCTTCAACCTCAAGCAACTTATAAGTAGCAATCGCCTCAATGTAATTATCGACCGCTTCCTTGTATTGGCGCTTAACAAAAAAATCATGTCCCTTACGGGTAAAAGAGATCGCTTTCGCCTCAATTTCCTGATAGCCGGAGCGAACCTTATTGGCATCTTCTCTAATCAGCGGAACCAAGTCAGGCGCTTCCGCCGTAACGACAGCTCCGGCTAAAAGACAACCGATCAATCCTGCAAACTTATAATGAAACCGAATCATATTATCCTCCGATAAAATTTAATTACCTGTAGAAGTCAGGCAAAGCACGCTGTTTGTCTCTTCTGACCGGAATGCCGTCATTATTGACCAGCCTTGTAGTAACAAAGAGCAACATATTTCTTTTCTCTTCCAAAGCCAATTGACTACTGAAAATACGGCCCAAAATCGGAATTTCTCCAATAATGGGCCATTTATCGTTGCGATTGACATTTCTATTAATAATCATTCCGCCAAGAACAATGGTTTCCCCATCATAAACCTTAACATTGACATCAACGCTCCGATCTGCGATTCTCGGCATTTTCATTTCAGCTTCGTTGTTTTCTGTTGTAGTTCCTTCCGGTCTGATATATGTAATTTCAATCGGTATCTTGTAAATATCTTCTCCAACCAATGAAGTGACTCTCGAAATAATGTGGAGTTCAACCGTATAGTTGTCAGGACTGATTACCGGCAATACATCCAGCATAATTCCAATATCGGTGGCTTCCCCCCAGTCCGGTGTTGATGGAGTTACCGTTACATTTTGACCACTGACTGTAACTTCCGGCTCATCCCAGTCTTCAGCATAGGTCCGTTGTTCTTTCATTTCAATCACTGCCCGCTGGCCGCTGGCAGTCAAAACCTTGGGAGTGGACAATGTTTCGGTGCGTGAATTCTGGCTTAGCGCATTTACCGAAAGTGAAACATTCAAATCAGAGCCGAATATAAGATTCTTTCCAAAGTTTGGAAAGAGTTTAAAATCTTTAACCAGGCTGTTGGAAGCATTGCCGCGTTCATTTGGGAAATTTAATTCTTCAAAATGTCGTAATGGATTTGCCCCCTGATTGAGCGACCAATTCTGATCCTGATTGCTGACATTAAAAGCCCAGTCAAAGCCCAATTCATTAACATCTGCCTGACTGAGTTCAACGATTTTCGCCTCAATCAGAACCAGTGGAAACCTGATCAGATCAAGCTGCCGCAATAATTCATCCATACGGCGAAGGTTTTCAAGCGTATTTTTAACAATCAGTCTGCCGCTTCTGGTGTCATAAGCAATGGTCGCCCCTTCATCAAATTTTATTCCGCGCAATTCAAAATATTTAATCAACGATTCTGAAGATATTTTTCTTTCCTGACCTACGGTTGCAGTAAATTCTTCAAAATTGGTTGCGGTACGTTCCCCGCCTACCACAGCAGCAGTATTGATTTCACCGGCTCCGCCTGCAGCAGCTTCTCCTGCCGGAGCAATATCTGAGATCAAATCGCCTCGAATCTGAAAATATTCCGTCTGCATATCGTCGACACCAACACCGATAATAATGGCATTATCTTCGATTTTGTATTTAAGACCAACCGATTTGGTTAGATAACGCAACACTTCACTTAGTGGGATTTTGGAAAAACTCATGGTAACCTTGGGAAGAGTCGCGGCAACTGTACTGTCGAAGCCGGCAATGATGCTGATCCCTTCATTACTTGAATCATAACGTTTCGCGCCACGGTCAAGGTAACGAATCACTGAGTTAATATCTGCTTCATCAAATTCAATATTCGGGAAAATAGTTGACTCCAACTTGGCGTGAACTTCTGCAGTAGACTGTGTCTTGACTTCAGGAGCTGTTTTTATCGAACGATCCACGCTGGTCTGCTGAACACCCTGGTTCCATTCCCAACTGCTATACGCAGCAAGACCTTCGAGATCAGCTTTGTGCCGCTCCACGCCATATTTGTACATCTGGCGGTAACATCGTTCAAGCAGATTATTTGCTTTGGTATTAAATGGATCCTGGATATAAATTTGTTCAAGCTTAGACCGGGCTTCGGAATAACGTTTATTACGGAAAAAAATTTCCGCTTCACGATAAAGAATATCAATATTTTCTTGTTTCTTTTGGTATTCTTTACTAAAAATTTCGTTTTCAAGATTGTCAGAAAAACCTTTGGCTTTCTTCTGCATTTTGCATTGTTCAGTAAATTTTTGAACATCACTGCTTCGCCGGCTGTCAATCATCAAAACTTCAGAAGCAAGATTGATCGCGTCATCAAACTGCCCAGCCTGATAAGCATTTCTGGCTTTGTTAAAAATCACGTCAGCCCATTCTGCTCTGAACCTTGAAAATTCGCCGTCCAGACGTTTACGAACAGCTTCTGGCTTGGTTCCCTCAAGAACTTGCAACGACTTGACTGCTTCCTGATAAGCTCCCATGGCGTCAGGATAATTCTTTGCATTTGTCTGCTTTCTCGCATTATCTAAAAGTACTTCAATCCGGTCTAACTCTGACTGTTGTTCAGTCCGTACAGTTTTGATTTCTTCTGCGGTTTTAGCATCAACAGCGTTGACGGCTATTCCGCTAAGCAGAAACCCGCAGAAAGTTAAACACAGTAGAGATTTTTTGCTTTTAAAAATTATATTTTTCATGAGTCGATTATCCTTGGGCTATTTAGAGTCCTGGAATCCCTGTCGGGTCACCAAAGGCTGCTCTGTTTCTATTTGGTTTCGTTCAATTTGAATAACGGTTCCTTGCCGATAATACCCGGGGCCGCTTTACGGTTACGTCGATCTATTACTTTAACTTCCCATTTTGTTGTATCAATTTCAGAAATGGTATATTCGAAAACCCCGGTTGTTTGCGGATCTCCGATTTTTATCCGGTCCCCAATATCAACGCTGTATTCTTTACCATCAGCTATATCAGTCAAAAATGCTTTTGGCAAAGGTGACTTGGCATTCCTGCCCATTTCCATTGTAACGGTATATTTGCCGTCAATAGACTGGCAGATTATCTTCGATTCATCGCGCATAACTTCGACGTTACCATCCATTACTTTCTTAACATCATAGATCACATCCACAATTTTGTAAGAACGGTTTTTTTCCAAAGGAATAGTGTCGCCTAAAATTACAAAACGTGTTCTTTCTCCAATGTTTACCTGAATATCCCAGTTCTCTTTTTTATCGCCAACCGCTAAAACTTTCATCAGCATCGCATCCAATTCGATAACTTTCAGAGAAGACATGTACAGCCGCTTATACATAGGCGGAAAACTCTTAGGATTGTTGATTTGTGTTCCTTCTTTATATTCAAAAAGATTGCTGAAACCATCGCCGTCCATATCATTATGAGCATCCTCCGGATCATTCTGATTCATGCCAAGTTTTACTTCAACATCATTTGGAATACCGTCATTATCAAGGTCATTACGATCTTTTATAATGATTACCACTTCACGAACCGGCTTCAATTCGTTTTGGCATAGTTCACATTTCTTCCCGTCATTACAGAAACTTAAAGGAATATACTTTTCACAATGCGGGCAACGTACACATGGAAACATCAACAATAAATCGCTGAAAAGCGCATTGCCATTTCTGCTTTTTGAACTGTTCCACTGGGTATTCTTAAGAAATATTTTTTCAATTTTAAAATCTTCTTGTGCGAAATCCGTGCTCTGCCAGTCTGCATGACGCGGCTGGATCTTAAGAGCTTCAGATTTCAATTCGGCAGCTGAGGCTATAATTTCAATGAGATAAATCATGGAGAAAATAAACAGCACCAACAGTACCGCAAGAATCAATTTTTCATAATGTTTTTTTAGAAATTGCAAATTAAATTTCCTCCTTAATTATCTCATTTCTTCAGTGGAGTAAACAACGTAATCAACAGTAAAAGTCGCAACACAAAGAGATTGGCTGCCGCCGAATATTATTTTCCCATAACCAGGACGTTCATAATATGGAAGATTTTTATATTCTTCTGCAGAGATGGCGGGTGTCTTGGCGTCAACAGTCCCAGGCAAAGGAGCTTCCGCTCCCGGAGGAAATTCTTGCGGAACCTGATTTTCAGGCTTTGCTGAATCCCCTAATCCAGTAACAACATCCGGAATTTTTGCGGCATCTTCCTGTTGAATAAAGCTTTTAAGAGTGTCTTCTTCCAATCGCAAAGATATATTGCGCACAATATATATGCGCCGGTCCAAATAAGCGTCATAAAGATTATTAAGAAGATTTCTAATCGATTCCAAGCGGCCACCGACTTTGAAAGTAAAGCGATAAAATTTATAATTACCTTCGACAGTCGGTTCGACGTTATTTTTTTTAAATTCATAGAGCTGAAGAATTTTAGAGTCTGCGATCCGTTTGGCAATATCACTGACAACTTCCCAGCAGAAAACATATTTCGGGATATTCATGCTGTCAATTCGTGAACGTTCATTAGTAGGGAAGCCGAAAGCGGAAGCCCCTTGTTCTGCGAAAGCAACCTTTTTCTTTGTAAAGTAATCGATCAGGCTATAGCGGCGCAATCTCGCGAAATTATCATACTTTCCAGTTTGAAAAGACATATTGCGGCTGAATCCGAAGGCAAACATAAAAAAATCTTGAATATTTTCATCTAGCTTTTCATTAGTATGCTTCTTGGCCTCATCCTCAAACTTTTTCATCGCCTTATCCCAGCGGATATTATAATCTGCGAAATCGACTCCTAACAGTTCTTTTGATTTTAATTTGAATGAAATAAATACCTGATCTCTGGCAACAGTCGCTTTGTTTTCATCCCAGTATCTGTGCAGAGCAGATTTAAAGCGTTCTAGTTTTTCCTGGTCCGACAATTCTTTGCCCTGATCATTTTTATAACCTGCCAGCAACTCTTTGACAAAGCCCATACTTGCATCATAATAAGGCATACCGATATATTTTCTGATATCTTCCAGCTTTTGTTTGTATCCTGTTATATCGAGTTTCATCCTCTCAAAATTTTCTTGAACCGGCGCAGGCTTTTGAGAATTAAGCTTGTTTACTTGATCAACCATTGCAGTAGTTTCTGCAATATATTTATTCATTTCTGCATATTCAGAGTTGATCATAAACAGCATTAAAACAGTGCAAATAATCGTTACTGATAAAACCACTAGCAAAAAAATATTTTTTTTGAGAAACTTATTATTCATAATCGCACCGGCCTATAATTTTAACGGTTCTTTCAGCTTAATCTTAATTCTGAATGTCGTAACGTTGCGCTTTCCTTTAGCACCAACCAATTCAAGGTAACTCGATGAATCATCAAGATTCTGGAACCATTCCAACTTTTTTAAGTTTGTCATTAAAATAGGCTCCAATAACGCTTCAGAGCCAATACTTAATGAATGCCCCCCCAGTTCCAATGCATCAAACTGCTGAACAGTTGTTTGCGCCGTTTGTTCACCACCAAATGCTGCCCACGGATTGTCTGGCGACATTACCGTGGTTACTTTTTCTGTAGATGAATCAAAAGGTTTGATCGAGGTTAGCCATAAGTGGTCTGGCATTGCCTGTTGGATCCCCTCTAATAATGAAGGGGTTCTTCTGCGTTGATTGATTATTCTAATAGCCTCGTCATATTCTGATTTCAAACCATCAAACTCACGTTTCAATGCCTGTGCCCGTTCCACCATTTTACTGGAAGTCTGAACTTCACCAATTGCCTTTTTAACACGATCCTTGTCAATTTGCAAGCGCTGATTAACTCCAAACCAAAAAACAGCGAGGCAGATAAGGATAGAAGCACAGGAAATATAAAAGAAAGGTTTTTTCTTCTGAAAAGTACGGAATTTGACAATACTGTCCGGCATCAAATTAATTTCGACCGGGCAATTGGTAATGTATCGGACGGCCAGTCCGATAAGTTCGGAAAACATAGGAGCCGATTCCTGCAAGCGTTCTTTATCAACCTCTTCCCCCAACTCAATCATCGGGAACGGATTTAGATAATCAACCTTCAACCGTAATTTTTCTTCAAAAAACCGCGCGGTATACTCCATCAACGACCCGCCGCCAGAAAGAAACATTCGTTCTGGCTTCGCACCATTATTCTGGGAACGCCACATGTTGACAGTACGGTTAATTTCGCCATGTAAACCAGTCATAACATTTCTGGCAACTTTGGAGATAGTTGCGGCTACTTCCGAATCAGGTTCTTCATAAGCTCCACCTAGTGCAACAAAACCGTGACGGCGCTTCAGGTCTTCTGCCTCAGGTACACTGATATTAAATTCTTTACAAATTTGCTGGGTTACTGCAAAACCCGCCCTTGGGATAACACGGGTGAAGATTCGACTTTTGTCAATAATGGTCAGACTCGAACAGCGCCCGCCGATATTCAATATCATATCGCAGCTTTCATCGCCTATTGAAACCGCTTTTGCGGCATTATAAGCTGCAGTTGAAGCAATTTCTATTGAAACAATAAATTTACCATGTTCTTCCAGTAATTCGCCGATTTCTGTAATAAGGTCTTTCTTTACCGCAACTATCAAAGACTCAAGTTCGTCAACATCTTCAAATTCAGGTTCTTGAGAAGCATCTTCTTCGTCTTCAGGCTCTTCTTCGGTTTTCTCTTCTCGAAGCCCTGGTACCGTATATTTTACCAATTGAAAATCCCAGATTACCTCATCCATCGGGTATGGAATAGTCTGTTTTGCTTCCAGCTCAACAATCTTTTGGATATTACCTTTGTCGTCTTTAATTTTTCGGGGGAGTTTGCTGAGGCGGACGAAAGCAACTTGTCCGGAAATAGAAACCACCACCGATTTTGAAATAAAATCATTTTCCTCAAGCATTGCGGAAAAGGTTTCAGCAAAAATTTCATTAAGTGGCAACTCTTTCAGTTCATCTGGATATTCTCTTACATCAAACTTTTCCAGTTCCAACCCGGCGCCGTCGTCCATCACCAGATATTCTGCCATCTTGAGGCTGTCACCCCCAATATCAATGGCTAAAACTGTATTTTCTTTTTTATGAGCCACAAATTTTATTTCCCTTCTTCAGGTTTGAGCATCTCTTGATAATCAACATCAATTAACGCCCACGGACTTTTTTCCAGCGGAACAATAACGTTGGGAAGACGTAAGGCAGAGCCCAACGGCCCTGAAATCGTTTCAAATACTGAATTCAGCTGTGCGTCTGCCCTGGAGCCGGCCACTGAACGGCCAAGAAGCAAGTTATTGCGGGATAAATAGAAAGATACCCGTACATAAACTTTGAGATTTTTATAGTTTTTCGCGTCGCCATAACGATGTAGAACCTGTGGTGGCAATAGTGCCATCGAACGATGGTCTTTGCCGTCGAGTTCAATAGCCCAGTATTCGGTTTTTCCGGTAGCATATGCCCAAACCGGTTTTCCCTGGAACAATGCTGAAAATATTATTTCAGTTTCTACCCGGATATTATCTATCCATTCATTGCCCTGATGAGCCTTGATATTAGGAGTGCGGTAAGAAGTATTGACCATTAACCATTTTTTATCTGACTTCAAACCGGATGTAAAGTTATCCAGTTTATAAACCGGAGCAGAAAGAAATTCTGTTTTGATTTTGATATTTTTAAATTCAATACGAGTGCCCTGTGCAGTGACAGTTATGCATGTCGTTACGACAAACAATATCACAAACCATAATTTTTGCATTTCTTCCTCCAGTAGGGGGTTTCGCGGCTTTTAGCAAACCGCATCAATCTTTCAGCAAAATATGTTATTATTCTTTTGACTCTGATTTTTTAACATTTTCTTTTTCGACAACCGGCGTTTGTTCGGCTGCTTCAGTAGAAATTTGCTTTTCAGAGTCACTCTCAATTGTTGATTCGTCCACAGTAACTGTTGCTTTGGGCTGATGCCTGCTGATCACACTGGCTTTGGCAGGACGGTGCCCGACAAAAACCGCCAGCAAAAGAGTCAAAGCAAAGAAAATTGAAGTAAAAATCACAGTCATCTTCGTCATATGACCGCTCGCGTGAGCGCCGAAAACAGACTCGCCGAGACCGCCGAAATTGCTACCGAAACCGCCACTTTTTGGCTGCTGAACCAAGATTAAGGCAATCAGCAACAATGAAACGACGACGACCAGTGTATATAGAACAACTATCATAAAATCCATAAGATAAACCTGTTTCCCTAAGAAGTTAAAAGCTTAAAGTGGGTTACTAATACAGCCGTCGCGATAAAAATCAAATAAACTTTTAAGCGCAACGGCTTTAATTTCTAAAAATATTAAAGAAATCAGGCAATAGCGTTTTTTATAAGCTCCGCAAAGCTTTCTGCTTTCAGGCTCGCTCCGCCGATTAAACCGCCGTCAATGTTTGGTTGTGCGACCAATGTAGCCGAATTGTCTGCTTTCATGCTGCCGCCATATTGAATGCGTACTTTTTCAGCTTGATAGCCAAACATGCTGATCAGTTTTTTCCGAATATATGCATGTGTTTCTTCTGCCATTTCCGGGGTTGCGGTTTTACCGGTTCCAATAGCCCAAACCGGTTCATAAGCGATAACCACTCCGGCAATTTGTTCAATACTGACTCCGACCAGGCCACCTTCCAGTTGGGCCTCAAGAACCTTTTCGGTTTCTCCTCCCTCACGCTCCGCTAAAAGCTCCCCGATACAGACTATTGGTTTCAGTCCGGCATCCAAAGCTGCGCCGAGGCGTCTATTAACTGTTTCGTCGGTTTCACCGAAATATTGACGTCTCTCGCTGTGTCCGATAATTACATATTCAACTCCGAGCTCTTTCAGCATTGAGGCAGAAATTTCTCCGGTAAACGCACCGGAATCTTCCCAATGCAGATTTTGTGCTCCAACTTTTATATTACTTCCGGCCGCAGCCTTAACGGCAGCATCTATGGAAGTGAATGGAGGACAAACCACAATATCGCAGTTATCGATTCCGGCAACTAAAGGCTTGAGCGCATTGACCAGGCTCGTAGCTTCAGCTGCATTTTTATTCATTTTCCAATTACCGGCAATTATTACTTTTCTTGTCATTACCTCTTCTCCATCATTTTCATTGTGAAGATCAACACTTTCAAATACATGGTTAGCCACGATTATTTCATATGCTGATCGATTTTGTACTCTCAAGCATCCGCCAGGCAGGCCACACCGGGTAAAACCTTGCCTTCAAGGAACTCCAGAGATGCTCCGCCGCCGGTCGAGATATGGCTCATTTTATCAGCTAAACCACTTTTATTAACCGCTGCAACAGAGTCGCCACCGCCAATAATGCTTACACAGTCAGCGTCGGCAACCGCTTTGCAGATACCCATTGTTCCGGCTGCAAAATTGGACATTTCAAAACATCCCATGGGGCCGTTCCACACCACGGTTTTGGCTTGCGCAATTTCTGCCGCATAAGCTTGAACCGTTTTGGGGCCGATATCCAATGCCATATAACCGTCAGGGATATCATTGCCGCAAACCATTCGTTCTGCGTCATTATTGAATTCCTTTGCCGCGACATTGTCCAAAGGCAGCATAAATTTGACCTTCTTTTCAGCAGCCTTCGCCAGTGTAGCCCTGGCAACATCAAGCAAATCGTCTTCGCAAAGCGAATTGGCAATATTATGCCCCTCTGCTTTTCTAAAAGTATAAGCCATGCCTCCGCCGATCAAAATCGTATCCACTTTTTCCATCAAGGCACTGAGTACCTCAAGCTTACCGGATACTTTTGCCCCGCCGATAATTGCAACAAAAGGTTTTTTGGGATTGGCGACCGCTTTTCCGAGATACTGGAGTTCTTTATCCATCAGAAATCCGGCGACACAATTGGCCTTGTCCATAAATTCAGTAATAACCGCGGTTGAAGCATGTGCGCGGTGCGCAGTACCGAAAGCATCGTTTACGTATATCTCGCCCAATTTAGCCAGTTCTGCGGCAAATTTGCGCACGCTTTCTTTATCTTCCGGCGTTTTGCATTTAAGGTCTTCCGCTTTGTGAAAGCGAGTATTTTCACAGACCATAACTTCGCCAGCAGCCAAACATTCAGCCTGTGCCACAATCTCATCACCAATACAATCTGAAGCAAATTTAACCGGCTTGCCCAACAGTTTGGCAAGATAATCAGCTGCCGGCTTAACGCTGAATTCAGGATTAACTTCACCTTTGGGGCGACCAAGGTGGGTCAGCAGCACCAGCGAAGCTCCGTGCTCGATAATATATCTGATCGACGGAAGGGCGGCCGCAATACGTGTCGCGTCAGCAACAGCACCATCCTTAATCGGAACATTAAAATCAACGCGCATTACCACGCGTTTCCCGTTCAACTCAAGATCCCTCACCGTTTTCTTATCGATATTCATCGTTAATATAAACTCCATAATTTTGGGATTTAAAAAAAGCGGGGCGGGCGTAACACCCGCCCCGCGGCATAATCAATCTATCAAAAGATTATTTTGAAGTCATGACTTTGACCATTTCCAGCACTTTGTTGGAATAGCCCCATTCATTGTCGTACCAGGACACAACTTTAACAAAAGTTTTGTCGAGTTGAATTCCTGCTTCGGCATCAAATACTGAAGTCTGGCTTTCACCGCGGAAGTCAGTTGAAACAACTTTTTCTTCGGTGTAACCGAGAACGCCTTTAAGAGCGCCTTCACTGGCTTTTTTCATTGCCGCGCAGATATCTTTGTAATCGGCTTCTTTTTCGAGTTCGACGGTCAGATCAACTACTGAAACGTCAGAAGTAGGAACCCGGAACGCCATGCCGGTCAGTTTACCGTTGAGAACCGGAAGAACTTTGCCGACCGCTTTGGCGGCACCAGTAGAACTCGGAATAATGTTTTCGAGAATACCGCGACCGCCGCGCCAGTCTTTCTTTGAAGGACCGTCAACGGTTTTCTGGGTTGCAGTAGCAGCGTGAACAGTCGTCATCAGGCCGCGTTTGATACCGAAATTATCGTTGAGAACTTTAGCAATCGGTGCCAGGCAGTTGGTGGTACAACTGGCATTGGAAATAATCGGCTGACCCGCATATTCTTGGCAGTTTACGCCAAACACAAACATCGGAGTATCGTCTTTCGAAGGAGCTGACAGGATGACTTTTTTGGCTCCGGCTTTAAGGTGAGCTTCTGCGGTTTCTTTGGTTAAGAACAAACCGGTGGATTCAACCACTACCTCAGCGCCAACTTCATCCCATTTCAGTGCGGATGGGTCTTTTTCCTGAGTCAGGCGGATTTTTTTGCCGTTGACAATAAGATTGTTGCCTTCAACCTGCACATCGCCTTCAAAGCGTCCATGAACAGAATCGTATTTCAGCATATAAGCCAAATAATCAGGATCAAGCAAGTCGTTGATACCGACCACTTCAATGTCACTGAAATTTTTGACTGCCGCGCGGAAGACCATACGGCCGATGCGCCCAAAACCATTGATACCAATTTTAATTGTCATTGTACCATTTTCCTTCATTTTAGGTTGGGTTAAATTTGTCTCCCGCAGTAATTGCGGAATAACTATAAAAATGAGTTTTTAATATATACCGTGAAGCCTGATTGTCAAAAAAAAGATACGCCGTTTAAAAACTAAAAGCACATAGTTTCGGGTTGGTCTAAAAAACTTCTGAGCAGTAGAAATTTTTATTGCATCTATCGAAATAAAGTCATAACCAGTTTATGTACAGCGGGCAAAACTGTTTTTCATAATTATTATCAATATTTCTTGAAAAAAAACTGTTTTTGCTATAAAAACTCAAGATTTTACG
>Ga0172377_10001551_pt1 | contig 23243 bp, 28 predicted proteins | sample Pumphouse3metaG_FD_119749 | JGI IMG/M metagenome (GOLD analysis project Ga0172377, IMG submission 119749) | Leachate microbial communities from a municipal landfill in Southern Ontario, Canada - Pumphouse #3 metaG | ecosystem: Engineered > Solid waste > Landfill > Unclassified | place: Canada... | reverse complement strand
GGCGTTGGCAGTTACATACGAAACCACCGTTGCCATCATTACCCACATCCACTCGTGGGGTTGGATGAGCCTGAGACCCATCAGGATAGTGCCGACAGCCGCCAGTGCAGCCGACAGCACGAATTTGCGGGATAGATATGGTATGTCCATTATTTCATCTCCATTAACTTTTCGCTTATTTTTTCCACAGCCACCTGAAGCTTCGCTATATCAAGCGATAGCTGCGTTTGGTTGGTCTCGATCCGGCTCATAAAGGCGGGTAATTTGAGATCCAAAATCTCCCGCACTTGGGCGCATAACTCGGCGTGTTGGGCGTTGAACACGTCTTTGCGGACAAAGTTGGAATTGCGCTCCGCCACCGCTTTGGCTATCTCCGTTTCGCCCCAGGCACGGGTTGCTTTCACGTCGTTATCCAGCGTGTCCTGCCGCCGCTCCAGTTCGTTTAGTTTTTGGCAGAGTTTTCCATAGGTTGCCGCCCAGCCCAAAAGCACGATGGCGATTGTTATCCAGTTATACATAGTCATGTGATTAACTCAGAGCCGCATATTTCCAGTTGCTTTCGCTGGCTGTGCTTTCAGCGACACTGATCCATATCTTGTTTGCTTCGTAGCGTATTGCTCCGGCTAATCCGGCGGTAATGTCTTTACCGCCATCTGTCACAATAGAGTAAGCAGTAATTGCGCCACCCGACCCGGTTAACACGCCCTGCACAAGCAACCCGGCAGTTTCGTGGGCATTAACGGCAGTAAGCACATCAGTAGCCGTGGTGCCTTCGCCAGTCTTGACAGCAACAGCGATAGCCTTGCCATCAACGGTAATGTCTATATCGGTTGCCTCAGCAGACAGCGTGATGTCAATAGAGATACCGTTGCCATCTTCACCATTAGCCACGGCTGTCCACGTTATCTCGTCGTTATTGCCATCTGATGTGATCGCGGTTGCGCTTACCTGAGCCGTTATCGGCGCTCCGGCTGTGGGGGCTACGGCTTGCAAGGCGTCAATATACCCGGCCTCGGTGTTGAGCGTGGACTTCAGTTCCTTGCCCTGCTCAGCGGACAGAGCGTCAGCTGTGCCGCCGGTGGTCAGGTCGTTGACTATATCCGCAACGGCGGCTGTGCCGAGATCGGCTGAATCAACCGTTGTCTGCGCCCAGGTAGCAGCGTCCTCGGTGGCATCGGTGCAAACATACCACTCCCCGCCGACAGCATCATACCATTTTGAGCCTACCGAATAACCCTCGGTGCTGTCGTCTGTGGCTCCGGGTGCGTCTGTGCCATCGTATTTGTCCAAATGATATTGAGCATAGACGGTAGCGAGGTCTGTTGATATGTCATTTTTCCCGGCATAGGTGCCGACATAGGTTTCCAGCGTGGTAATATCGGCGGCCTCCTCCGTGCTGATATATTCGTTGAGTTCGGACAGCGGGACATCCCGCACCGAGCCGCCGCCCTGAGGGATGCGGACTTGGATGGTGTCATTTGAGCGTAAATTAGTAGCCATTATGTTCTCCTAAATTGTTTTATGATTGCCATTGCAGGGTCGGATATGATCCATCGTTTATGGCCCATATATCGGTTGACCAGCCCAACCCTAAATATGTTGCCCTTAATTTCATTTCTGCCGTTGTATAGCCGATAATGCCCGTATTATCTGGGTCAGGCAATGTGTTGTTTATGGTTTTATCCCACAGGCAATCTGCATAATACGCAGATTGCGCCCCGTAGCCACCGATGCCACCAGAATAAGTGGTGCCGAGAACTTGCTTTGATGAGTAGCTACCCATTACGCCGCAGCCGGGCGCAGTAAGTCCGCAAACACCACCGCAATAACCGTCTCCCGTAACTTCACATTGAGTATAGCTGTTACGCAAGATATTCCCTTGCCAAAATCCAGCTATGCCACCGGCCAAAACCTCTGTGCTGGTTACTGGGGCAACCGCATAGCACTCCTCTATTTCGTCATTTGATCCTGACCAACCTACTATTCCACCACCCTGACTTGCGGTAATTTCGGTATCTGCACCACAACGATAATAGCGGTCTTTATCACTTGACCCAGCATAACCAACTATTCCTCCGGCTGTGCCATATATGGTTTCGATTGAGCTGTCAGTAATTAAAATGCCATGAATATAGTTGCCGCCCTTACTTGTGGCGGCAAGACCTCCAGCACCATAACTATATGGCGGAGACACAGTTGTTTCACTGGTATATGTAAATGTGTCAATGATCAAATTGTATATTTCTGATTTCTGAATACAACCGAAAAGGCCACCCACACGTGGGGCCTTGACTTGGCTTATATTGCTTATAGTGTGTTTGTTTCCGTCAAATTCACCGATAAAGGGGTGGTCATAGTCGCCAATCGGTATCCACTCATTCAGCAAGCACCAGGCGGCCATATCAATGTCCCGCATTAGCGTGTAGTTGCCCTGCAGGTCATTACGGACATCATACAACTGCTGCGGTGTGTAGATACGATATGGGTCGGCACTCGTTCCCTTGCCGAGGTCTTGCGGATCACCGAGCCAGCGCCCAAAGCAGATGTGGATCATTATGCGCCCTGCGCCGTCACTACCCGGTAAGTGCAAGTGAAAAGGTAATCTGTGGCGCTGTCATTTGTTAGGCCGGCTAAAACAATCTTATCCAAGCGCACCCCGCCGCCAACATTTTTCCGGGTTATTTTGAATGTGGTTGCCCCGTCAAGATCGACTTGCGTATAGGTGTCTCCGTCCCTTGTGTATAAAGCGCAGATAATGCTTGTATGGTCAACGTAATACCCGCTCGGAACCGACCCGGCTGTGTTGATCGTGGCTTCAGTTATCGTCTTGCTGGTTGCGGCGTTATCGTCCCATTCCTCGGCATAGGTAAAGGTTCTGGCTGTTGTCGCTGCGACTGTTGCCAATGCGTTTAGTTGGGCTTGTATGCCAGATGTTACCCCGTCCACATAATTCAACTCGGTGGTGGACAGCGTGGCCCCGTCCAGGATGTTCAGCTCCGCATAATCGGCGGTAAGCCCGTCCAGCAAGTTCAGTTCGTCTGAAGTAACGGTTAGGGCGGCTCCTCCGTTGACGCTTGGGCTGGTTATCGTCTTGTTTGTAAGTGTCTGCGTTCCGTCAATGGTAACGACGTCGCCAGCAGTTGTGCCGCCTATGGTGCGGTTGCCAAGTGCGTATTTCGCAAGGTTTTCCGCTGTTATCGCTTTAGTTTCAGCGCCGTCAATGTCCTCAATGATGAGCAGATCAGCGGGGGCGGCAGTCGCGTAGGTTAGGGTATTAAGTTCAGTAATCTTTTTATCTGCCATTTTATCCTCTTATGGTTATATTTTCGCCAGCTTGGGTGAGCAGATTGTCTCCATCCTGCATCACCAAATAAACCCAATCCTGGTCACTCGTCAGGGTCGGCAACAGCGGCACGGCCTCCAGCGATTCAAACTCCAACACGATCCGCTGCGCTGATTTGGTCGGGGCTATGCTTTCAAAGGTTATGTCCGACACGCACCGCACGTTATAGCTGAGGCTCGTGTCGTCTGTGCTGTAGCGGGGATAGACGGTCAGGTCATAGCCGCTATATGCGGCGGCGTTTAGGCACTCCACCAAGTCAACGAAATCGCTGTAATCATCATCACAGGCGTTCACCGCCTCGACCCGGATATAGGCACGATAGCCCATATTGATAATGTGCTGCTCATGGTTCAGCGTGGTGTAGGTTAGGCTTATCGGCCTGAAAGACAGGCTGGTTACTGCGTGGGTAAGCGTAGCGGAAAGGCCGTTGCTTGTCTCGAATTTTACCCCGCCAAAGCCCCAAATATAGGTCGCGCTCATAAACTCCTCCCCTCATATTCGTAAAGTTGCGGTCTGTTCATATCATAGCCTACTGCTGTTATATATATAGCGTTTGGGTTGAGGCGTGGCATCATTATCCTGCGCCCTATCGGGACACGGGCATTGGCAGCAAAGCGGATCACCTTGTTATATCGTCCTGCGTTCTGCTCACGCATAAAACTGTTTATAGCGGCGGTGTATTCGGTCCCGTATTGCAGCCATGCGTATTCTGTGGACAGCGTTTCGGCAACATCCTCCGTTGTCTCACTGTAAGCGGTGATCTTGGCAGTTTCGGCAAAGGGATAATAATCCTGTATGCTAAAAAATGCCTTGTTTGATACGGCCCATTGATTGTCGCCAAACCCCTCATGCACGAAGGCCATTTGCAAATTTAGCAAGAACTGGAGCCATTCCAGATACCCAACCTCTATCGGCTCGTCTGTGTTTAGGGTGGTGATCGTTTCAATCACGGCTCTGCCCGTTATGTTGACGCTATATCCTACATCTTGCCCGTTCTCTCCCTCTTCTGATTCCGCTAAATCATAACGGATCAAGGGCAATGATACTGACGTCTGGGTTGTCCAGGTTGATAGGTCAATGCCGATTTCCGTTTCCCACTCCGCTATGGTCTGCCAGCTTGAATAATCGTTCAGATCGCCGTAAAAATCGTCAAGGATGAGAATTGCTGTTGACCCATCAATGCGGTAGCGTTGATATGAACAATAGTATCGACCTACCGGCCCACCCAGATATTCATATCCGAAGCGGGCGCTTTCAATGAGTATATTATCGCCTTCCTCATACAACCGGGCATAGCAAATATAAACATCAGCCGGATAGGGCGGCATGGTGGATTGCTTCCAGATGGCATAATCCGTTAGATATACACCATAGCCGGGCGTTGTTTCAACCTCATAGGTAAGTGGTGGGCGTGTCCAAAGGGCAAGGGTGCTACTGGTGTTGGAGCTGTAAGGCTTCATTTCCCAAAGACGGCGGATTTCGGCCTCAACATTGATCTGTGTGCCGGATTCTATGGTCAGCATATCGTAGGGCGGGTCTTTTATCAGGATACTGATATAATCAAAAGCAGTTATTCGTATAGTGCGGCCGCGATAATAAACTCCCGCCTTATACCATTCCCCGTGTGTAGTGATCTCAAATGATCCCTGCGTCAGGTAGCCAGTAAATACCTTTCGCTCGTATTTGCTGATCTCACCGTCAGCATCAGCAAGTGAATAGGATTCGTATATCTCCACCAACGCCCTAAATACTTTGGGCTTATTGGCGTTATTTATGAATTGCTCCCAAATGGTGTCATAGCCCATCGTAAAGGTTGCCGACCGCCCCTCTTGCACCCAATATGAAGCGCCGCTTATGGCCTGTGCGTCAATCGCCACATCCCAAATGCCGTCTATATCATAGGTGGTAATAACACCTGTTCCGGCAGCAGGATAATGCAACCTTACAAAGCTCAAGCCATCACCGCCCTGTATTTGCGGTCATTGTCAACCGCATAGGAAAGATCGCCCTTGCGGAAATCCATTTTGATCTTGTCGGGCTGGGCGGCATAGACATCTCGCCGCAATGCTTGAAGTTCGTGGACAACCTGGTTGAGCGTGTTGCTTCCGCCGGGGGTTATGGCGCTGTTGCCTATGGGGTTATTGCCGGAAAATCCCTTGCCCCAGCCGTCTATGGCGGTGTCAAGGAATGTATCAGATGCGGCCTGGGTTCCCATTGAGGCAATAGTCGCTATTCCCCCCGTGCCTGTGGCGGTCTCCGCAGCGTGGATAAGCTGCTTGATTATGAACGCCACTACCAATTTGGCGATAAGCCGCTGCACTTCTGCGATAGCCATATCCACCCAGTTCTGCCAAATATCGTTCATGGTTTCCCCGAATGACTTACCCTCCCGGATCATGGTGGCGAAGCCCTCGGTTACGATGTCAACGGTGTTTTCTATCAGCTCATACTGGAGTTGGTTCTGCTCGATCCATGAATCAAGCTGGATAGATTCCCACTCCTGCCTGACGCTGGCCATCCTCATTTCCTGCAATCGGGCAAGGTCAGCAGTCATGCCATATAGTTGTTCCAGCCCTCGAATCTCTGCCTCTATTTGCACCTTGCGCTGGAGGGAATACTCATCATAAGTCAAGCCGAGTTGCCGGACGTTACTTACCATCATGTCGGCATAGCCAGCCGCTTTCTCCCAGTAGATTGCGGAAGTTTCGGCGGCAGAGTTATCCTCAATCTGCGTTTGCGTCAGGTTGAGCATAACCAGCATTTCTTTCAGCGAATCAATAAGCGGCTGGGCTGCGGCATTCTCCGCACCGAAAGCGGCTTCGGCCGCCTCGATCAGGAACAGCACTTGCTGACGGGTAGCGTCCAGAGCGGTGATTTGTTGCTGGGTTTCCCTCTGAATCAGGGCAATGCGGTCTGTAGTGGCTGAATCAACATAGGCGGTCAGGCTGTCCTGCAAGCCCACAGCAGCATTGTATATGTTGTTTAGATAGGATTCGTCAAGTGTCTGCTGTGCCAAAACCCTGTCGCTGTCGGTCAGGGCGAGGGTTTCGTCATTGATCTTGCCTAATAGCGTCAGGTATTCATTGAAAGCATCGGCCAAACCTCGCACAGGGTCGGCAGCGGCGTTGGCAGAAGAATACTTTGACAGGGTGTCCCAAAAATCGGACAGCGCCTTGTCAACTTCATAAACCGCCTCAGCAATGCTTACTCCAGCACCACCACCGCCACCACCACCAGGGGGGGCAACAAATTCGGGGATTCCCGCCAAGACCCTATCCCGCTCATCATTTATAGCGGTTAGGTCCTTCTCAAGGTCAGTTATCAGCTTTCTTGTTTTCTCAAGTTCGGCGGAAAATGCCTTGCGGATGCCTTCCGGGAATATCTTTATGCCACCGCCGCTAAGCGATTGAGCATAATTGACCAAGCTCTCCGGGTCTGTGTCTTCAAGTTTGGATAGATATACCCTTGCCCTGGCCAGCTGGGTGGCCTTGCCCGATGCCAAGCCCTCAAGCCCAGCGGCAACCTGTTTATTGATTAGGGCGTTGGCGGCATTTGTGGCGGCCACAGTTAGCTTGTCATAGGCTGCTGTTTCCAAGTTGATGTTGCCAATCAGATCCCCATAATCACGGTTGATGTCCCCAATTAGCCGCTTCATTTCTCTCTTTTCGCCGACGGCCAGGCTTTCCTGCTTGCGTAGATATAGCAACCTATCAGCGGCTATCTTGAATTTCTCCGCCTCTACCGATGCCTCTTTCTGAATGTCCTTAATGGATTCAGACAGGGTTTTGGTTGCGTCTGCGGCCTCAAGGGCCAATACGCTATTCCGCTCCAGTTGTCCCGTCAAAGCCGTAAGCGGCGTCAACAATATGGCTATGCCCTCCGCAAGCCAGCTTATGGCCGGGGTAAGCAGGGACACTATCCCGCCCACCAATTCGCCTACCAGTTCAACAATAACTGCAAGCGAATCAATGAGTGGATTTAGGGCTGGCATCACGGCCTGGATAAGGCGAATCAGCGGCGGCAATATGGTTTTGATAAGGTCAAGCAAGACATCAGTTATCGGTTCAAGTAGTTCCACCAACTCACCGAACAGGGGCGCAAGTTCTGCACCCACCAGGTCAACTATTGGCAGAAATTGTTCTAACAAACCCTTGAACGCAGGCAGTAGGGCATCACCTACCACCTCCGCAGTATCGCCCAACATGTTTTTCATCTGTGCCAAGCGTCCGGCAAGGGTGTCTGCCTGTGCCTCCGCAAGGGCGAAATTGCTTGCGCCGAGAGCCAGTAGTTCGTTAAATTTCTGCTGCTGGCTTGACCCCTCCGATAAGACTATGCCATAGCGGGTTAGCATCTGTGTCTGTCCGGCGGCTGCCCGGCCGACCAACATAAACGCCGTCTGAAGATCCATATCATAGGCAGCAGCAAGGCCAAGTGCTGCTTTCTGGGCGGCAGGCAATACATCTTGGCCGAGTTTGCCGATGTTCTGCATGAATGCTGTCCCGGTCAGGATCGCCTCATCCCCATAGATGGTCAGTTTTTGCAGGGCGGCTGCGTTTTCTTGCAGGGACTTGCTAAAATTATCAGAATAAACGCCCGTGTTTTTCAGTGATGCGTTTAGTGTGGCTGTCGCTTTTTCCTGCTCAATTACTGCGTCGGTTACAAATTTAAAAGCACGGGCAAGGGCATATATGCTAATGACCCGCTTTGCCATGACAAGCAGATGTTTGTTGAATAAGCCGGCGGAGGTGGATGCCTTTTTATAGGCGGTTGCCTGTTTCTCGGTAGCGGCGGCGTTTTTAGTATTCGCACCCGTTACTTTATCCACCGCCGCTTTCACATCTTTCTGCTTGTTGACCAACTCTTCAAGTTGGCCGATGGCCTTACGAGAGCCGTCTATGAGTATCTCATAAACAATGCCATTCTCAACAACGCCCCGACCTGCCATTATTTACTCTCCAATTTAGCCCGCTCCAAGCGGTTATATGTGGCGGAGCATACCGCCATTAACGTCACCCACCAGACAGGCTGATCCTCCCAGGTTCCGTGATACGGATAACTGGGGACAATTTTCTGCTCGGCGTGCCAGCGCATTATATGCCTTGAGAGCGGGGATATAACGGGCATATCCTCGCCCTGCTTGCAGATTGCCTGTAGTTCACAACGCTCACAGACATAGTGCCTCAAGTTAACTGACCAAAAGGGGTCGGTGGAATCCGGGTTTGCATATACGAACTCCACCGCCCTTGTCAGTTTTTTTCCGCATCCTCAACTATCTTTTCGTTGAGACCCTGGTGTTCGTTGATTTGTCCAACAATGGCCGTGAGGAATTCAATGGGCAGCATTGCGATATTGTCGGCTGTCAGTTCCCGGTCGGCCTCCCAAGACACCAAGGCGATGTGAACCATCGTGATAAGTGTCTCCATTGAATCGCTGTTCGGGTCGGAAACCAGTTCGCCGTTGACAAGCGTCTGTTTGTTCAGTTTGGCAATGCGGCCCTGATCCCTGACGGATAGGGTCTTGGCGGTGGCGAATTTCTCACCATCGATCAGTATGTCGTAATGGTAGTCCGGCTGTTCGTCAATGAAGCAGCCCTTGAATTTACTTGTGTCAGCCATTTATTCCTCCCTCGGTTTGGTTAAGCTGATGTTACGGTTATGGTCACGGGATAGGCGGGGGTGCTGTAATAGCACAGGCGTTCCGTGACGCTGTTCTCAAATAACGCCCTGCCGGGATCGGCAAAGGTATAAGACGTAAGCTGTCCATTGGTTGCGATTGTCCATGTGTGGGTAGTCGTTCCGTCCACCATGACAAGGGCGATCTCCTCCTCAATGGCGGTCTCGCCATAGAGTATGCTCTGCCTGTCCGTGTCCAGCGTTCCCTCTGTGTCGTAATTGGTCACATAAGACAGCTCAGGCGTGGCTTTCAGCGGAATGGTTTCCAGCCGGGTGTTGCTATTCTGGAAGCTGGTGGCATCGTCAGCGATCTCATAGCCAAGCGTCAGCTCGAAGCTTTTCAGATAATCGCCGGAGCCATAGCTGAGTTCTGCGGTTACATCACCCATATTGAAGCCGATCACACAGGGGTTGCCGGGATCATCTGTCGCACCCTGTGCTATGCTGATGGTGGTTTCGGCGGTGATACCCATTGACTGGAATGTAGCTTCGTAGCGCACCATGTCACCAGAGCCGCCCATGATCTTCAGGCTGGACAACTGGCAACCAACGGCAATGTCAGCAGCATAATCGTCGGCAGGGGTTCCGGTCAGGGCATCAGACCACAGCCGGATAATGCTGTATGTCGGGAACGTGGTGGGCAGCGCGTCCAGCGTATAAACGCCGGTGTTGTAATCGTAGCCAAGACCCTCAAGCAAGAACTCGTGTTCATGCGAAAGCACCCCGGTCAGGGTGACGGTGGCGTTTTGGTAGCCGGGTCGGTTTTCGCAGTAGACCGCCAGACCCGTGCCCGTCTTGCTGTTGGTCTCGATCTGGGCGACCTCCTCCGACATTTCCACGATGTCCGGGATCAGCGTCCAGACGGGATCGACATCGGCCCAGGCAATGGTGGGCGTGGTTCCGGCGGTGGTTTCCTCGGCGACCACAATGCGGTAATTATTACCATATCTGTATGCCATTATTTATCTCCTAACAATCATTTGACAAAATTTCAGTGTAAGCCGCCGGGTCCGGCTCTGGCTCCGGCTTGGGCTTGGCTTTCTTGGGTTTCGGGGCGGTCTCCGGCTCCAGCACATCGGCGTAGAATTCCACCACATTATCCGGGTATGATTCATAGCGGTTGGCGTAGAATATGAACATCCTGCCGTTGACATTAGCCCATAGTTTTTGGCCGAAGCTTGGTTTAAGTCTGTATTTCATTATAACCTCACAGCCTCGAATCTTCAACGAGGCATTCCATTTCAATTTTTCTAAATGTGGCGCTCTCACTGAAGCCGGGATAAGCCGAGAGGTCGCTCCCGCTCACGAGGCCGCCCATTTCCACACGCACCGGGTTTGAGTGCATCACCACGCCGCCGAGATTGGCGGTGGCAAAGAGCGCATTGAACACGGTCGCTTGTAAATTATTCATATATTGCATCCGATTCCGCAAGACATCCGAGACAAGCGTAATCGAAAGGGTTAAAACATATTCATAGCGCTGGCCGCTGCACAGGGTAAAGTCCTGCCGCTCTTCTTTGATGAGAGCCAGCGGATAGCGGTTGCCGATATTTTGGAGCTCCTCCGGCCAACGATATACCGTATTGATCCCTGCCGCTTTCAGATTCGTGGTAATGGCGGCAACGATGGTTTCCACTTTATTTGTCATAGCCTTGCCCTGATCCTCTGGATTAGCTGATCCGTAATCTGTTGCAGCTCGCTTTGAGACAACCCGAAAAACTCACGCTGCGGCATCGTTGGCGTTCCCTCGTTATGATAGCGGGCAACAGCGCCCCGCTCTGCGTCCATAAAATATATCTGCACCCCGTTGGCAATGTTCCGCACCGCCATTGACTTCAGCATATCCCCGTGAAAGGTCAGGTTGACCGGGCTGCGGCGGCGTCCCTTTTTCTCCCGGTAGTCGGCATAATTCTCCGAATATGGAGCAAATCCTCCGCCATTGACATCTTCACCTCGCTGCGTGTGCTGCTTGATCTTGGTCATGGCATCGCCGCCAAGCAAGAGCATATCGCTCTGTGATGGCAAAATCTTTTTGAAGTGAGCCACAATATCGCCGGGAAACCGCACAGAGACACGCATCATCTGGACAGCCGCCCCAATATCTCGATCTGGTAGTCCGTTGTCGCCCCGCCCACAGATGAGGTTATGTCCATGCGCCGCAGACCTTTGGCAAGCTCGTCTTGATAGCGTTGGCTATATATTTGATACTTTTGCACAAACAAGTCATTGAACCCGCCGGATAGCAAATCTTGGTAAATAAGCGAAAGCGTCAGGTAATCACAGGCTACGAGAAACGTTTCCGGGTTGGTGAGCAAATCAATCAGGACTTCGCCATCCTCATAATCTACAGTAAGCCCGTATTCCTTGAGCTTCGTGGTGATGTCGTTCCCAAGCATTTCCTTTGCCAGGTCGATCTTGCTCTGCCAGCTATAATCGCCGTAGGTGCTGGTCTCCGTCCACCCGCTGCCCCAATTCCCGGTGCTGTCGGTCAAGGTCAGGGTCTCGGCCCCTGTGCTGTCGTATAGCGTGGCACCGTAGCCTTCATTGACCGGAAAGCTGAACAGCAGTTTATCCTTTTCATCGTAAAGGTCGATTCCGGTTATGTATTTGGCAGTCGGCACACGGAGGATGAGCTCGGGGAACCGGACGGGAAATATTTCCGTGCTGCCATCGGAATAGGTCAATATCGCATAGGTGCAAGTAGCGAAATCACCTGCAGGCAGCCAGACGGTCAACCCGGCGGCAACATAGATCGCTTTACGCGCCGTGCTTCCGGCTTGGATATTGATTTCCTTTTCGTGCCTAGCAATCGTTTCCGAGGTGCTAAGGGTGGTGGCTGACCAAGACATTCATTCTCCTAAAGTGGGGGCAGGCGAACCCGCCCCCTGATTGGATGGTTGGTTACGGGACAATACTGATCCAGGCATCCAACGCGTCATTGGCGTCGCCTTCGTCAGCGCTGGTGGTGTAGACGAGCTTGGCGTAATCATAGTTCGCCACTTTATCGCCAGGAATGGTGTATTGGCATAGCAGGGTTCCCTGGGCGGTAGCCTCAGCACCTGCTGTATTCTTGTATGTGTAGATCACATCACGCAGGCTGGTGGTCGGGCTGCTGGTAGTGCCATATTGGATGGCGATGGTCAGGGACTGATTCTGCGCAATGCTAAACTCCGAGGATGCCACGGCGACATTGACCTGTAGCTTGTTAGACTTGCCACCGCCGAAGTAGACAGTATTGGTGCTGTCCAGCCCCGTGGTCGCATTGTCCAGGATTTGCGCCGCGCTGAAAATGAGGCTGGAATCTACGAGTTTACCGTTTGAGTATATAGCCATTATTTACCTCCTCAAGAAACCGTGGCTTTGGTTTCGGTTTCAAGGATATTGTCCGACACGATGACGGGGATTCCGTTCCAGAAATCCAGCATGGTGTTCATATTCTGATCCTGCACCGCTTGGGTGAAGAACTTGGTCGCCTTGAGGGTCTGCATCGCCCGCTTGCCCAAGCGCGAGGTGTAGAGGATGGTGTTGGCTGAGTCGCCCTTGACCAGATCCACCAGGGTGTCGATTTCGGCAGCGGTCGGGGCATTGGACCCGGAGTCGACGCCGATGATGCGGTGGACGCTGTAGTTGCTTCCAGCTTGGAGAGCGAGCATCATCTGATACATCACCTGATAGACGGGCATCTGCGCCCCGGTGCCGGTGTTGGTAACCATTAGCGTGACCTGTCCGTTGTTCATTACGGTCGACACCACGAGGTCGCCACCAGCAGCGATGCCGGAGGGGAGAACCAACTGGCAGACTTCGGGCTTCCAATGGACGGCAAAGATACTGGTCGTGTTGGTTGTGCCGCCAGCGTCAATGACGGACAGGGAGCGAGCGGTCTCAGCTTCTTTGGCGAGATCGTGAAAGCCCTTGAACCCGTCAACAGCGCCGTAAGTGCCGTTCAAGCCATAGACGATGGACTTCTCAGCAGCCTGGGCCAAAGATTCCATATGACCGGGAGCGACTTTGTTCATATAGCCGTCCGGGCCGCTGGGATCGCCTTTGGCAAGGGTGGCATCAACTGTTTCCAACGTGATGAGTTCCTTGAGATCCAACTGCTTGAGGTCGAATGTGGTGGTGGTCGGGGTCACGCTGCCGTTGATGGAGCGGATGCTTGCGGTAGGCAGGGCGGTAGCGAAGTTGTATTTGTGGAATAGTCCATTATTCGCATAGCCCACGCTGGCAGTCCGCAAAATCCCCGCAGATTTGGTGAGGTTGTCAATGAACATCTGCTGTGCAGCAGACCATTGAGTCGCCAAATATTGGAGTGTTTGTTTAGCCATTTTTGATTGTCCTTTTGTTTATTTTATTTGAATTTGCCAGCGAATGGATTGACTGGCGGGTCGGTCTTGCCCGGTGCTGGCGGCTGTGTGTTCGGGGTGCTGGTGTCGGGTATGACTAAAGCCCCTGATAGTTCCAGCAGTTCCAGGCTCGCTAAATTCGCCTTTGCCTGTTCAACGCTCACCTGATTGTCACCCTCGGCAAAGTGGAATTTGGGTCGGAGTGATTGGAGCTTGTCAAAGCGCTTATCCGTCTTATCGACATCAAACACTTTGGCCTTTTCCAGCCACATATTGACAATCTTTTCATCTTCAGCCTTTTTGAAAGCATCGTATTCAGCCTTGACCTTTTTCAACTGCTCAATCTCGGCTTTGAGCTTGCTTTCGGTGTGGGTGAAATCTTCCTTGCTTTCCAACTCGGCTTTGAGTTCCCGGATTTGTTCTTTCCGGGCCTTGCTCTCGCCATTGGCCGATTTGAGGTCGTCAATGATTGTCTGAGCCTCTCTCTTGGCATCTGCCAACAGAGCCTTTGCTTCGCCGGAATCCTCCGGCAGTAGATTGGCCAGCTTGTTTAACAAGTCAGTAATGGCCATTCAGTCCTCCTTGCCCCATCTGGGGCGTTGCGTTGTATATAAACTGGTGGAGCTGCGGGGGATCGAACCCCGGTGCTTGAGGTCACAAATCGCGATTTCAAGTCGATTCACATTCAGCCCCGTAATTCGTTATACATTTGTTCAGAAATCAAATCAAAGCTGTGGCGGCAGTTATAGGCACGCTCCTCCGCATACATCGCCTCGTAGTGCTCCCGCTCCGAATCCGTGAATACCCCGATAGCCAGCAACTCTTGGCAGGCCGGGCGGGTTACATCGTCATTTGGCCCGTTATACGCCCAGAAACGCTCATTTGCGGGGATATTGCGGGCAGCCAGGTCATTAGCCATCTGCATTGTCTGTTTGCGGGCTGTGTTCGCATAAGTCCAAGCGTAGGGCTGTAGCCTCGTCTCAAGCTGACTGCGGATAATGCCAAGCCCATCCTCAAGCCTCGCCCCGGCCATGACGCTGTTGATAACTGTCTGCCGGATCGCCTCCATAGCGTTTGTGCCGATCCCGTAAAATTCGCTGTTCTGCATCTGAGCCAGGGCGTTTAGCGTGGTGGCGTCCGTCTTGGTGAATATCAGCTTGACCGCACTCTGTTCCCGCACCGCTTTCAGCAGTTCAGCGTCACCGGCTTGGAGATTCTGCACAGCGTCCAGATACCCACTCTGGATCAATGCTTGTTCCATCTGCGGCTGTAATCGAGCCAGGTATTGCAGATTCGCCGGGGTCTTGACTATCCGGCCATTGACGATTTCAAGCTTGGTCAGTAAGCCGGAAAGCCGCTTGTTCAGGTCGGCAACGCAGCGGCTCAATTCTCGCTCAAACGCCTTGACCTGAGCATCAGACAGTTTCGCCAGTTCCGTTGTCATCCTCATCCTCAACACCAAGCGCGGCGTTTAGGTTGTTCGTGGTGGTGGTGTTCCTGCGGGCATTGCGCTCTTGGATCTTAGCAAGCGCCTCTTCTGCCATCTCTTCGGTTAGGTCGGGGTTCTGGTTCATCAAAATCTGCACCCGGTCTATCGTGCCGTTGCTCAGTTGCATAGCGTAAAGCTGCTCTTGCTCCAGCGGATTAGATTCAAACGCTATGTCCGCAAAGTCGATCAGGACTTCCGGGTCAGGCGGGAAGCGGAAGTTGTTGTTGATCGAATAGCACTCCATCATCAAAATGACCAGCTCCCGCACCGATTCCCGGTAAAACTCACGCTTGAGAACGTTGCGGTTGATTATGTCCTGCTTGGACAGTTTCAACTGATAGCCGGAAGTAAAGCTTGAGGCATCACGGGAAAAGCTTTGAGCAGACAGGCCATTCAACCGGGCAACATTGGTTATATACTGATTCGTTATTTCCCAATATTCGGTGATTTTGGGGCTGGGCGTGATATACTCGGCGCCGCCGATCATGTCCCCGCTGGTGGTGTAGGGGATATTGAGCCTATGTGTAACGCCCCAGGGTATGGTCTGCGATTCGGGCAGTCCCTTTGTGACGAGGGTTGAAAACGCCTGATAGTCAAGCATGATTTGCAGATTGGTCAAGCGCAGATTGACCACCTCATTGGCGGCCACGATGCTTGACCCCTCATCGGGCCAGAACTCGTCAAGCTCGGCGCTCGTGGTGAACCAAGCAATGGGAATCCGTTTGTATGGGTTCGGCTCTGCCTTGAGCGTCTCGCCTATCTCCTGCCCGTCTGCACCAAGCCGCACTTCCCGGTATTCATCGGCAGTCCAGACGGCCCAACGCCCGCTATCCATTCCGTTAGGCGTGTTCTCCATTTCGGATAGAAAATACTTGACCACGATGGCTTTCGCGTGGTCCTGCGGGTCCTGCTCCACGATGCAGCGGTCAGGGGTAATGAGATCAAGCACGATATACTTCTGATCCGTGTGCCAACGCGGACAGATGCCGACCTTGTTCAGCAGTTCAGCATAGCGGTCGGCCTGAATGAGGCGGGTAGGCAAATGGCTCTGATCGATCAGCGCGGCCAGTTTGTCCTGCTGCGCATCGTTGGCCTCGATGCCTATATCTGCGGGGGTCTGGAACACGAGCGCCATGTCGTCTATCATCGCACGGGTAAGCGCGTAGGTCGTGGCGTATTTGGACATCATATCCCATTCTTTGGGATAGAGTTCGTGCAATATGTCCGTCAGGTGTTCGGTCTGATTATTGCGGTAATAGTCGATATAGCGGCTTGACCGCTTCCTGCGCTCCACATCCTCATTCCACTTTGCCGCTGCCCGCTGTTTGCTAAAATCAATCATTGTTCTGCCACTGCCGAATCCGGGTCATTAGTTGGCGTGGAGGGTGATATACACGTCCCCGGTTCCGATAGCGGCGATTTTGCAGGCTTTCGGAATGATGAGATAATCTACCATTGAGGCGGGCAAATACATATCTGCATCAGTTGCTGTCGGATCTGCGGCAATAGCTATGTGCATGGCGGCGCTGGCAACGATCCGCACAAGCTGATAATCGGTGGCGTTGATCACGGCGTCAGTTGCGGCACTCGCACCGCTTGGGCTGATTTTCACTGTGGCACCGGGACAGAACACGGGGATGCTGACCCCATTAGCGTCTTTCAATAAAACTTCGTCAATCATTGTATCTCCTAAACATTGTTATCTAATGCCCCACCGACCGGGCTTGTTTTCCAGCGCCACAGCCGCATAGCCTAAAGCGTCTGATATGTGGGTAAGCTGGCTGTCTTTTTCTTTGGCTATCTGGCCGTAGCTGTCGGTAACCACCTTTTCCATGTCATTGATCAGCTTCTTGCACTTCGGGTCGATCAAGAGCCGGTGCTTGTCGAAAAGGTTGTTGACTATGTTAAGGCGGCTGCGTTCCGCTATGTTGCGTGTCCCCAAGACCTGGAATCCGTGCTGCTTGAGTATGTCTATGTCGGTATAGTCGGCGCTGGTCTTGCGGCTCCCGCCTGTCATGTCCGGGCACGCATAGATTACGAACCCCGGCCAGTCCTGGGCGATCAGGTTTGCCAACGCCCTTGTATTGCTGTTCGGGATGAAATACTCGCCCACTACCCGGTATAGATTGCCCTCCGATTGCAGGACAACGGCGGTCATTGGGTTGACGTTGAAGTCGATCCCGACATAAAGCGGGAGTGCCGGATTGACCGGGCAGGGCTGGACGTGGGCTTCACGCCTGAACATATAGTATGCCATCGAGTTGTTAAGGTTGACAAACTCGCCTTCCAAGTATTGGGCGGCAAGGAGGGCATCGTATTGCTCCACGAGATTGTCAATATAATCTTGCGGCAGGAAAGTGTTATCCCGTGTCCTGGCCTTGATCAGCTTAAAATTGGGGTTGTCTGCGTTGCGCTCTTTCCACAGCTCATAAGTATAGCGAAAGCCCTCCGGCGTGGTGACAGCGGCAACTGTGCCATGCTCGTATTTGCGGGTTCTGGCGATGCATTCGTTCCAGACATCCTTCTGGTTTTGGATGCCCGTGATCTTGTCAAACTCGTCAATAATGGCGTCTGATATGGTCTTACCCGTCAGGCTGGACGGCTTGTCGGCGGAGCGGCACATTGCCACAAAGTCTATGCCATTCAGCCGGATAACAAAGTCGTGATTCGATTTGTGATAGCGGTGCTTGATATGGTGGTCATTAAAAAACTCTTGCATCTCCGGGACAAGCACATCACGGACCATCTGATAAGTCGGTTCCACGATCATAAGCCGAGCCTTGCGCCTCTGCTCCCTTGCCCGCCAATCGATCAGGCGCACCCACCGCAACGGGATTGACCGGGTCTTGCCGCAGCCAAAGCCGCCCACGATAGCGGGGTGCTTCACGAGGTCAGGCGGTGTGAAGGCAAACTCGTATTGGTGACAGAGGGTGTTATCGGTGTTGACTATCATCTGGCATAATCAGGTACTTGGCTATAACCCATGTGTCGTTTCCGCACTCTATGTCCAGCATATCCGTTCCATCCCATTTCTGCCATACGCACTTGAGCTGCATCTCTTTGCCCTGTGCCCTCGCAAGCAGGTCGGGGTTGGTTAGGATGGCTTCGGTTATCTCATCCATCTATTTTCACCACTTCGATGTCGGGATCGAGCTTGCGCATTCTATCCAGCGTCACTTGGCAATAGGTGGGGTCAAGTTCCATCCCAAAGCACGCCATGTCTAATAAGTGTGCGCCCACCATTGTTGAGCCAGACCCCATAAAGCAGTCGGTCACGTTTTTGCCGTCTATACGCTTTAGGATTTTTTGCATAAGCATTGCGGGTTTTTGGGTTGGGTGGCATCTTTTATCGCCCTCGACAGATCTGCTGCCTTCCCTCAATAATCCCATCCACACAAGGCGCACGATCTCTGCGTTTCCGTCAGTTGAACACCACGCCATTTCACAGTCAGCAAAGGTGTTCTCCATGTCTTGCCCCTTCTTATCCCACACTATCCAGTGTCGAGAAGGGGGAAGAAAGTCTGTGAAATAATTACCCCCAAAAAGGATTATGTGTTTTGCGGATAGGCTTACGCATAGCTCGTAGTGCTTCTGTGCCGTGTCTGTGCTATCGTCATTTATGATTGCGCTGTATCTGTTTGCGGCAACAATACCGCCCCCGCCAACAAAACCTGTTTTACCACCGCCCCCGACTTGACCGCCCCCGCTAACAATGTTTACCCCGTAAGGGGGGTCGGTTAATACGATATCTATCTCTGCGCCACCCATCAGTCTATCCACGTCATCTTTCTTGGTGGCATCGCCACAGAGCAGGCGGTGGATCTCTTTGCCGTCCTTGCGCAGCGAGAACAGGTCACCCAGTTTGATGTCGGTCTCGATCTGCTCCGGCTGTTCGTAATTGTCCTCGGTCACCTCTCCCGGTTCGGAATCGAAGCCGTCCGGCAACTCAATCCCAATATCGTCAAGGTCGAAGTCGGCGAAGTTCTCATCCAGCACGGAGTAGTCCCACTCGCCAGCTTGGACATTGTCACGCAGCACGAACTCCCGCTTTTCCTTGTCGGTCATGTCATCACTGGACTTGACCCATGTATCGGGAATTTCGGTCTTGCCAAGTTTGCGCAGGGCTGCCAGGCGTTGGTTGCCGCCCAGAACATACATCGTATTGGGGTCATAAACTATCGGGCGCAGTTCCATCATCTTCGGCAGGGATTCAATGCTCTTGACCAGTTTGTCAAGTTGCTCCGGGCTGATCCTGCGTGGGTTCTCCGGGTTGTATTTCAGTTTGGACAGCTTCATTCGCCCCCTCCGGGCCAGTCATTGATTAGTTCAAAGGCATCATCGTCAGGCACGGGTTGGTCACTCATGCCCAGATGCTGTTTAGACAGCCAAATTGCCATCGTGCTGTTAGTTTTGGCCAGTTTCCGCATATCTCTCCGAAGCGACATTTTGCCCTGCTCCCAGCCCCTTTTATAGGCTTCTGAAAAATCAGGACGGGTGGATAGGGTGCCGACGGGTATTCCCATCATTGCCGAACACTCGGCCAGGGTGCACCATATTGATCCAAGCTTTTCGGCCAGATCAAGGTCAATCTCCGTTCTCGGTCTGCCCCGTTCAGCCATTATCCTTTCTCTCTCCGTTCTGATCCTTGCCCCGGTTCGTGTAGTTCTGACAAATAAACTCCGCTCGCGCCGACACAGCTATGCCCCGCACCCATTGACACGTGATATTGGCCTCGCAGGTGTGGCAGCCCCGGTTTTCGTTTTTCTGAATTGCGGTGGTGTGATACATGGTTATCCTAAAATGCCGGAGCCGGCGAACCGACCCCCAATCCCTGCAAGCCTTTGGCAAGTGGGTTTCATGGTTAATGGCCTGCCGGGGAGGTGGCTGCGGCCAACCAGCATCAAAACTCCCCGGACACGGCAAAAAAGGGACGCCGCCGCAGCGACTCCCCAGTCCATGCTGCTCTTGGCAGTAGGCAAAACACCCCGCCCCGCAAGACGGGATTAACCCAGTCTGTCATTGTCAGATGGGCGGCAAAATCAGTCATTCAATTCCTTTCGTAGCATAGCCAGCGCCACCCGGATTCGGTTGCTGATTGTCTTTTGGCAGCGGTCATAGGTCATTGTCATTTGCCAACAGTTCGCGCAATTTGTCCTTGGCTCGGCCAATGCACTCTTGGACAGATTGCTGTCTGCATCCAAGCTGTTCCGCTATTTCCTGCTGTGTCAGTTGCTCAAAAAAGTATAGCCTCACAATATCCTGCTGGTGTGGGGTTAGTAGTGCGATAGCATCGTGAAGCGGCTGCCATTTATCATAATCTTCAATAACTGCCTGATCGAATATCGGGTCGCTGGGAGAGCATGGTATTTCTTTGTTCTGTCGGTAGTGGTTGGATATTTCGCTCCGTGCAGTTTCGTATAGATATGCCATCGGGCTTTTGATCTGTTCCCACTTGGCTAATAGTTTAACAAATGCGTTTTGCGTTATGTCCTCCGCCCATTCCCGCTCACCCGTGAGGGCGGCCACATATCGCATTACTGTTTCCCAATTTTCCTCGTAAAACTCATCATACGACATAATTTTTATGCCCTCCTATAAATATAGACGCAAAAACGGGGGCAAAATACAGGGTAAGCACAAAAAACCCCCACCGTTTGCCTCGGCAGGGGCTTATCACATGGCTTTCGCATCATCACTCTATCGCTGGTTATGATTGGTTTATATTCTGTCTTGTCTTTTCAGTATCTTGGTTAGTAAATCAATAATCTTGTCGAGCTTGTCGATATGTGCTTCCGCTATCTGTGTCTGTATTCTCTTTTGGTTTGCTGCCCTGACATTTTCGATATGCTCTTTTTTTTGCTCTGGCGTCATGTTTTCGTAAGGGTCGTGGTGATTAAACATTCCCATCATTTCTCCTTTGTTTTTTTGGGCGCTTGCTTTCGCCTTTGATTGCGGCCATGACAAGCAGTCGGTCTAATATGCTGATTTTGAGGGCGGTGTCGAGGTCTATCCACTTGCGAAGATATGCGCCGTCTTGAGTGTCCAGTCTGCGGTCTGCGTCGTCGATAAACGCCTTGAAATACCGCCAAAACGCGTCGTCTGAAAGCTCATATACTCGTGTCGTGCTGCTCAAAACGGCACCTCATCGCCGCTGTCTGGCGGTTTGATGCTGTCCAGATATTCCTGCGTAGTCTGATGCTCCGGCTCAGGCTCTGGCGCTCCGATTGTGTAGGTCTTGATCTGGGTGTTGGTGTATTGGCCTTTTTGTTCAGTTACAATCTCGGCTACGATGGTTCCGCTGTTCTCCCATAATGCCGCCTTGTCCTCCTGTTCTTTGTTCCACTTGATCACTCTTGGCGATGTTTCGTTCTCTCCCTCGCGTGGGTTGGTTTTCCACAGCTTTTCATAATACATCCAGCCGGGCATCCCTTCAACCATGAAAGATACGCCCCAGAACTTGCCCTTGTCTGTCGTCTTGTGGTGGGTCAGGGTGTAAGTCCCTGCTTTTTCAATGAATTTGTATTCCATTATTTCGTCCTCCCGTTGTAATGATGTTTCTGCCGATGGCACTTGTAGCAAACCGCTATGATCTTGTTAGCCGGTTGCTCGTGATGGAATGTCTGCGCAGGCCATCCGCATATCTCGCAGATGCCTCCGCTGCGTCTCTGCGCCTGGGTGATGGCGGCTGTGTGTTTGGTGTTGCGTTGTGGGGTCATTCTTCATCCTTGCCTGAATCAATGGGTTTCAGGTTGCGCAGATATTCTGTGCCATACCCTCCATACTCCAACACGATGTCAACCAGCCCGCTCCACCGTTGCGTTTCCGGTAAAACCATCACCTCTACGCCCCAAACTGTTTTGTGGGTGGGTTTATAGTCAAACTCCATAATTTTGTCATACGATTTTGGAACTACTACCCCATACAAGCGCACAAATTCTTTCATGTCAATATCTGGTTTAAGCATCCTATATTTGACATATCTGCCATATAGCGCTTGCGGGGATTCCCCACCCCATTCCCACTTTATTCTTGAAACAAGTTGGGCGGGGTTAAGTTCAGGGTAACTGGGTGGTCGTGTAATTTTCATTTATCCTCCTTTGCGCTCATCTGAACGCCCTGGCCCTTGCTGTCCCGTAAAGCAGTTGGCGCACCTTTTCCTTTCCTTCTTCGGTTGGCTCCCGTGCCTCAATCCCTTTTTCCACCCACGCCATAAACTCCATCATTGATCCAGTCAGGTGCGGCTCATCCCTGAACACACCCCACAGCCCGGCGGGGTTGAATTTGTCCATTGCGGCGATGTTTTGCAGGTTGTAAGCGTAAAACTCGTATAGTATGCAGAATGTCCAGCCCTGCTCTGCTTCGGTCATTTTGGCGAGGCGGTCGGATAGGGTGGGTCTGCGGTTCGGTTGGCACTTGGGGCAGGGGCTATCCATCTTGGGGATGAAAACCTTGCGCTCCCATAGGTCGGGTTGCCCGGCTTCGTTCCAGGTGCGGTAGTCGAGGACGGGTATCCAGCCCTCCCGACACAGGCCACAGTATTGTTGCGTGGTCTGGTGTTCGTGGATGATGCGCACGATGTCGGACACACTTGGCTTGGATATGGTGGATAGTTCGCTGATGGCGGCTTGTAGGTTGAATAGGGCGATGTCTGCCGTGTCCTCGACAATGGATTTTGTTTTCCATTCGGTTGTCTTGAAATTGATGGAGTCGATCAAGGTTTGGATGTCACTTTTTTTTGCCATTGAATTTACCTCCGTTCTTGTTGGTCAGGATGGCCTCGATGTATCCCTCCGGGTTCGCCATTTTGCGTCCCTCTTCGGCTTGTTTGCGCAGAGCCTTTTTCACGGCATCCTTGTAGGTGTTGGGATAAGTTGCTTGGATGCGATCTATCCAGCTCACACGCACCCACATCTTGTCTTTCACCCCGACCGCTTCGGCGATATTGCCGTAACCTTTCTTTTCCCACAGCTCGTCCTCTGCCTCATCCGCTTTCGTGAATGTGCCGGTCTCGGTTTTCACAGGGGGGGTAGGGGGGGTATTCTTATTTCTTATTTCATATTTCTTATTTCCTATTTCATATTTCATATTTCCCCCCTGCCCTCTACCCTGGCCTCCCCCCTGGGCAGGGTCCTGCCCTCCCCCCTGACCAGCCCTCTCAAGTATGGCATCTATTATATCGCTGTGTCTCTCTTTGATAGACGAGGGCAGGGAATTGATATGGTTGATGGCGTAGGTGCGGACTTCGGGGGTGTTGTAGTGCGTGCGCTTCATCCAGTTGGCGATGATGATGTAGCCTTCCTCATAAAAAATTCTCCCAGATTCTGCAAAAATAGCCAGAGCTTCGTCAACGAGCTTGGGGGAAAATCCGGCGCAGATGGTGCGCTTGTGTATCTCAT
>Ga0172377_10001548_pt1 | contig 23272 bp, 18 predicted proteins | sample Pumphouse3metaG_FD_119749 | JGI IMG/M metagenome (GOLD analysis project Ga0172377, IMG submission 119749) | Leachate microbial communities from a municipal landfill in Southern Ontario, Canada - Pumphouse #3 metaG | ecosystem: Engineered > Solid waste > Landfill > Unclassified | place: Canada... | reverse complement strand
TGCTGACCCATGTGTCACTCTTCTGCTGGTGTAAATTTCGGGGATAAGGTCAGGCGCGCATCCAGTATCGTAGCATTCCGATGCTACGTTTTTTCCCTCCCCTTTCTTGGGTCTCTACTGTGCTTATTAGCTTAATTTGCATTACTAATCCCTTCCACTTATCTATCCTCTCCCGCACAACCTATCGGTATCTTGAGCACCACTTGAGCGAAGCTTAAGAGCTTCTTTGTGGGATTGTGGCATTCACACGAGCATTCTGAGTCCGTATAGGGTAGAGCGGTGGTTGCTGGAACAGTTATTACCATCTTGGCTCAATTATGGCCTTTGCATCGTCTTGATATGAAGTAGATATCATCGGGTTATCGTCGAGTGGTCACTGCTTGATAACGGCTTGATATCTACTTCATCACAGCTTTAGGTAAGGAGGATGAATAGCACGCAGATCGAACTGATACACGTGGGTTCCTAGAGACGTGCCTACTGAAGTCCTCAAGGGAAAGCATAGAAGCTTTGGTGTGGCAAACTCCGATTTGCCACAGAATCCACAGGATTCTTCTTCAGTCGGCTCGAACCCTCAACGAGGTTCAAAAGCGAAAGCGAGGCGAAGTATTCAACTGCAGCACTGCAGCACCGCAGAACTAATTAACTAAGAACTAAGAACTCTTCTGCGAGCCGTTTAACAGCAATATCCTGGCTGCTTTGGTAACAATCTCCAGATAATCCAAGGCTTCATCCAGATCGTTGGCAAAGGCCAATAGTCCATGTCCAGACCAAATTAGCGCTTTACGGTTTTCCAGAGTTTGCAGGCTTAGCTCGCACAATTCTTGGGAACCAGGAGCTGCCCTGGGAGCAATTGCCACTCCTTCAGGAAGATATAGTGGCAATTCCGGAAGCAATTCGCAGAGTTTACTATTGAGTGAATTAACATCTTTTCCCAGTTCCAGGTTCGATAATGCGATGATCTCCGCAGGATGAGTGTGAAGGATCACCTTAAAGTTGCTATGTTGCATTTGCAGACAGCGATGGCTGATCCATTCACTTGTAGGTATGGCATCTTCCGGGAAGTAGTTATCTTCGGCATCGGAACAGGCTATCAGCATCATGTTTTCCAGGGGATTCAGCGCAGTTTGGCGGTAACGGCTACCGCTTCGGGAGACAATAAACCAGTTCAGTTCGGTAAACATGTGTTGTTTCACGGTTTCGGTTACATCGATGCTCAGGTTTCCGGCATTAGCCTCAGCCCATCCGTAACGATGAATCAAGCCAGCTATGGTGGCAATCTGTTTCAGAGTGTTTTGGAATATGGGGTGTTTTAGGTCACTTATCTGCATCATTTTTATTTGAAATCTTGTCTCGGACGATCTTTTCAACTTCACGGAAGTTCACTTTACCGCTTGCCATCATGGGGATGTCTTCGATTACATAAAACTGTTTGGGAATTGCAATCGAGGGCAATTCCTTCTTTAACTGTTTCAGCACTTTATGCACATCAAAATCACCGTTTGCTACTGCTGCGACCACATCTGCGCCTTTAGTGGGATTGGGAATGTCAACCACACAGCAGATCAGGTCATCGGGCAAGACATCGGTGAGGAGTTCTTCTACTTTTACCAGCGAGACCATCTCACCACCTACTTTAACAAAGCGTTTGAGGCGCCCTTTATGGTATAAATAACCATCATCGTCGATTAAACCAATGTCTCCGGTATCATACCAGCCATTGCGGATTCTGAACGAGGTTTGTTCGATATCGTGTAGATAGCCTTCCATAACCAGATCGCCCTTTACCAGTATCTTCCCTTCTTTATTGGGTCCCAGTATCTTATCTGTGTTTATATCGAGTATCCGCACCTGGGTGTTTGGCACCGGTTTGCCGATGCTGCCGGGCTTGTGATGACCGGGATAGCAGGTGGAGATTACTGGGCTGGTTTCGGTAGTGCCGTATCCTTCCAGGACAGTGAGATTATGCTTTGTAAGGTATCCTTCATAGACCTTTTCCGGAAGTTTGTCCGCTCCGGCAATAGCGATCTTTACAGAAGCAAAATCCCCCGGTTGGGATTTCTGTAGATAGCCATAGAAGAAAGCCGGAGTTGCAGCTATGAAAGTAACCTTATAATCGCGGATGTAATCGCAAACAGTGCGATACTCCAAGGGATTCGGGTAGGTGAGCATACTGGCGCCTATGGTTACTGGAAGCCAGAAATCCACTGTGAGACCGAAGACATGAAACATGGGCAGGATGGATGCGAATACATCACTCTCGTTCAAAGGAATCATGGTGGGGAAGGCATTTACATTGTGCAGGATATTACGGTGGGATAGCTGAACTGCTTTTGGTTCTTTCTCGCTACCACTGGTGAAAAGAATCACGGATATCTCGGAGAGGTCTCCATGATGCACCATGTTTTTGAGGATAAAAAAAGGCAGCTTCGAAACAAGAGCTGCTTTCAACTTTGTGGGCAGGGTGACGCTGGCCAGGATATCCTCCACAAAGATCATGTGGTCGATAGGTGTAAGGCCAAGTTTGTCCAAAAGCTTCTTGCTGGTGATAATTGTTTTAAACTGGCACTTTTCTCTTGCATAGAGGCAATTGTCGATAGCTCCAGTGGCATAGTTTATCATCACAGGTATCTTGCCATTCATCAAGCTGCCCAGGATGGCAAGCATCGCACCTACTCCGGTTGGGAGCAGTATCCCGATGTATTTTCCCCGTATCTTCGCAATGTGTTCCTTTAAGATCAGGCTGGCAATCAGCATTTTGGAGTAAGTATAATCCTGCATAGTGGCTTTGTCGTATACAGCAATCCTGTTGGGAAAACGTTTAGCAGTTTGGATAAAGCGTTGATGTAGTTGTAACATGGTTATCTTTCCTTACTTTATGATGTGAAGCCAATCCATGAGCAGAAATTCCAGACGACCGATGAGCAACGAGATTCTGGCCATTACAGTGTATCCGAATGTGGCACCGAAGCTTACCATCAGAAACCAGATTCCTATCTTGGACGGGACTTTATATATGCCTTCCTGTTTCTTGCTAAAATAAAAGAAATAGACTCCAGTGATTCTACCGATGATTAGTAGTAAATTGCCCGCAATGCCAGAGGTGCTATCGGCTGCAAAAGGATTGATCATCGTTGCGGTCACTTGCTCCAGAATGTCGCTCTTCATATAGCGCAACATGGAAATACCGGCGGTAGTACCGATCATGATTGAGATGGGGTAACGGCTTAACCACTGGGTTTTGGGATGCAAGCGCATCAGCATCATCAAGCCTAAAATGGCGGGGATCAGTAGTACGATGTTTCCGAAAAAGTCGTCAATCAGCTTGGCAAAGAGGTTTGGTACCATTATGGAGTAAATGATGTACACCAGCCAATATGCAGCGGACAGCCCCACAAATACCTGCTCAGAGAATTTGTAGAAAGGATTGTCTTTGTATAGAAAACTAAAAATACTCAGAGTAAAGAAGGCTGCCAGCCAGATTCCTAATACTTGCATTACATGGATCATTGCTGCCTCCCTTTTCTGCTGCGATAGGCTTTGATGTTGCCGATGGCGATGAATACCAGGATCAGTAAGTGAGCTATGGATTGAGCGTCCATCTTGGTGGTGGCGGGACCCAGTCTGCCGATCAGGCTTTCATATTCACTGGCGGCTTTAAGCCCTCCCAGTAGTCCATAGAGCTGGCGCTGTTCATTCACGTAAGGGAAAAATCCCGGAGCGCTGATGGCTGTACAGCCCCCTGTAACAGGCACTTGATAGTTGTCGCGGGCTACCATCATCCATTCTTTGATACCCGGTACTCCGCTGGATAAGGAGCTGATCCAGGCAATATCCTTTAGACGGTGTATGTTTTGTAACATAGGGATGTCCTCAAAAGCAGTATTCTGATTGTCTGAAGGATACACTTCCTTGAGGCTTCTGCCCATGGCTTGGATCGTAACCATTCCGCCTACTTTGTAGCCCAGATTCACGTAGTCTATGCCCCGCTGTTTGTCGGGATAGTATGAGAGCACTTTATCAAAGGCTTGTTCTGCCATCTGAACGCCCATAGGCCACAGCGCAGTGGCTATTACCTTTTGATTCTTAATAAATGCATGTTCAATCATGGCTTCTGCCATCGGTTGCAGCTCGGTCATCGTGGAAGGGTCGTAGTCAAAGGATACAATCACCACTTTGTCTTCAGGTGTTTCTTCGATCAGTCTGTAGACAATGTTGGTGTATTCGGAGACTTCCGTAGTCCAGCCGATGGGGAAGATGAGAGGCAGGGCTACTGCTATGAGCAATACGGTATAGATGATTCTACGTTCCATAACTGCAGAGAGTGTCATTTATCACCCCCTAGATAGCTGCGTTCTATGCCCAAAATGATGCGCAGGGAGCTACCGACAATACCGAGTCCGGCAGAGATCAAGATCGCCCGCTGTGCGGCGGAATTGGGGTATTCCATGATGAAATCCGCCAGATTTGGGATGTGCCAAAAGCTGAGGGATTCGGGAAGCCATCCGGTGAGCATAGTGCCGATGCTGGTGCGGCCGATAATCACGATTACAGCGGTTATCATCAGTAAGTTGGATTCAAGGCTGCGGATGATAAAAGCTCTGTATGCCGCTGATGCAATGAAAAATGCCAAAAGAGAGAACAGCGTGGCCGAGAGCGGCATATAGGCATTTTCGAAGAGATAATCGAAGGGTTTTGCTCCCAACCAGGCGGAAATACCTGATCCATCACCCAATAGACCTGGAGTCTCCTGCATGCCCCACAGGAGTCCAAAGATCAACATCAAAGCGAAGCTGACCAAGCCGGCAAGATGGTACTGCCAATCCGGTAAACGGTTGGCTATCTTGTTGGCATTCATACGGATCAGACTGATCTGACCCAAGAGGATGGCAAAACCTGCGATTATCATAAACCAATTCTCCAAGGTGGAGACGATCTGATTGAAGGGACGATGGGGGATAAACTCGGAAAGGAGAACGATTACTCCTACTATAAAAGCCAGGATAAGCGGTAATGATCTCTTCATGATGCAGCTCCAGCGATGAAGTCCTTGAGAGCGGAGATGCCCAGTATCTGCAGGATTACTCCGATTATTATAAGCAGGATAACCATCAATTTGCCAAAGTCGTGCCCCTTCAGGCTGCCCAGTTGCTGGGGATCTTTGGATAGATATGCGGATGCTGCGAAGAGCTCTTCACCAATGAGAGTATAGTCGCAACTGACAACAAAGAATGGCAATTGGTGAGCTTGAGCGGTTCCAGCAGTCTGTATGGCACCCGTAGCAAAACCGGTCTCGGCCAGTATCAGGGATTCTGCATAAAAAGAGCCCATAAAGAAGTTTGCGGCTGGTTTTTCTCGTAACATGATGCCGTCTATACCTGCGACAAAGCCAAACTGGTCGTCAGTGAGGTAAAACACGTTGTCTGCCTTGTATGCATCTGGTCTTCCCGCTTTGATGTATGCCTCTTTCACTACTTCTTTGGCAGCAGAAAGAACCATTGAGAAACGGCAGGGTACGATTAGCTCGGTGTTGTATTCTGCGCTGCGCTCAGCTAAGTGACTGAGGATGGTAAGGCTGGCAATGGTTTGGATATCGTCCAGATCACTGATTCCCGGCACATATAGAATAGGGCGTCCTTTTTCCGTGGCACGGCCTATAGCTTCTTCCATGCTGTCCAGTCCAGCAATGCGGCGAATGAAGAAGTCCTTGCCCTTTCTGGCGGCATGGATGTAGTAGAGGATAGCGCAGGATAAAACCAACAGCAGCAACAAAAAGCCAAGCTTACGAAAGGCGAACCACTGCTCTACCGTGGTAGCTTCAGTTATCAATACCAGGTTGTCATTGGCAAAATCCGCTGTTAGGCGATATCTGTAAGTTTCGTTTGCTTCCAGATTGTTATCCGTAAATGAGCCTTTGGCAAGAGTGGATTTGTGCACATCTACCAGTAGCCCTTCTTCATTAACCCGTTGAATGCTTACTTGACGGGTCATTGGGCTGAGTTCCCAGCTCAGATCCACAGCTCTGCCGTCATCCCAGGGGCTGTCTTGGGCGATAAAGCTGTTGGCACACAATAAACAACTGAAAATCAGTAAAACAAAGACCATACCAAGTCTCATAGGCAGTCTCCTTTAGTTTACAGATCGATGCTTATATCTGATGAATTATGCTTAAAATAGCGTAATCCCGGAATCAGTGATTTGCTGGTTCCGGGATTGCCGCGTTAAAGGATGCATCAGGGTTTATTCTTGAAAAGCCGCCTTGATGGCGTCAGTTTTGGCGATAATCTCAGCAATTTGTTCTTTGGTGTAGGTTGAGTCCAGATCATGATCGATGAGATTCTTCAGCTCTTCGGTAGTGCTTACTGCTTTTATAAAAGCATCTTGCTCTACGATGTACTCAGTCTTGATTTGCTTCAGATTGTTCAGCAAATGATTGAAGGTTCCTTTTTGGGCCAGTACTTTAGTGCGTTCAGCGCTATAGTTCTGGTTTATCAGCCAGGCGATGCGATTTGCGGCTTCGATCCAACCCCCCATCAGCATCAGGGTGTAGTTGTCGAAGTTCTCGCTTTCCCAAAGCTTTATCTCCACTTCTTCTTTATGAGCGTCAAGGGCTTTATCCAGATTGTCCCATTCTTCCTTTTCGATCATGGTCTTCATGTCGTCGCCAAGGCGATTGACCTCACTTTCGAGCCCCAAGAGTTCGGTGAGAGTCATCATCTGAGCAGAGATGTCGCTGAGCTTGCTTTTATTGCGGCCTTTGGTGGCCAAAACTGCATCAGCGGTAAGCAAACCCAGTGAAAAGGCGTTGCGCACTTCTTCCTGCTTGGCTTTGTATGTGGTAGCAGGAACTGCGGCAGCGATATCTTTTACCTGAACCTGATCCAAGGTGCTGTACACTTCTTTGAAGGAAGGCAGCGGAGCAAAAGTGGTTATCTGTTCAGCCATCTCCTGATCTGGGATTTGTCCAGCCTTTTTCTTGCAGGCAAAAGAAAACAGCATCAGGATCAATACCGTTACAATTATCAAACGAGTTTTCATGTTATCACTCCTCAATCTTTAAATAAATACTTTAGTTTTATCCAGGTAATCAAGTTCAAGCCCAAAGCGTAAAACAAGATTACCAGAGCGTTGAAAGTCCAGGTACGATGCCGCTTTTTACCCAGTAGTTTATAACTGGAAAGAAACTCGTTCCTATTACTATTCAAAACTCTGCCATCCATCATGCTTACAGCAGAGTTCAGGTAAGAATTCATGACTTTATTTGGGTCCCATCTCTCGGCGATCCGGGTTTTGGCATAATATATCTCAGAGCGCTTGGTTTGGAACTCGTTATGACTAATGGAAGCACTCCTGTAATTCTGTAAATATGTCAATTCCTTTTTTTGCACCCGCGCTAAAGCTCTGTGGAATTTGGTGTTTTTGGCATAGGAAGTAGTGAGTCCTTCAAAAAGCCAGCGCGAGGGGATTAACTGTACTACTTCTGGCACAGGGTGCTTTTCGTAAAGCTTTAAATTTCTATTCATGCGCTCAAATTCGATAACGGCTCCTCCAAAGATAATCTGAGGAATCAGAACGAGGGGAAGGATATTGATGATTGCGCGATTTTCCTTGATGAAAGTCGAGGTGAGTAAACCCAGTGAGTTTCCTATCAGTGAGGCCAGGAAAAAGTACAGCACGCTGGTAAACGACAGTCCGCGGATGTTCAAGACCAACGCTGCTATAAAGTGATACAGAATGGCTTGAATGAGCCCAAACAGGGCTAAAACGCATAATTTGGACAATTGGTAGCTACTCATCCTCAGATTCATCAGCCGTTCTCTCACGATGATCTTGCGCTCGCTGAGGATCTCTTCGATGGAGTTTGACATACCCAGGAAAATGAAAGCGATGATGGACACAAAGATGTAGATAAAGATATTGTTGTTGTTATGATAAGAATAGCTATCGCTGGTCGTGTGCCTCAGGATAAAGGAGATGATGAGTCCCAAAAGAGGAGCTTCAATGAACGTGATGAGATTGTTGCTTGTATTGCGGATTTTCATGAGAAAACTGCGTGATACAAAGTTCCAAAGACTTATCAGATACGAGCGCGGCCCCAGTCGTTTCTTTAAACGTTTGAAGCCGGCAGTGCTCTGACTGCTATCCGAGGTGTCGCTTTGAATGAGTTCAAACAGCATCTTACGCTTAAACTTGTCTCTCCAATAGTCCGGTGGGAATCTGCGTTTTTGCTGTATCTGTTTTTGGGATTGCTCATACACATGTTCACCTCTGATAGTATATTCAGGGTAAGTGATGATGTCGTAGAAGTAGTCCGAGGTCATTAATTGCCTTTTTCTTTCGATCTCAGCCCGGCGAATAGTCAATTGGCTTAGTTCTTCGTCAAAATAGGGGAAACTCTCCGTGGGATTACCATAGAATGCCAGAACACCGCCCATATCCATCATCAATACCCTGTCAAACTTACGGTAGATACTGCTGTTGGGCTGATGGATGGTAATGATCACGATCTTTCCTTGCACACAGAGTGTGGTCAGGATGTCGATGATTTGCTCGGCATCATTGAACGAAAGCCCGCTGGTAGGTTCGTCGCAGATGATAATGGTAGGTTCAAAGAGCAGTTCCAAGGCAATGTTCAATCGCTTGCGTTCTCCGCCGCTGAGATTCTTCTTTTTGAATTCACCCACGATAGTATCCCGATGATGATTGAGCCCCACCTGGTTCAGGATGTTGTTTACTTTTTGTCTCAATAGAGCCGGTTGGATGTGGGGCATACGCAGACGAATTCTATACCAGAGGTTTTCGTAAACGCTGAGATTGGGATACAGCAGGTCATCCTGAGGTACATAAGCCATGTGTTCCAGGAAGTAGTTGATGTTTGAATAGAGGTTTTTTCCATCGATGGTAATCTGTCCGTAGCTGGGATTGATCTCAGTGGAAAGCACCTTCGTGAGAGTGGATTTACCGCATCCGCTTTGTCCCATAATGGCTATCAATTGTCCTCGTTGAGCCTCAAATGATATAGAATCCAATGCCAACTTGCCATCTGGAAAATAGTGCTTGATGTCGGTTACAGTAATTCTTTCAATCTCAAATGGTGTTTCAATGAGGTCATAGAGGTTGTTGATGCGGAAGTTACGTTTCCCTATGGTAATAATGTCTTTATTTAGATTTATCGGGCTTGCTTCGGTAACCATCTTTCGGTTCACGAAGATGTTGAATCCCTTTTTTGGGGGAAGCACATAATAATTGCCGCCACGCAATTCGATTACCGTAATGCTCTTGTCGCTATCTTCCCGGCTTGTGTTAAAGAAGCCTTTGTCAAAGCGGATATACAGCTTTTGGGGAACATAATCCTCTACACCAATGATGGAACGGTGCTCTATTACCATACCCAGATGGAAGGGTGCGTATCCTCTGATCTGTATGGTATCATCAAAAAAGACATCGTAGCGCCGGCCATGAGACATTTCTTTGCCATTCAGAGCCACAGATCCCCCAGATACCAGGAAGCTGTATGAATTCTGGCTCTTGTGCACAGTGAAATCGTAAGTGCTTTTGCGGAAGACTATGTCATCTTCTTCATCGCGCAGGAAATACATCTTCTCCAGGCAGCTATAAAAGTAATCTCTATCCTTCAGGCTGATATAGCTCTCTTTATTGAGCAGGATTATGGAGTTTACCGCTACGGGATTGCCATTCAGATGTACATTACTGCTGGCAGAGATACTGAGAAACAGATGTTTATCGATGGCATATATGGCACATTCATAGGGATTCAGGCTTTCGTCCCGGAAAGCGACATCCGCTGTAGTACTGGAACCAAAGACCACGTAATCCGAGAATACAGAGTGTCTGATGTGACTAAGGTGATGGCGGCAACTGATGCTGGCAGGACTACTGAGATTGTGCTCGAAATGATCTATGAGAGGTAGGAACTGATCGGTGGAGATATTGAGGCTTTTCCCCAGTTCCATGATCTCCGTAAGCTCCGATATGGCAAAATCTTCTTCGGTCTTTGCCATGATTATCAGGGATTGAATGATGCGAATCTTATCGAAGACGGATAGATGCCGATCCAGATAGGTAAGTACTTCATTGATGTTATAATCGCTGTCAACGATCTGCCTTACATAGGCTTCCCAGGATACGTCCACCTGCGCAAAAAGATTGGTCAACAGCGAGTAGAGGATGTTTATTTCGGTACTGGATATGCGGTTATCGTTCTTTAATATATGCACATAGAGACGCGTGACCATATCGATGGTCTTTTTTAACCGCTCCTGCTCATCGCGTTGAAATGCAGGCCCCCTTAGCATAAAACCATCCTATAGCTTGCTAATCTATGTACGACTATCAAGACACACTCCACAATAATATTTTTAGTATTCTTTAGCGTATATTGCAAACAGTCTCAGTTCCCCTCTGATGTCAAGGGAATTTCTGGTAAGAGCTCGTGTAACATTCACTTTAGGAGGTAGTTGTACAATAGGCGATAGAGCAGGGATTCTCCGATCATGGTAGCAGCATCGCGTTCCGCATTACGTTCGGCTGCTTCACGAGTAGTTGCTCCGCTTTTTAGATTGGTCTGCTCCAGATAGTTGATGGTAGCTCCGCTGTTGGGATCGATCAGGCTCAGGCGTATATCCGCCAGGGAAGTGAAGTACTTCATGTTGTTGATATATTTTCCCGGTTTTGCTTCAATCCTTACTTTTACCAAGTAGTCGGCTTCATCCAGTTTTGCTGCCACTCCTACGTTCAGATTTGCCAATGCTCCGGCAACCGTATCGCGATAGCCTCCTTGAAAGGCTGAAAGATAGGCATAATCAAGGAAAACCTGGGGCTTCATGACTTCGATGACCAATCTGCTCGTATCGAAGCTCAGGCCATCCCAGATCTTCTGAGCAGTTTTGTTATGCAATAGCGATGAATAATGCTCCTTGTTGAAGCTCAGATTCACTGTTTGAAAGGGTTCGTAACTATCTATACGACAGATATTGAAGTTGAATCTACCTTCAGTATTGCTGAATTGGGGATTGGTAAAGTCAATTGCTTCGGATGACGCTTCCAGGGGGATATTGGCCAAGGCCACTCCGCTTTCCCGATTACGAACATAGCCTTCCAAGACAAGACTTTTTTGCGCTTTTGCTACTGCGGACAGGCTTTGTATATTCCATTGATAATTGATAAGCTGTGGCAGGTGATTCAGGCGGGAGTAGATGATGCTCGCCATATTGCCCATAGGGCAGGTAAGATCCATATCCAGATATGCGGCAATCAGATCCAAGGCCGAAAGTAGGTAGGGAAGAGCGATGCCGGGTTGTTCTTCTGCTTCGTCGTATTGCATTAGCAAATCTTGTGCCAGTGTCAGAGCCAGGTCTCGCTGCCTCGCCCTTTCTGCATAGTATTCTGCCTTACTAAGTCTGTACAACACATAATATGTATCCTCGTCCTCATAGCTTTCAACTGGGCTAAGGTTCTTCAGGCTGGCACTGCTGCTACTGCGTATGTTCGATAAGTATTCACTGTTTGAGATGCCCATGATCTCTGTTTCAGACACCCTGGTCTCAGATTCTATGTATGTGCTTATCTGCATGGCGATGTCATTTGCTGCCATATCCCGCGCTAGGTCTTTATAATGTGGCAGGCTGCTCTTTACTTGCACAAAAGCGCTGAAATAGGAGGGATGATAATTCGGTGTATTGATCCAATCCGGCAAGCTTTTAATTGTTGAACATCCTATCAAGCAGATGAGACAGACAAGTAAAATCGCAAGATATCTCATCTCATATATCCCGAAATGTGTTCCGTAAGTTCATCACTCAGGTTTTCCAAAACCGTATGAAGCATTTGCGCTGGCGATGGCGCCAAAGCCTCGGTAGTATTAACCAGCTCTTGTTGCTTCTTGCTAAGGGCACGAGCATCTCCACTTAGCACTTTTCCCCATTTTTCATTGAAAGTATATGTTGGGTTGAAATTCTTGTGTGCCAATATCTTTCCGCTGCTTACCTCAAGTAAAGTGTAGGAAGCAACTACCTGCATGCTGCTATTCATGGTATATTCCGTGAAACTGCAGCTTATCTCCTTTTCTTTGACCTCATTGTCGCTTTCTTCTTCCACGATGCCAGTTTCAGAGATATCTTTACTAATCACGCGGGGAGCGTTGTATGCAATCTGGAGTATTTTTCCGCTCAGGATGGCATTTGCACCCAGCAAGTGTCCGATGGATGCAGTACTGCTTTCTTCAACCAAACCGGAAGCGTTAAATTCCTGTTCGCTGAGCACTTGCTCGATTCTGTCGCGGGTAATGAGTTCAGAGTATTCCATCAAAGATGATTTCTGCAGGAGCTTATCCACGATCATTGCGCTTAGTATCTCAGATGCAGCTCCGTGTTTCTTGCCAAAACCGGACACATCATCAAAAGGCAGGATTGCTACTCGGGTAACGGCGTTTTGGCGGGCGCTTTCATAACGGCTGGCACTATCCAAATAGTTCGGGACAAAGACCATTGCTCTCTTAAAGTGTTCAGCGGCAAGTCGCTGCCCTGTTCTGGACGTATCCATCCTACTCTGGTGTAAGCCTTTTTGATAATACATCTCCGCACACATAGTTTTGGTGTCTGCTATCTGAGCGCTGTAATCGCTGGAGTCGAAGATAAGTGTCATCCCGGTTTCGGGATTGATGATGGCGGGCAGGCTTCGAATGGCATCGCTAAGCTTTTGTAGAGCCATATACTCTACCAGTATGTCTTCCAGATTATCTTGCTCATCCCTGGCTTGCAGGGCTAATAGACGTTCCTTACGTTGAACGATGGCAAGGGGATAGCTTTCTTTCAAAGCAATCTGAGCTTTGCGGTAGTCCGGTTTCAGTTTCAAGGATTCGATAGCGTAGAATGCCGCGGTTTCGTAATTCCCCAACTTGCGCTCATTTTCTGCTTTGGATAGATACTTTTTGTTTCGTGCGCAAGCAGACAGAGCAAGGGCGATACATAGAATACCAAGCCCGACGCGGAATGTAGCGATTTTCATCAAAACCTCTATGATAAGTCAATTTTCTGTTCTGTTTACACAGGAACCTGTCTGATATTAGCTTTCTCTTGTCAAGCCAGAATTTTCCCGCAATGTTTCAGTTGTAGGAAGTCCACAGGCAGAAAGCTTGCCTGATCTGATTGTTTATACTTCCAGAAAAGCTTTATCCCTCAGTGAATCTCGAGTCCCACCCTTCTTCCAAACTCGTGCCAATCGTGATATCATCCCGTTATCATCGAGTGACCACTGGATGATAACAGCTTTATATCCCGTTCAGCAAGGCTTTATTCAAAAGGGAAGAAACAGATGAGGACACTATCCACCAAAGATTTCTGATGAAACTGTTTTCAGATAGTGATATGGGCATACTATCCAGACGATTTGGTTTTCACAAAAAATCAAGTCGATGAGCAGTAGAAAACAGGGAAACTGAAGGAATATTTTCAGTTTGCGCTTGACACAATCGCTTGTGTATCACATTTTGAGTTGAGGCCTATTTTGAAGGATAACTGATGGACTATATTGAATTTAAACGAGAAGCCACAGAACTGATCGACCAAATAAGGGAGATCCGCAAGCTTCTGGATCAGGATAAAAAGAAACAAGAACTGCAAGAACTGGAAAACAGTATGAATGAACCCGGTTTTTGGGAAGATCAAAATATAGCCAAAAAGACCGGTAAACGCGTATCTCAATTGCGCGATGAGATTCAGCACATAGCTGATCTGGAAGCTACCAAAGATGAGCTGGAAACCTATATTAGCTTTCTGGATGAAGATTTTTCCAACGATATGCTGGAAGAAGCCATAGGGAGACTTCCCGCGATTCGGCTCTTTACCGAAAAAGCTGAGATAGAATGCCTTTTGAACGATAAATATGACCACAACGATGCCCTGTTTACCATTCATGCCGGTGCGGGTGGTACTGAAGCACAGGATTGGGCTAATATGCTGCTCCGCATGTACATGCGTTGGGCGGAAGATAGTAAATATGTATTTAACATCATCGACAGTCTGCCCGGGGAAGAAGCTGGCATCAAAAGCGCAACCATAGAGATTTTGGGAAATTTTGCTTATGGCATGCTCAAAAGTGAGATCGGCATCCACCGTCTGGTGCGGATGAGTCCGTTTAATGCCCAGGGGAAACGGCAGACTTCATTTGCTTCGGTATTTGTGTATCCAGAGTTTGATGACGATATTGAGGTAGAGATAGACGCCAAGGACCTCAAGATCGATACCTACAGATCCAGTGGAGCAGGGGGACAGCATGTGAATACCACGGACTCTGCGGTGCGCATCACCCATCTGCCTACAAACATAGTAGTTAGCTGCCAAAATGAACGCTCTCAGATTCAAAACCGCGAAAAAGCCATGGCAATCTTGAAAAGCAGATTGTATCAATATTATGAGGAGCTTAGGGAAGCAGAAAAAAAGAATCAGGAAAACTCCAAATCAGACATTGGATGGGGGAATCAGATCCGCTCTTACGTGTTTCAACCCTATCAGATGGTAAAAGATCACCGCACCAACTTTGAAAGCGGTCAGGTAGATAAGGTAATGGATGGCGATCTGGATCCCTTTATCTATGCCTGGCTGAAGTTGAGCGCAAAATCGAGGATGAATGGCTAAGGATTACAGGAGTCTGCTTCCAAAGCTGGATATGGCACGCTTACCCAAGCATATCGGGATCATTATGGACGGAAATGGCAGATGGGCAAAAAAGCGTATGCAACCGAGGTTGTTTGGGCACAGAGCAGGTGCAAAGGCCATTCGTCAGGTAGTGGAACTGGGAGTGGAGCTAAAACTCCAATTAATAACCTTTTATGCCTTTTCCACCGAGAATTGGGTGCGTCCCAAAGATGAAGTGCAAGGCCTCCTGAAGCTGTTGAAGGAGTATTTGATAGACGAGATTCCGGAGCTAAACGAGCAGAATGTTTATATCGATATCATCGGCTCCACACAAGGCTTGGATCCCAGTTATTTAGCTGAGATCAAAACTTTGGCAGCTAAAACACATAAGAACACTGGGTTGAAGTTAAACATTGCCTTCAATTATGGTGGTCGCATGGAGATCATCGAAGCTATCAAAAAGCTAGATTCACAGCAGATAGCTGAACTATCTCCGGAAAACTTCGGTGATTACCTGTATACAGCAGGTCAGCCCGATCCCGATTTAATTATACGAACAAGCGGAGAATCCAGGCTCTCGAATTTCCTGATCTGGCAGGCATCTTATGCTGAAATCTATGTAACAGACACTTTATGGCCGGATTTTGGCAAATTGGAGTTGCTGCTTGCACTACTGGACTTTCAGGGCAGAAAGCGTAGGTTTGGGGGGGTATGATGATGTCTGAACTAAGTAAAAGAGTGTTGGTTTCTATTTTTTTCATCCCTGTCCTGATCCTAGCTTTGTATTTCGAAGGTATCCCATTGTATCTGATGTTTTTACTGGTCAGCCTGATGGGAAGTCAGGAGTACATCGCCATGATGAGAAAAGCGGGAATTTGCATCCCCTGGTTGTGGGTGATTATCAATCCCTTGCTTTACAGCTTATGGCTCCTTTTCCCAAAGTGGGAGATCGGCCTGCTGCTGACAGCCTTCATCGCCGCGATGCTGGAGGTTATGTTCGATTGGGAAGAGCAAAAAAGTGTACCACGCTTGTTTGCCAATCTGTTCGGTACAGTATATACTGCTCTGATGCCGGCAATGATCGTGAAGATAGCGTTGCTACAGCCAGAATCCAAGATTTTGCTTGCCTTAATACTGATGATCTGGATAGTGGATTCATGTGCCTATTTTGTAGGTATGCGCTTTGGGAAACGTCGTGGAATAACACAAGTTAGCCCCCGGAAAAGCCTTGAAGGTTTTGTGGCTGGACTACTTGCTCCCGCGTTAATTTCATTTATGTTGTATATTGGAAATATCGGCTATTTTACGCCTACGCAGCTTGTGCTCCTAGCGCTGGCAGCAGGCGTGTTCGGTCAGCTTGGAGACCTTTTGGAATCTATGCTCAAAAGGTTTTGTAATGTGAAAGACAGTTCGAAATTGATTCCCGGACACGGAGGAATATTGGATCGTACCGATAGTATCCTCCTTGCCGGAAGCTTTTTGTATACAGCCCTGTTGGCTTTATGACAGGGGTAATGATATGGATTTAAATAAGCAAGGAACAGTGAAATACGTAATTTCATGGAGGAAATTATGAAGAAAACCTTAATGATAGTCCTTTGTCTTGTAGCTGCAGTGACAGTATGGGCACAAGGCCAAGAGACCTTTGCCAACTTTGATTATACTGGCACCAACTACATTGACGGCTCATTCACCGGAGACACCGGTGTGGAATGGAACTATTACGCTGTCACAGGATCTGTGGCGGGCTCAAACGATAATTCAATCGAAGGCCAAGGAATGATATTGAGACGCAGCGAAGCTCCCAGCAGGATCGTTTCTTCCAGTATACCCGGCGGTATCGGAAACTTCTCGGTTCAGATGCGTAAAGCTTATACCAGTGCCGGAGACAGACAGATTGCTCTGTACATCAACGATCTCCTGGTAGCAGAATCTGAGCCCTTTGGCGGTACTTCCGGTGCTGACCCAACTGTTTACGATTTCGTAGTGAATGGCGTGAATGTGCCTGGTGATTTTGTGATGGAAATCCGGAACATCCAGGGTGGAACTTCCAATCGTCAGGTGACAATCGATAACATCGAATGGACAGCTTATGGCAGCGGACAACAGTTTGTAGCCAATCCTACTTTTAATCCTCCTGCAGGACATTATGACCAACCTATCAATGTTACCTTATCCACAACTACCGAAGGCGCAAGTATTTATTATACTATCGATGGTAGTGAACCAACTCAGTCTTCCACACTGTTCAGCACACCTATCAACGTGTCTGAGCCTACAACAATCAAGGCCAGAGGATATGCTGAAGGTTATGAGCCCAGCGCTATTGTGTCCGCAGTTTACGGTTTTGTGGTTCCCATCAATAACCTTACCGAATTGAGAGCTCAGACTGCCGATAATAGCACTGTCTATAAAATTACCAATGATGTATTTCTTACATACAAGAGATCCTCTCGTAATCAAAAGTATGTGCAGGATCATGATGCTGCAGTGCTGATCGATGACACCGCTGGTGCCATTACCACAAACTATGAGATCGGCGATGCGATCACAGGTCTTACCGGAAAACTGAGCATGTATTTTGAGACCTTGCAATTCATCCCAACTCAAGATCCCGGACCTGCTACCAGCACTAACAACTGGATCCATATCCCCACTGTTACCATTGGCGATTTGAATGCAGATATTGGCACAAATAGCTACCAGTCACGTTTGGTTTACATCGACAATGTAAACTTCACAGAAGGTAGCGGAAACTTCGCCAGCGGCCAGAACTATACTATTACTGATGGCACTGGCAATCTCACCTTCCGCACCGCTTTTTCAGAAGCCGATTACATCGATACTCTGATTCCTACCGGTACATTTAGCCTGAACGGTTTGGTTGGTCACTATCAGGAAACCGCTCAGATCACTCCCAGAAACCTTTCTGACTTCAATCCCACCTCAAACGAAGATCCCTTGCAGGTTCCCGCACAAGTGGCTTTGATTGGTAACTATCCGAACCCCTTCAATCCTGAAACCACTATTCAATTCCAGATGGAAAAACCAGCTCCTGCCATCATCGATATCTTCAATCAGAAAGGTCAGCTAGTGAAGAGTTATGATGTCCAACAGACAAATGCCGGGGTAAATAGCTTGGTATGGAATGGTTTGGATAACAGCGGTTCAGCCGTGTCCAGCGGTGTGTACTTCTTCCGTCTGAGATCCGGAAGCTACAGTTCCACCAAGAAAATGGTCTTAATGAAATAAACCTTGAACATCAAGAGTAACCTGTACAGTCTGATAGCGATATGTATATGGTCTTCTCTGGAACTCGCCGGAAAGCTATTAGGAGAAGGGATTTCACCCTTTGCCATTACAGCATGGCGATTTCTCATCGGAGGGGCCGTAATACTCCCTTTTGCTATCCTGCAGGGAACTCGGAATAAAGTAAAATTAAATATTGGCAGCATATTGACTCTCGGCGCTTTGGGAATCCTGAACGTCGTAGTCAGTATGCTGCTTTTACAATTGGCAATCTATTATGGGAAGGCATCGCTCACGGCGATAATAGTGAGCATGAATCCTCTGTTTGTGAGCTTGTTTGCCTATCTGATCTTATCTGAGCGTCTTAGCAGTTATCACATCTTTAGCATTCTGATGGGAGTAGTTGGGTTGATCATCATCATTATGGGCGAGCGGGACTATACCAGCAGCAACTTTGTGCATCTGCCCACGGGTGTATTCTTTGCGATCCTGGCAGCGATTACCTTTGCGCTTTATACTGTGCTCACCAAAAAGGCGATCCAAAAATACGGCAATCGCATCACGAATTGCGCATCATTTTTGATCGGCGGCATCAGTCTCAGTATCATCAATGCTGTGATCGGTAAAAGCATGCGCTTCGATCCAACGCTTACGAATCTCAGCTTGATGCTTTACTTGGGGATTGTTATAACGGGAGTGGCATATCTCTTTTATTTCGAGGCGATGAAGACCCTCACTGCCGCCAGAGCATCGATTTACTTTTTCCTCAAGCCGGCAATAGCATCGTTTCTGGCGTTTCTGTTTCTGGGAGAGCATCTCAGTTGGATTCAGATAATGGGGATTGTGTTGATTATGCTGGCTCTCAGTCGCCGTTTTTGGCTGAAACGGATATGACTCAAATCAATCTAAAGAAGAATATCATCACCAGCGGTAGCTTTCGGCTATTGATTATGGTGGTTTCTTTTTTCACCAGTGTTATGTCTGCCAGATACCTTGGTGTGGAGATCAAAGGCAGATATAGCTATCTGATCACTATGACTGGCTTCGCTTGGGCAACATTGGATTTGGGAGTATATCGGAGCATACCGTATTTGATCCGAAAGTTCCCGGAAAAGGTCCATGAGGTATTCAGCTTTTCCTTGTTCATGTTTATTATGGAAAATATTCTGCTGGGCTTCTTTGGGCTTCTGTTCATCGATTTCTGGAGCGGATTTCTGAGCTTTGAATTAAGTAGGACTGCAGCCTTGTTCCTGATTGCAATTATTACTACTACAAAGTTTGCTATGCAATTACAATCTCTCCAGGTGGGCATGGACAAGATATGGAGTTATTCCATAGCCAGGGTCCTGAGTACTGCGTTCATCGCGTTTTTGTTGATGATAGCCCTGCTATTCTTTGGGAACGCGAACAAACTCCTCTTTATGCTTGCTATTATGATTGGTTCTCAGGGTGTGATAATCGGATACTTCCTGGGTACCATCAAGTGCAAACCAATCAGGTTCCGATTTGACCCATCTTTGCTGAAACTAATCTATACCTACAGTTTCCGAGTATTTGTGTCCTCTCTTTTGGTGTCGTTACTGATTCGCTTTGACATCATTCTGATCAAGAAAGCTTTAGGTTTCGAGCATGTAGGGATCTACTCCATAGCTGCGAACATCATTGATGTTATGCAGATTGTATCTAACAGCGTAGGTAGCTTGCTGCTGGTTAAGCTTACTGATAGTGCTTCCCTCGAAGAAAAATGGCACATCATGCGCAAGCTTCTCATTGTTTTTACTATTATCCTGGGTATTGCCAATCTTGGTTTTGTCTTCCTGGGTAGATTCTTTTTAGGAGTATTCTATGGCTTGGATTTTCTGCCCGTATATGGAGTTTATTTGTGGCTGATACCGGCCAGCTTCAGTCTTTCCTTTGGTTCTTTATTCAATAACTACCTGAATAGCAAGGGATTTCCTATTATCAGCATAGTTTTTCCAGCTATAGCTTTATTGATAAACATATCGTTGAATCTACTCCTGATCCCGGTCCGGGGAATATGTGGAGCTGCTTTTGCCACCAGTATCGCTTATACTATGTGGTTTGTCTTGATCGTGATTTACGAACATTTTACAACCGGAAAGAGACTGGCCTCTTATCTGGTACCTCGTAAATCAGATTTTGTAGAGATCAGAGACTATTTGGTCTCCCTGGTGCCTTTCAGAAAGCTCAAATCGTAATGTAATCAACATTATGAAGCTACTCATTGTTACAGACCTTTATCCTGACCAGTCCAATCCTGTCGGAGGCATCTTTGTAAAACACCAAGTGCTTGAGCTACAGAAGCATTATGATGTTTATGTATTTGCTACGCATATGCTTGATGGCACATCGAAAATGAGCTTAAGTAGAGTTCCCGAGGGAGAGTATCATCACTATTTCAAGATGTTTCGACCGCTGTTTTTCCTGAACACCATCAAGTACAGGATTCTTGTGATTCCTCGTTTGAAAAGAGTGATCCGTACATTCAAGCCGGATTTGATCCATGTACATGACTGCAGGCACGTTCCGGAGCTAGTGAACCTGGCTCCATTTCTGCGAAAGACAGGAATTCCACATTACTTAACTGTGCATAACATAATTACTCATCCGAGCAACATCAGGAATCCACTACTGCGAAAGATATACCGTATTCTTTTACCAATTACCTACAGAGGTTGGAAGCACATATTTTGTGTAAATAGGAACCTCTCCAGACAGATTGATGACATTGCCTCCACTAGCAGTACTAGCGTGATTGGGAACGCAATAGTCCAATTCAGCCACGTCACGGATTCGTTCATCGACAAGGTTTCATGCTTTATCAGAGGAGCCGATTTGAAGATCATCAGTGTGGGAAACCTTAAATATACCAAAGGATTTGATCTCTTGATCAAAGCAATAGCAGGTATAGTTCGGGAAGGGAAAGACATTCGTTTGGCCATATTCGGTGAGGGAGATCAGAGAGCACATCTGGACAGTTTGATCATGGAACACGGATTGCTGAATAAAGTTTGTTGTTTTGGTAGTGTGGAAAACACTCTACTTAGAAATCTCTACCCTCTGTTTGATGCCTTTATACTCCCAAGTTTTAGCGAGACCTTTGGAGTAGTGTATCTGGAAGCTATGGCTGCCGGGATAGTGACTGTGGGAGTAAGGGGTCAGGGTATCGACGGAGTCATCGTTCACGGGAAAAATGGCCTTCTAGTCGAACCTATGCGTGTAGATAGTATAGAGAACCAAATCCGCTGGATCATGGCATATCCTTCGGCAGCACGTATTCTCGGAGAAGCGGGGAAGTTGCTTGTAGAGCGGGATTATCGTATTGATCAGTTATGCGCAAGTATTCGGAGAGTGTATGAAGCATGACGATCGCATCCTGATGATCATCAATGAGTTTCCTCCCACAGGTGAGAGTGGGGTCCAAAGACCTCTGAAGTTCCTGAAGTATTTGGATCGCGCAGGATGGGAATGTTGGGTTATTACTCCCAAGAAGCCGCCTAAGAACGTTATTGACCAATCCCTTTGTGAGGATATTCCCACAAAAGCACACATAATCAAGACTCATAGCTGGGGATTGACTGCCTCCGCAACCGATAAAGTGGCTGATCTTCGCGCCAAGACAGCAAAGAAACAGAGCTCCCTAAAACGTCTGATATGGTATGTTCTCAAACTGATTAACGACATCATTTTCCCAATTGACAAGCAGATCGGTTGGACTCCATTTGCCCTCTATGCAGCTATCAGAACGATCCGCAAGCACCGTCTGCGCAATGTGTATATCACCGGCTTCCCCTTCTCTGCTCTGTTGATCGGAATTCCGTTAAAATGCATATTCAGGGACAAGATATTCTGGGTTGCGGATTATCGTGACGCATGGCAATTTGAGCCTCTCTTTGAGCACAACGTACTGCCGTTTCGCTATGCCATTATACGCAGATGTGACGATATGGTGTTAAGAACCTGTGACCGTATTCTCTTTGTAACAGATTATATAAGGCACAGATACCAAAATCACTTCTCCTGGATCGAGGACAAGGCTGTAGTGATTACCAATGGTTTTGATGATGACGATTTTGGACAAGTCCCTGCCTATAAGTTCGATAAGTTTACTTTCGTATATATGGGCAAGATATATGGACATATAAGAAATCCTCTCCCATTACTGCGAGCAATCTCAAAGCTGGAGATTCCAGATTATCAGTATATTCATATCGGAACCATAGCTAAAGAAGTGCTGGAGGAGATTGAGAGTATGAAGCTGCCTTTTTTCCAGTTCTGGGGTTATAAAATGCATCAGGAAGCCATAACCTACGCTGCTGGGGCAGATATTAACATCTTGATAAACAACAACGATACGGAATCAACAGGAGTCTTAACCGGAAAGATCTTCGAGCTTATCAAGATCGGTAAGCCAATTCTGGCAGTAGGGCCTCCGCATGGTATTGTGAAGGATCTTTTGGAACAGACTAATACAGGTGCTTATGCATATATTGAAGATGAAGAAGATATCATGGCAGCAATCAATAAACTACTGACTGAAAGCATGAAACATGTAAATACGGATATCATTGATTCTTATTCTCGCAAGGAACTTACAAAGAGGCTGATTGAGGTCTTTCATCATGGCAGATAGATACCTGATTGTCCATACATGGGGTATTGGAGATATGATTCTCCTTACACCGGTTTTGGAGCTGATTTATCATTTTTTACCGGATGTCAGGTTTGACTTTGCTGTGTTTCAAAGCAGCTCCATGCTGCCGATAAGAAATGCCCCCTATACTTCAGAGGTTTATCAATGCTCATATAAAGCATCCAAGCTATTGCCGATGATAGCCTATTTAAGACGTAAGAAGTACGATTATTGCATTACTACATCTGGGATTAGTGCTATAAAAGCAGGTTTGTTTGCATGGTCGATAAAGGCAAGATGCCGTATCGGAGATTATCAAAGCAAACCCAATCACTTATATACTTCTCAGATTCCTTTTATCGTTACCAGGCATAGAACCTGGGCAAATTACGAAATCTTCAAGCTGATTTTTCCACTACCTGAAGCTGAAGCCTTCAGACAAAATCCTCTTTGTAGCAGACTATTCAGGACCCGCTATTATAGTAAGGTATCCGCATCAGCAGAGGCCAAAGCCTTTTTCTCTAGCTACTTTGATGAAACAGACTTTGTAGTAGCCATTCATCCCGGTTGCACTGCCAAGAATAAGTATCGCAGGTGGAATTTGGACTACTTTGTGGATCTGGTGAGCATCCTAAACACAGATTATCCGGCATTGAAGTTCTATGTCATTGCAGGACCTGATGAACTGGAAGAGAGTATTGCTTTAAGCAAGCGT
>Ga0172377_10001545_pt1 | contig 23282 bp, 17 predicted proteins | sample Pumphouse3metaG_FD_119749 | JGI IMG/M metagenome (GOLD analysis project Ga0172377, IMG submission 119749) | Leachate microbial communities from a municipal landfill in Southern Ontario, Canada - Pumphouse #3 metaG | ecosystem: Engineered > Solid waste > Landfill > Unclassified | place: Canada... | reverse complement strand
TGATCACGGGGATGACGGGCAGCGGCAAGAGCACCACCCTGGACGCCGTCATCGACATGAACAACCGCGACAACCACGGGCATATCGTGATCATCGCCAACCCCATCGAATATGTGCACGAATCCAAGTACTGCCTGGTGCGCCACCGCGAGGTGGGGGTGGACGTGCTTTCCTTTTCGCACGGGGCGATCGAAGCCCTGCGCCAGGACCCGGACATAATCATGGTGGGTGAAATGAGGGATCCGAACACCATCTCCACCGTGCTGGAGATCACCGACAGTGGCCACAAGGCCTTCACCACCCTGCACACCAGCTCCGCCATCGACAGCATCCACCGCATCGTGGCGGAATTTCCGCCCGAAGAACAGGAACGCATCCGCAACCGCCTGGCCGACGTGCTCAGCGTGATCATCTCCCAAAAACTGATCCCCACCGGGGACGGAAAACTGGTGATGACCCGGGAGATCCTCTCCGTGGACGCCAGTGTGCAGGCTGCCATCCGCAACAAGAACATCGGCGAGATCTACCAGATGATGGTGGAAGGCCGGCGCTACGGAATGTGCACCTTGGAACAAGACTTGCATGAACTCTTTAAAAGGGGTATCATCAGCAACCGGACAGCGATGAGCTTTGCCAACAACAAGAAACGCATGCATCAGTTGATATCGATGTCCTGAGTGTTTGCCCACAACTTCATATAGGAATGGTCATCAAATGAAAAAACACCCCAAAACGGCTTTCGGCATCTCCGAAGACGGGCAGATCCTGAGGCTGGCCAGCCTGGACCGGGATTCCTATCAGATCCGTATCTCAAGGCTGGACCTGGTAGAATTGGACAGGACGCTTTATCAGTCCCAGGACCAGTTCACAGATTATGACAGTAAAACCTGGGAGGAAGACACTTCCGGCGAAGAGATCAAGATAGCGGAATTTGGTTCAGGAGACTTGGGTGGCCTCAAATCCGCGCATATGGATAGGATCTTTGGAGGGGCAAGGCTTCAGCGGGGCGTGATCGCCCTGAACGTGAACGAAGAAAACCTGGTGCGGGGCATCGGCATTCCGGAGACCAAAAGCGCTGAAAGAGCCTTTTTACGGGCAAATCTTGAACCCCGCGTACTCAAGAGAAAAGAATGGCAAACCTCTCGTTTTACAGTCAACGCGGAAAACCAGTTGCTGCTGCACAAAGGACCGAACCAGCTCCTGGAGGTGCTGTTTGCCTTTGCCCGGCGGAACAGAGCCAGGCTGTACTTCCAGCTGGCGGACACCAACGAAATCGCCCTGGCCGATTACTTCCGGGTGAACAACCTGGGCGACGAACAGAGGGTCTTGCTGATCTACCTTGGCCGCGACTACCGCAGAGCGTTCCTCTTTGACAACAACCAGCTGATCGACATTTTCCCGCTCAATATCACCCAGGATTTCCCGGAGCCGGAGATGATCTATTCCCGGGTCTCCTTCGCGTTGGACAATTCCCAGCAGCCGGAGCCGGACAAGTATGTAATCTGCGGCGATCTGGCTTCGGAAGAGCTGGTCTTATACTTCAACTCCCGCAATCCGGATTCCACTTCTCTGCTCGGTTTTCCTCTGCTGGCGGTGGGCGGCCTGGATCCGGAACTGGCCACCCCGGTTTATCTGGCCCAGTTCGCTCTGCCCATCGCCCTGGCACACAAAGCCCTTTTTCCAGACGAGGTCCGCTATACGCCAAGCAATTTTCTGCCCGGCTACCTCATTGAAGCCCAAAAACCCTTCAAGATCTCCTGGCACGGTTTTCTGATCATGTTCATCGTCTTTGCTGTTGCTTTCTACGGAACCGTGACCTATCTGAGCGGCCGGGAAAAATACCAGGAGGCGCACCAATTACAAAGGAAGCTGGATCACGAACTGGCGGTGCTGAAGATAGAAACGGCGGAGATAGCCAGAATGAAGGAGGAAATGAGCCACTTCAGCAAAAACCTGGATGCCATCAGGGTGGTGCTCCAGGGCAAAAACCCCTGGTCTCAGGTTCTGGATACGCTAAACCACCTCTTCCAGACCCGGCCCATCAGCTGGCTCACCAATTTTAAACGGGACGGCGAGCGCCTGCAGATCAGCGGCGTTACCACCAACCGCAACAACGTGATCGCCTTCGCGGACGCCCTGCCGCAGAGCCGCATCCAGAAAGTGACCTCGAGCGAGATCCGCAACACCGCGGTCTGGATCTTTGAGATCTCATCCGATTTCCCGGAGGTGGATTGGGTGGGCCAGATCGAAGCGGAGATGTCCGCGCTGCTGGAACAGCGGAAACAGGAGCAGGAACTGGCCGCCCCGCCAGAGGAAGAGCCGGCTCCGGAAGAGCCTGCCGCTGCGCCGGAAGCGGCTTTGCCCCAACCACCGGCTCCGGAACCTCCGGCCGAGCCCAAACCCGCTGTGCAAATCCCGGAAAAAGTTGCGCTGCCGGCGATCAGCTCACGCTTCATGCCTCCCCTTTCCGCAGCCCAAAATAAGCTTGGCGGTCAGACCGCAGCGGATTACAACACCTTCATCCGGGCCCTTAACGGCGGCGATCACCAGGAAACAGTTAAGCTGGGCAAAGCCTTCCTCCGCCAGCACGATGGCAGCTTACTGGAGCCCATGGCGCGCTGGCACCTGGCCAACCGGCTCTACCGCGCCGGCGATTACACTCAGGCCATCGCCGTGGTGGATCCCCTGGTCCACAAATACGACGCCCATTATCCCTACGCCCTGCTGCTGACTGCCAGGATCTACCAGGCCAAAGGCTATCAACGCTATCAAACCCTGTATCCGCGGATACTGAAATCTTTCCCGGACCATCCCATCCGCCCTCTGATCGAAGAGGACATGGCCGCTCTGGGATTGGGAGGCGAGCAATGAGCAACAGCACCCGCAACACCCTGGTTCTGGCCGCCATTCTGATCCTGCTGATCGCTTTGGTGGTTTTTCAGTACACCTCCCTGAGCAGTAAAACCGCGGAAGCCACCGCCCACAACACCAAAGTCCAGGCCTCCGTCGATTCCCTGCGCCTGCAGCTGAGCAGCATCGATTCCCTGCGCCTGGAATATGAACTCCAGAAAGCCCTGATGGACCAGCAAAGCAAGCTGATCACGGGCCGGGACAATCCTTCCGTGACCTATGGCTATTTGCTGGACATCATGAAGTGGATGGGCACCAACGTCAATTTCGACTTCGCCGTGGCTGATGCCAAGGAAGGCGGGGCCACCTACAACGAATACATCATCAGCGGAAAATCGGGCTATGCCAGCCTGCTGAACCTGGCCAACCAGATCGAGAAACAGCGTTTGCTGGTGACTGTGGAGGATTTCTCCATCGGCTCCGAAGGCACCGCCCTGGCCGATACGGTGTCCTTTTCCATGATCCTGCGCACCCATTTTCTGGACGGCGGCCCGGATATCAGCGAGATCGGCCTGAAAACCGTTTCTTCCGCCTATACCGGCTATCCGCTCTTCATGCCCCGCATTTCCGAGGAAATCATGCCCTGGGAGATCGATCCGGCCCTGCTGAACGTTGAGGACGCCAGGCTGATCGGAATATCCCGCGGCATGGCTTTCTTCCGCGATTCCCAGGGTATCATCCGCATCCTTTCCAAGGGCAGCCGCGTGGCCTGGGGCTACCTGTACAAGGTTGACGAATCCGTCGGCCGGGTGGTGTTCAGGCTTTCCAAGTATGGCTTGGAAGAAGATTATAATATGTTAATTGAAACTCAGTGAGGTCCGTCGTGATGAAAAAAATCTCTTTGTTCCTGCTTCTCGCCCTTTGCCTGCTGCCGCTGGCGGCCCAGACCGCCAAACCGGCGGAGGAAGGCCTTGTGACCATCAACGAAAACACCAGCCTGAACGAAGCGGTGATGATCCTGGAGCTTTCCAGCCTGAAATACGAAAACAAGAAGATGTTCAACCAAAGCAGCTTCGGCGGCGCTATCGGGCTTCCCGTCAACCGTTTGCCCTGGCGCCAGGCCCTGGAACTGATCGCCCTGAAAAACAGCCTCGCGATCCTGGACCAGCCGGGCTTCATCGCCATCACGGACCCGCCCCGAGGCTCCGAGGAAGACTCGCCCACGGTCTCCGAGATCGAGACCGACGCCCTCTCCAAGCAGGTGCGCATCAACGCCATCGCCCTGCTGGCGGACCGCGCGTTTCTGCAATCACTGGGCATCGATTGGTCCACACTGCTCAACGGCAAGGTTTCCCTTAACGCCGATTTTACCGGAGGCAGCCAGGTGCCGGGCAGCATCTTCGGGATCAGCCTGGGCAGCGCTTTCAACCTGGGCGGGGTCCAGGTCGACCTGAATACCCTCCTGAACACCATCGAATCAAACCAGAAGGGCACCATCATCGCCAAACCCAATATCATGGTGACCTCCGGCAAGAAAGGCTTCATCCAGGTGGGACAGGACATCTCCGTGAAAACGGTGGATGATGCCGGCAACACAACCGACCGCTTTTTCGCCACCGGCGTGATCCTGAGCGTGGAACCCACGGTGGTGGAGATCGACGGCGCCGAGGTGATCCACATGAAGGTGAGCATCGAGCGCAGCAGCGGAACTCCCGGCAACATCAGCACCATCATCAACAAGAGCCTCTCCGAGACAGAGCTGGTGCTCTACGACGGCGAAGAAGCCGTGATCGGCGGCCTTTACGATACCGACACCATCCGCGTCCGTAGCGGCATACCCATCCTCAAGGACCTGCCCTGGTGGGTGCTGGGCATCCGCTATCTGACCGGCTATTACAAGACCGAGATCAAGGAGCGCGAACTGGTGATCATCCTCAAGGCCAACATCGAGGAAAACGCTTTCGAGAGAGCCCTTTCCGCGTCCAGGAACCCTCCCGCCACCAAGGTCCCGGAGGATGCCGGCGGTTGGGGTTTCGAAGACGAATAGGCCTGCTAAGTAAACCCGACGGCCCTTACGCTTGTCATTCCGGGCAAGGCGCTACAGCGCCGCAACCCAGGAATCCAGTCTTTTCTCCTTTTTTGGATCCCGGAACATATCACTCCGCGGGTTCGGTGAAGTCCGGGATGATGTGGCTGCTCGCTGTTTCTGCTTTTTCCAATAACTTTTCCCTTTTTCCCGCGCTTTTCCGTGACCTGTTCTGTTGGCATCCGGGCTGGCTGGGTGACACATCCGGAATCAGGTCTTTTCTCTTTGCGCAACCCTCGTTTCCACCCCCTCCCCGCGGCCCCCAAAGTCAAATCAGTTGACAATTTTGCCCCTCCGCGTCGCTTTGCTCAAAAAAAACAACATGAGGAACAAATGAAGATCTTAGTGCTCAACTGCGGCAGCTCATCCATCAAATACCAGTTCATCGACATCGAAACCCGCCACGTGCTGGCGGACGGCATCGCGGAAAAGATCGGGGAAGACATCGCTCTCTTCACCTATAAAAGCGAGAAATTCACCAAGAAGAAACGCGAAATGGTGATCGAGAACCACGAACAGGGGCTCCAGCTAATCATCGATTCACTGCTCGATTCCGTGAATGGCGTGATCGGCGACAAGAGCGAGATCGACGCCGTGGGGCACCGCCTCGTGCATGCCGGTGAGCACTATTCGGACGCCGTGGTGGTGACAGACCACGTGGTGGAGGTGATGCGCGAATGCATCTCGCTGGCGCCGCTGCACAACCCCGCCAACCTGAAAGGCATCGCCGCCGTGAAGGCGAACATGCCGGATGTGCCGCAGTGCGGCGTGTTCGACACCGCCTTTCACCAGACCATGCCCTCCCACGCCTACCTCTATCCGCTGCCGCTGGATTTTTACAAGGTGAACAAGATCCGCCGCTACGGCTTCCACGGCACCTCCCACAAGTATGTGAGCATGCGCGCGGCTGAGTATTTGAACAAAGATATCGCCGGCCTGAAGATCATCACCTGCCATCTGGGCAACGGCGCTTCCATCACCGCCATCGACGGCGGCAGGAGCATCGACACATCCATGGGCCTCACTCCGCTGGAAGGCCTGATGATGGGCACCCGCTGCGGCGACATCGATCCCGCCCTGCCCATTCACATGCAGCAGAACATGGGGCTCGGCGTGGACGAGGTGAACGGCATTTTGAACAAGAGAAGCGGCATGCTCGGCCTTTCCCAGATCTCCAACGACATGCGCGAGATCGAGGACCAGGTGCTGCTGCACAGCAATCCCGCCGCCATCCTGGCGTTGGACGTATATTGCTATCGCATAAAGAAATACATCGGCTCCTACTTCGCCGCGATGAACGGCCTGGACGTAATGGTCTTCACCGGCGGAGTGGGCGAAAACATGCCCATCATGCGCGAGCAGGTCTGCCAAAACATGAACGCCCTGGGCATCAGGCTGGACCCTGAGGCCAATGCCAAATTCAGCAGCGAGATAGAGCTGCTCAGCACCCCGGATTCCCGGGTCACGGTGCTCAAGGTACCCACCAACGAAGAGCTGATGATAGCCCTGGAGACCAAGCGGCTTTTAAGCTCATAATCCTATCTCCGGCAGTTGGATACAACTCCGGAAAGGGAGCAAGACATGCGCGTTGATCAACTGCTCAACAAACTCTGCCTCACCAAAACCCGCAGCATCGCCAAAACAGCCTGCGACAAAGGCTTGGTGAGCATCAACGGCAAGGCCGCCAAGGCCTCCGCCGAGGTCAAGGACGGCGATCTGCTGCGTTTCCAGCTTTATGGCTATGACCACGAGATCAGGATCGACAAGGTCCCCAGCGGCAATGTGGCCAAAAAAGACGCCACGGAGCATTACACCCTGCTCAGCCGCAAGGAGTTGGACAACTGAAACGCGGCCTCTGGCTGGTCCTTTTCAGCCTCCTCTGCCTGGGGCTCGCGGCCAGCGAATACCAGGTGGCGGCCTTCACGGAGAATTTCGTGATCCACAGCGCGGACGGCTCCTTTCCCGGCCAGCAGGCCTTTGTGGACCTGCTGGAGGAGCGGATCGGCCAGCTGCAGATGAGCCTGGGGGTCTATCCGGATTCCAAAGCCGAGATCTACATCGTGCCGGACCGCGCCAGCTATCAGGCCCTGGCCGGAGGGCGCGGCGCGATCGTGGAATTCAGCGAGGCCTTTTACTCCACCCGCGAACGCCGCATCTACGTGCGCAGCGCCGATCAGATCCCCCGCAACTACGGCGGCCTCATCCTCCACGAATACACCCACTGGTTTCTGGACGAACTGCTGCTCGGCGCGCCGCTCTGGCTGCATGAAGGACTGGCCACCCAGCATGGCGGCCAGCTGGGCCTGGACCGCTACTACTATTACGTGCGGGAACGCTTCTGGGGCAACCGCATGGACCTTTTCAAGCTGGCCTACAGCTATCCCCAGCGCCAGGAAGACTGGGAAATGTATTATCTAACCTCTTATTTCGCAACTCGCTACATGCGCGAAAAAGACCCGGACACGTGGCGGGAGTTCTGGAACATCGTGGCCGCGAACAACCGCCGCGGACAGCGCACCCGCTTCACCGAGGCCTTCACCCAAGCCTACAATTCCAACCTCCACACCTTCAACCTCGATTTCGCCGCCGCCAGCAAGCGCCAGGCCTGGATCTACCTCATCACCGGATTCAGCTCGCTGCTCTTCGCGCTGCTGCCCCTTCTGGTGATCCTGGCCGTGCTGCGCCAAAGGAAAAAGATGAAGGCGCTGCCGGATCTGGAACTGCCCCCGGAGCCGGAGGATGGGGAAAAAGATTCGCTTGACGCGCCGGGGCCGGACACGAAACAGGAACAATGAGATAATTCAAGGAGCCACCATGTATCCGATAAGTTTTGGCAGCGACAACCACAGCGGAGTGCACGAAAAGGTCTGGGAAGCCATGCGCAAAGCGGACGCGGGCTTTTGCCCCGCCTACGGGGACGACCCCCTCACCCGGAAAGTGCTGCAGCAGCTGGAATGGCTGTTCGGAGGGGGCTGCGAGGCCTCCTTTGTGCTCACCGGCACCGGCGCGAACGTGATCGCCCTGCAAAACTACGTCCGTTCCTACCACGCCGTCTTCTGCGCCAACACAGCCCACATCAACGTGGACGAGTGCGGCGCCGTGCAGAAATACACCCAGGCGCGGCTCAAGGTGATCGACACCCCGGACGGCAAACTGACCCCGGAGCTGATCCACCCGAATTTGCTCAACAACCGCGACCAGCACCATTCCCAGGGGCGGGTGGTTTCCATCACCCAAAGCACGGAATACGGCACCCTCTACTCGCTGGCGGAACTGAAGGCCCTGGCCGATTTTTGCCACGAGCACCAGATGTTTCTGCACATCGACGGCGCCCGGCTGGCCAACGCTGCGGCCGCTTTGGATTGTTCGCTGAAGGAAATGTGCAAGGATACCGGGGCGGATATCGTCAGCTTCGGCGGCGCCAAAAACGGCCTGCTGTTCGGCGAAGCCCTGATCAGCTATAAGCCCGAATTGACCCCTGACCAGCGCTTTTACCGCAAACAGTGCACCCAACTCTTTTCCAAGATGCGCTATATCGCCGCGCAATTCGAGGCCTACCTCCAGGACGAGCTCTGGCGCTCCAACGCCCTGCAGGCAAACCAGATGGCCGCGCTGCTGGCTGACCGGCTGAAAGAGATCCCGCAAGTGCGCATCACCCAGCCAGTGAAAGTGAATTCAGTTTATGTGATCCTCCCGCGCGAGATCACGCCCGCCCTGCAGGATAAATACCACTTTTACATGTGGAACGAAGCCCTCAACGAGGTACGCCTGATGTGCGGCTACAACACCACCGGGGAACACATCGCGGCCCTGGTGGCGGACCTCAAAGCCATGCTCTGATCAAACCTGGTCTTGCCAGGCTGGCCGGGCGGCGAGAACCCGATTTTTCGGCTATTTTGAACCCCGGCCAAAGTATCACCCTAGCTTTCAAATAGGCGGCACCTGTCAAATTGCCCGTAACCGTTTATAAGATTTTGAGATATATTGGACTGGCTTTAGACTGTGTCACAATTGTCCCTGGACTGATCTGGACCTTAGGGTATCAGGGTTTATGCAAATTTGGACTTATTTCAGGTTGTTTTAAGAACACAAAACCTGCTCATACCCTCAACTCATTTCTTCCTCCGCGCCGTTGCTGATTCTTTCTGGCTCTCTTCCAAACCGAGTGGGTGGAGGGATCGGCTGTATCCAGAACTTTAACCGACCGGCCGCGGATTGTCATTCCGGGAAGCGTGCGTCAGCACGCAGGGGCCCAGAATCCAGTCTTTTGGGGTATTGCCCCGTAAGTGGATAACACAACGAGTTTTGAATCGACCCCCTATATCAGTTGACATTGGCTATTCCCGCTTGGACTGGATTCCGGGGCCCTGGGGCTGAAGCCCCCTCCCCGGAATGACACGCTGCTTTATCTTACCCAGGGACGAATGTTTGCAGCTACCCACTTGGTTTGAAAGAGAGCCTTCTTTCTGCCTCCATGTATCCACCCAGGTCTTAAGCTGCTCCACTGATGCCGGGAGAATGTCTCATCAGCGCTCAACAGCTGAAACTACGAACTTGACAAAAAACCTCTGTCTGCTGCCTTATGTAATCAGCGATATTTTTATGGAGGAATTATGGCCCAATATCTGCTCACAGCCGTTTTACTGATTTGCTGCACGGCTGCTTGCGCGCTTTCCTCAACAACCAACTCAGCCCCCTTCACCCCGGACACGGTGAATCCCCACATCACCATCATCGCCCCCAACAGCGGAGAGGCTTGGCACATCGGCGACTCCAACCCCATCACCTGGACAACGGAGGACGCCAGCGCGGCCGGATTCAGGAGAGCCAGGGTCAGATACATAAACCCAATCCACCTGAAGAGGATAAAATGAAACAACTGCTATTTGCCCTGGCTGTTACGGTCCTGTATGTCTCCCTGGCAGGACTGGAAGCACCTAACAACCTCAACATCACTGTCACCGGCAGTGAGATCGTACTTACCTGGGACGCGGTGGCCGGCGCGGACCATTACAAGGTCCACCGTTCAAATGAGCCCTGTGCCTCGGATTGGGGTGATCCTTTGGCCCAGGTTTCAGGGCTTGCCTACTCAGAGGCTGCTGACGTTGACAGATACTTCTACCGGGTGACCGCTGCGGGGCAATTGCCCGATAACTTTGTTTTTGTCTCAGGCGGCACCATCTACCCCACTGAAGGGTTCTATACCAGCGGGCTTACCGTATCTGACTTCTACATCGACAAATACGAGCTTACCAACGTGGAGTGGAACGCGGTGATGGGCTCCGGCGGCGGGGACAATTACCCCCATGCCTACGTGAGTTGGTTCGGCGCCATCGAATACTGCAACCGGCGCAGCATGCAGGTAGGGCTCACACCCTGTTATAGCTACCTGACTTACGGTACCAACCCTGACGACTGGCCTTCCGGTTGGAACTCCACCTCAAACAACAGCTTGAATGTAATCTGCGATTGGAACGCCCTAGGTTATAGATTACTTTCAGAGGCTGAGTGGGAGTACACCGCCCGGGGCGGTTTGCAGACGCACGGCTACTCCTACAGCGGCAGCAACGACCTCAATCAGGTCGGCTGGTATGGTGGCAACAGCGGCTTAGCCACACCCGTGGGCCAGCTTGCTGCCAACGAACTGGGGACTTATGACATGAGCGGAAACCTGTGGGAATGGTGCTGGGACGTTTACAGCGGTTCCGACCGTATGTTACGCGGCGGTTGCTTCGGCCATGAAGGCATCTACTGCACCGTTTCGTATCGGAACCTCAGCTACTCCACGTACAGCAGCATCAACTTAGGCTTTCGCGTCTGTAGGATTTCCCCTTGATTTTTGTGTACAGGCAGTCGCCGTACCGCCTCTGTCTTTTTCTGTCGGCGCTTCAGGCAAGCTCCGGTACCCGTACAGGCGGTCGCCGTACCGCCTCTGTCTTTTTCTGTCGGCGCTTCAGGCGAGCGCCGGTACTTCTTGAAGGGAGAGCCTCATGAATAAGCATAACACACTTTCTAGCGAGAATGTGAAAGCATATTTCAAATCCAGAAACCTTCCTCATATCTTTGCGGATGATAAACCCATTTTCATCACCTACAGGTTGAATTTCACCTTGCCCCAAAAGGTCATGGATCAGTACAATCAGCAGATCGAGGAATGGCGCCAAGAGCTGGAATGCTTATCCAGAGAGGAGAAAAATATCAAACTAAAAGAAAAGGACCGTAAATTTTTCTATTGGTTTGATCGGATCATCGATCTCTCACCGGATGTACCCCGTTTGCTTCACAAAGACGACATTCGCCAGATTATCGAAGAATCCTTCAAGCGTTTTGATGGTTTGCGCTACACTCTGCTCGGCTATTGCATTATGCCGAATCACGTGCATGTGTTGATCTTTCCTTTGGCTCAGGATGATGGGAATATCTTTCCAATCCCCCACATAGTCTACACTTGGAAAAAATTCACTGCAACCGCTATCAACAAGGTTTTGGGCAAGAAAGGAAGTCTGTGGCAAAAGGAAAGCTACGACAGCCTGGTGAGGGATGAGAATGGATTGGGGCAGGTGCTGGAGTATATTGTTAATAACCCTGTGAAAGCAGGATTGGTGAAAGATTGGCGGGATTGGAAAGGAACTTATGTGAAATCGGGATTGTTTTAGGTACAGGCGGTCGCCGTACCGCCTCTGTCCTTTTCTGTCGGCGCTTCAGGCGAGCGCCGGCACCAATACAGGCGGACAGTAAAACCCCGGCTTGGCTCTTGGTATCAATACGGAATAAATACGGAATCAATACGGATTTCATCCGTATTGATTCCGTATTTATTCCGTATTGATACCAAGAGCGTATCGGCTATGAAGCTATTTTGAACCGCGGCAGACGCGGAAGCCGACAGCGTCGTAGGCGTAGCCGGCCCAGAGATGGTGGCTGTGGGCGTTGGGGTCGAAATCCTTCCAGGGTTTCAGGTCCCAGGAGGCTCCCATCCCCAGGCGGGCTCCCACCGCTTGATTCTTTTTGCTGTGCACATAGTAAAAACCATCACGGACGGCATTTATCCCCTTTAGTTCGCGGTCGAGGCAGTTGAAGGGGGTCCAGGTCCATTCCGCCACATTGCCGTGCAGGTCGTAAATTCCGGTGTCGTTGGGGGCAAAAGAGCCCACCGGCAGGGTACAGACGGTCGGGGCCCCGGTGGAATCGCAGGTGGCGAGCATGGTATTCAAATATTCATAGTAACTGGCGTCACTGCCCCGGGCTGCCAGCAGCCATTCCTCCTGGGTGGGAAGGCGGTAGCCGGAGGTGGAAAAATCGCAGACGATGTTGGCTTGGGCGGCGTCCCAAACATAATCCCAATAAAGCGGCCAGGCGCGGGGGTCAGCTCCGTATTCAGCCAGGCTGTAACAGGGATCCAGACCTTCCCGCAGGCTGCGCAGGTTGCAGTAAACCACGGCGTCCAGCCAACTGACATAATAGACCGGATGGTTTGGTCCCACGCCGAACTGGATGGCCGGATTGTAGCCCATTGCCGCTTCATATTCCGCCTGGGTGACCTCGTGTTTGTCCATGTAAAAGCTTTCCGCGCTGAAATTAACCCCCCACCAGGTGATGCTGCCACCAGGCACGCGGACCAGGGTTGAATCCGGGGTGGGCGTTACCGGCAGTGGTTCCGGCAGGTTTTGGAGGTGCCAGGGTGTGACCGCCGGAGGAGGAATGTTGGAATGGGCGCGTTCGGTATTGCTTCTGTAGGGATACCAGGTTTTGGGATCAACCGCGGTCAGGCGCAGCCCGTAATCGATCTCCGGCCTGTACCAGCTTTCCCCAGGGGCGTTCCAGACGATCCTTTTACCCCTTCCGATGGGAACATTTTCCCCGATGTCCCCGCTCAGGCAGTCCCAATCCGGGATGTTCAGCCAAACACCTCCGCCGATTTCTGAAACCCTCAGCAGCACGGTTGCCAGGGTGTCACCAGCATTGGCGAAACCAAGCCTATGGGGATAGAGGTCGTAGCGGATCTCATAACTGCCGTCGGGCAGCTTTTGGGTGCTGATGTTTTCAAATGGTGGTATCCGGTATGCATCGCCGCAAAGCAGGATCGGGCTTAGCAGCAGTAGAAGCGCCAGCAACAATGCCGGAATCGCTTTAATGAAGCAATCGGCGGTTCTGGCTATACTGTGATTAAATTTCAGATCCGGCTCAGACAATAGCCAGGCCCTTCAGTTCCTTCGCCGCCAGTCCCGCCGCCTGGGCGAACCGGGGCGTTTTTTCGCGGAAAATGATGCCGCGCGAGGAATTGATCAGAATGTTGGGCATTTCCGCTGAATCCGCGGCGTTTTTCAGCACGCAGTCCAGGTCCCCGCCCTGGGCGCCGACGCCGGGGATGAGGAAAATCCGGCCGGGAAGCTGTTCCCGCATGCGTTTCAGGTCTCCCCCCTGAGTGGCGCCGACCACAGCGCCAAGCTGTTCCAGGGGATAGTTGTTGATCCAGCCGGAGACCTTGGCCGCCATTTTGGCCGAGAGGAAAAACTCCTCGGCGGAGGGATTGGAGGTTAAGGCCAGCGCGAAGGCAAAAGCGCCGGGCCGCTTCAGGATTGGCTTGAGGACGTCCGAGCCCATCAAGGGGTTGAGGGTGATGGCGTCGAAACCCATCCGGTCGAAGTAGCTTACCGCATACTGCTCCATGGTGTTGCCGATATCGCCCACCTTGCAGTCCAGGATCACGGGGATCTCCTCTGGTATGTATTCCACCGTGCGCTGCAGCGCTTCCAGGCCGCGGAGGCCGTCGCTGAGATAGAAGGCCAGGTTTGGTTTGTAGGCGCAGGCGTGGTCCGCCGTGGCATCGATGATGCGGCGGTTGAATTCCCAGATGGGGTTGGCCTCTGCCAAAACGCAGTCCGGGAGCTGGGCGATGTCAGAATCCAGCCCCACGCAGAGCAGGCTCTTGGTGCTTTGCCAGCGGGTCTGGTATTTAGGATAGAACGATGCGGACGGAGTCGGTGCCATCGGTTTCCTCGAATTCCACCTTGATGATCTCCTCGCGGGAGGTGGGCACGTTTTTGCCCACGTAGTCTGCCTTGATGGGCAATTCGCGGTGTCCGCGGTCGATCAGCACGGCCAGCTGGATCTGCTTGGGCCTGCCGAAATCCAGCAGGGCGTCGATGGCGGCGCGCACGGTGCGGCCGGTGTAGAGCACGTCGTCCACCAGCACGATGACGGCGCCCTCGATTTCGAAGCCCAGTTCCGAGCCGCGGATCACGGGCTGATGCGAGATAGTGGAAAGGTCGTCGCGGTAGAGGGTGATATCCAGAATGCCCACGGGGATGTCCTGGCCCTCGATCAGGCGCAGATACTCTGAAAGCCTCTGCGCGAGAGGCACCCCGCGGCTGCGGATGCCCACCAGGCGGATCTTTTCGAGGCCGCGGTTCTGTTCTATGATCTCATGCGCCATGCGATGGACGCTGCGTTCCATCTGGGCTTTGTCCATGATCGTGCTTTTGGTCTGCATGTTGGCTCCTTGAACTGCGTTTAAGAAATCTATTCGGGTTTGACAACGATCAGGGTATCGCCCTTGCCAACGCTGTCGCCGGAGGAGAAGGGCGTCGCCACAACGGTTCCTTCCACGGGGCTGGGGATGTTGTTGTACATCTTCATCGCTTCCAGCACCAGCAGGGTTTCGCCGATCTGGACCTTGTCGCCTACCTGTTTGTCATATTTAACGAACATTCCCGGCATGGGCGCGGGAACCGCGGTGCCTTCAGCGGCAACCGGAGCAGGCTTGGGATCGGCTTTGGGAGCTGGCGCGGCGGTTTGGGCCGGGGCCGGATTGGCGGCAGGCTGGGGAGTTGGAACTGCAGCCGGGGCTACAGGAGCGGAACGCAGCACTCTGGGAGTGCCGCCTTTCTCAGAAACCTCCACCAGATAGTGCTCTTCGTCGATGAACACGTCGAACTGGCGCAGGCCGTCGGGTTTGGGAACGGGTTCCTTTTTCTCCACCAGCAGGCCGGCTTTGGCCTTCTGGCAGAGCTCTTCCTGGCGCTTCACCTCTTCCAGGGTGGTGGGTTTCATTTCTTCCGGCAGGGGTTCGAGGCCGTATTTGATCTTGAGGAATTTCTTGCCGGTGAGCTTGTAGAGCGCCACGATCAGGGTGTCGTCGAGGTCTTTGGCCAGGCCTTCGGTTTCCTTTTTCACCTGCTCCAGGGCGGGTTCGATCACATCGCCGGGGCGCACGTGGATGGGTTTTTCACCCCGCGGGTAGCCCTTGAGGGCATTTTTCTGCACCTCGGGGTCGATGGGCAGGGTCGTTTTGCCGTAGAGGCCGTAGCAGAGGTCCTTGACCTGTTCGGTGATGCGGGCGTATTCTCCGTCCTTGGTGTCGAAGAGGGCGTTATTCACGGCCTGGATGCCCACGATCTGGCTGGTTGGCGTCACCAGCGGGATCTGGCCCAGTTCCTTGCGCACCTTGGGGATCTCGGCAAAAACGTCGTCCAGGCGGTCCAGGGCGTCCATCTGGCGCAGCTGGTTCACCAGGTTGGAGAGCATGCCGCCCGGGGTTTGGTGGATGATGACGTCGGTATCGATGATGCCGAACTTGGTGTTGTCGGCGAACTGGAGGTATTTGGGGATGTCTTTTTCCATTTCCTTGCTGATCTTGTTCAGCAGGCGGATGTCGAAACCGGTGTCGCGGTTGGTGCCCATCAGCGCGATCACAAAGGGTTCCACGGCGGGATGGGAGGTGCGGTAGGCGTAGGGCCCCAGGCAGGTGTCGATGATGTCGGCCCCGGCCTCGATGGCCTTGAACAGCGCCAGGTCGCCCATGCCGCTGGTGAAGTGGGTGTGCAGGTGGACCGGAACCTTCACGGTTTCCTTGAGCGCCTTCACGAGGTCGAAAGCGTCGTAGGGCGCCACCAGGCCCGCCATGTCCTTGATGCAGACGGTGTCCGCGCCCATCTCTTCCAGTTGTTTGGCTTTTTTGGTGTAATATTCGATGTTGTAGATGTCGCCGCCCATCCTCTGTTCGGTGAGGCTGTAGCAGATCGAGCCCTGGAAGTGTTTCTTGTTTTTCTGGATGATCTTCACCGCGGTCTGGAAATTGCGGAAATCGTTGAGGGCGTCGAAAACGCGGAAGATGTCGATCCCGTTGTCGCAGGCGCGCTGTACGAAAGCTTCAACCACATCATCGGCGTAGTTTTGGTAGCCCACCAGGTTCTGGCCGCGCAGCAGCATCGAAAAGGGGGTGTTTTTGATGTGTTTTTTGAGGGTCCGGATGCGTTCCCAGGGGTCTTCGCCCAAATAGCGGTGCATGGCGTCGAAAGTAGCGCCGCCCCAGACTTCCATGGAATAGTATCCCACCTGGTCCATCAGCTCGGCCACGTGCAGCAGGTCCTCGGTGCGGCCGCGGGTGGCGAAGAGGGATTGATGCCCGTCGCGGAACGACAGGTCCTGAATCTTGATCGGGTTGGCCGCTTTGGGACGATCGGCCTCGTAGCGCATCGCGCTGTATTCCAAGATGCCATGTTTTTGCATGGTGTCTCCTTTTATCTGTTTCTTTTGATCATTCTGCGTTGGGTGAGCTCGCGGTAGAGCATCGTTTGCTGGCGGCCGTAATGCTGCCAGGCGCTGGGGGCGTTTTCCAGCGGGCGCTGGGGATAGGGGACGGCTTCATCGGAGCTGATCAGGGCCAGCACTCCGGCGATAGCGGCAAGTTCCTTCTTTCTTTCTTTCATGGCAGTTGGGAGGCCTCAGGCCGGGATGTTGCCGTGTTTCTTGGGCGGCAGGCTTTCGCTTTTGCTGGAGAGGATCTCCAGGGCGTCGATCAACCTTTTTCGGGTTTCGGAAGGCAGGATAACAGCGTCAACATAGCCCCGGGAAGCTGCCACGTAGGGGTTGTTGAATTCTTCTTCGTAGATCCGGATCATATCGGCGCGCTTGGCCACCTTGTCTTCGGCAGCCTCTATCTCCTTGCGGAAGATTATGTTGGCGGCGCCCTGGGCACCCATCACGGCAATCTCGGCGCCGGGCCATGAGAAAACCATGTCCGCGCCCAGATGCCGGCTGCTCATGGCGATATAGCTGCCGCCGTAATCCTTGCGGGTGACAACCGTCAGTTTGGGAACCGTGGCCTCGGAGTAGCACCAGAGCAGTTTGGCGCCGTGGCGGATGATGCCGTGATGCTCCTGCTGCGTGCCGGGCAGGTAGCCGGGAACGTCCACGAAGGTGAGCAGGGGGATGTTGAAAGCGTCGCAGAAACGGATGAAGCGGGTGGCTTTGTCCGAGGCGTCGATATCCAGGCAGCCGGCCAGCACCTTGGGCTGGTTAGCCACCACCCCCACCACGCGTCCGTTCAGTCGCCCGAAGCCCACAATGATGTTCTGCGCGTAGTAAAGGTGCGGCTCAAAAAAAGCGCCGTCGTCCAGCACGGTTTTGATCACCTCATGCATGCTGTAGCTTTCCTTGGGGCTGTCCGGAATGATGGTGTCCAGGTTGGGGCAGAGGCGCCAGGGATCGTCCTGGCATTCGGTTCGGGGCGCGTCCTCCATGTTGTTGGCAGGCAGATAGGAGAGCAGGGTCTTGATCTGCTGGATGGCGTCGGCGTCGTTCTCGCAGGCAAAATGGGCGTTTCCGCTCTTGGAATTGTGAGCCATGGCACCGCCCAGCTCTTCCTGGGTGGTTTCTTCGCCGGTGACCGCGCGGATAACGTCCGGCCCGGTGATGAACATGAAGCTGGTGTGCTTCACCATGAAGACAAAATCCGTCATGGCCGGGGAATAGACCGCTCCGCCGGCGCAGGGGCCCATGATCGCGGTGATCTGCGGGATCACGCCGCTGGCGCGGGAATTGCGGAAAAAGATGTCTCCGTAACCCTTGAGGGAATCAACCCCTTCCTGGATGCGGGCGCCGCCGCTGTCCTGGATGCCGATCAGCGGAACTCCGCTCTTCAGCGCCATGTCCATCACCTTGCAGATCTTGGCGGCGTGCATCTCGCCCAGGGAACCGCCCCGGGCGGTGAAATCCTGCGAAAAGGCAAACACCGGGCGCCCGTCCACCAGGCCGTGGCCGGTGATCACGCCGTCCGAGGCGATCTCCACCTTTTCCATGCCAAAGTTATCGCAGCGGTGCTGCACAAACATATCCAACTCCCGGAAGGTGCCGGGGTCAAAGAGCAGGTCCAGCCGCTCGCGGGCTGTAAGCTTGCCCTTTTCCTTCTGTTTTTCCACGGCTTTGGCGCCGCCCAATTGCAGGGCCTTGGCTTCCTTGTCCAGCAGTTTCTGGATCGCGTCCCTGGTTGATAGCATGTCTATATCCCCTTCGTAAGGTGTATTTTAAGCTGACGGGGCCCAAGCTTGGCGGCCCGGCCCGGCTAATTTTCCAAAATCTTTGGCGAGGCATATTTCGTCAAGCAAAAGAGAGAGTTGCCAAAACCGGCCTTGCCTGTAACCCAAAACGCGATATGCTATCTGAGACAGCAGAATCATTTCCTATCAGGGAGGTAACATGCCGCTGCCTTTTAACATGAACCGTTTGCTTGATACAGAACTGCATTTCCCCCAGCGCTTCACAAACATGACGCCCAAAAACTACGGACTGCTTTTTTGGAATGAGGGCAACAAGGCCTCCTACGAAAGCAACCACGCCGTGATCACAGATCATCTGGGGGCGGAGGCCTCCCTGCGGGATATCGAGTTCTTTTACAAAACCAAGGGTATCGTGCCCCGCATCCATCAATCCTTCAAGGCCAACGAACTGGACAAACTCCGTCCCGCGCTGGACCATCACAATTTCAAGATCTCCACCAAAATGGGGAATTTCTTTGTTCATGACCATGAAAGCCAGCTCGGCATCTCCGGCGACCTGCGCATCGAACGCCTTAAAAGCCTGAGCATCGACGTGATGGAGACCATCGCCATCGAGTTTGGTGGAGACTGGACCATCAAGGTGGTGGAACGCCATCTGCTGCATCCCTCCTACCATCTTCTGGGTGGTTTCGTGGGCACGGAACTGGCCTCGCTGGCCTCGGTGAGCGTTTTTGCCGGTTACAGCCGGGTGGACGATGTCTATACCCGCGACAAATTCCGCGGGCGCGGCTTCGCCGGCAGCATGATCCACTATCTGGTGAATTACCACCGCCAACACCACGACAACCATCTCTACCTCTATTCGGCGGATCCCGCCGCCATCCACATCTACGAGAAGGGGGGATTTTCCCGGCTGCCCCAGGATTTCCAGTTCTGGACCGCCTGGAAAGAAGTGATCTGAGCCGCCCAAGCGCCCTTTTCAAGCCCGGCAGAACAGCCGGGCCTTTTTTTATCTTAGCGGAAGAGGGTTAACATTTAGTATGGGCGAAGATTAATCTTAAACATATTATGAAGTGACCTGCAAATTTGTCTTGACAGCCTCAAGCCATGATTGATAATTTGAATATAGATAGTATTTCAGCATTTTGAGCAGGGAGGATCGTCTCACTGGGCTGTGGGCGAAGGAGAAAAGATGAAAACGCTTGGTTGTGTGTTTACGTTGTCGCTTTTGTTATTTTTATGCACTTTTCTGCCGGCTGTGGCCCTGAATGAGTCCGGCTCAGAAACCTCTCCGGGCTACGCGCCCGACCTCGTCAAGATCAAACTCAGCCCCGCCGCCTATGAAAGGGCGGACCTGCCGGAAGGCCTCTACGCGGAGGCTGCGGATTTCGGCATTGAGGAACTGGACCGGCTGCTGCTGCAGACCGGAGGCCAAAAGGTCATCCGGGCCCATCGCCGGGTGAAGGACAGCGCCTGGGAGCAGCAGACTGGATTCCACCGCTGGTTTTTGGTCAAGCTGGATGGCAGGATGGCGGTGGAGGAAGCTGTCAAGCTGTTCAAGCAAAACAGCCTCATCGAAAAAGCCTGTCCGGAGTACATCTTTTATGACGCGGCTGTGCCCAATGACACATATTATGGCTTCAATTGGGGGCACAACAACACCGCCCAGCTACCGGTATATGTGTATCCCAGCGGGCACACCGGAGCTCCGGTTGGCACGGTGGGATTTGATTCCGATGCCCAACTGGCCTGGGATCGCAGCCAGTATTACGGGTCCACCGGCATTATCATCGCGGTGATCGATTCCGGCGCGGACCTCGGCCATCCGGACCTTCGTCTTGTTACCGGTTGGGATTATGGAGACGGGGATAGCGATCCTTCAGATAACAGCTCTACCAACGGCCACGGGACCGCCTGCTCGGGAATCGCGGCAGCCAGGGCCAACAACAGCCTGGGAGTAGCGGGCATTGCCGGGTACTGCAGCGTGATGCCGCTCAAGCACAAGAATGCCGCCGGGATCAATTACTTCACCGCGACAACGAACTGCCTCACCCATGCCGGCGACAGCGGAGTGGAAGTGATAAGCATGAGTTTTGGCGCCCAGGGTTATTACGAAGGGCATCCGGACCTTGAAGACATGGATGACGCGCTGGAATACGCCTACAATCACGGCTGCGTGATGTTCGCCGCCACTGGCAACGACGACACGTCCAACATTGGATATCCCTCCAACCACAACAAAGTGATCAGCGTGGGCGCTGCCAGCCCCACCGGCCAGAGAAAAAGCGACACCTCCTCCGACGGTGAGTATTGGTGGGGATCGAATTATGGCTCCAACACCCAGGACTCTCAATCGGCAGTGGACCTGATGGGGCCCACCATCCTTCCCACCACTGATATCAGGGGCACCGACGGATACAATGAATCCGCCAGCCCAGCGGGCGACTATTACATGTGGTTCAACGGCACTTCCTGCGCCACCCCGTATGTGGCCGGCACGGCCGCTTTGCTGCTTTCCAAGATGCCAACCCTCACCCAAACTCAGGTAAAGAACATACTCTATTCCACAGCCACGGACATGACAGCCGACGGCGGCGCGGGTTGGGACCGTTACACGGGATACGGGCTGGTGAACGCGGACCGGGCCATGGTGAACGTCTGGGACGGGAGCAGCAGCACCACCTGGCACAACGCCTCCAACTGGAGCCTGAACATGGTGCCAATTGCCACCCAGGATGTGCTGATCCCTACTCTTTTGATCCGCTATCCCATTGTTTCCGACAGCAGAAGCTGCCATGACGTTAGTGTCGAGAGCAGTGCCAGCGTTACCATTTCCGATGGATACCTTACCGCTAATGGCAGCTACACCACCTACGGATCACTGGTGATGAACAACGCTGGCGGAGCACTGGACGTAGCTGAAGACCTGATCTTTGAGGCCAATGCAACCACAACCATAAGCAATAACCCCGACATAATCGTGCGCCGGCATCTGGAATTCAGGGAGGACAGCAACGTGAGCATGGCCAGCGGCTGGATCTACCAACGTGGCTCCGGCGTTTCCTATGTTCGGGTCTATGAGCCAGCGACCGTATATAACTTTGTTTCAGATAAGGATGACGGCGCTTATGGAGGGATCAGCTCGGCCTCCACCGCCAGCCTGACTATCGGGGGAAACCTCTATGTGAATGCCGGCAGCGCCTTCTACCACTACGACAGTGGCACCACGATCCTGAGAGGCGGCATGTGGGTCTATACGGGCGCGACCTGCGCGTTCAATGCTGGAACCCTGAGCGTTGAAGGCACCGGCACCAGCTACATCCGCTTCTACGAAACCAACATCGGCAACCATCTGAACAATCTGGTGGTGAATAAAAATACCAGCTATTCAGTATCCCTCTACGCGCCCTTGGAAGTGGACGGCAACCTGGTGATAAATTCCGGCACCTTCAATCCCGCTGACTGGGATGTGTACGTGACCGGGAACTGGGACAACAACGTGGGCGCGGCCGCCTTTACAGAAGGCTCCGGCACGGTGATCTTCAACGGAACCGGAAACCAGTTTGTTTACAGCGAGAACTTCCACAAGTTCCAACTGAACAAAACAGCCGGGATGCTCTATTTCCCCAATGCCAACACCGTAAGCTGCGCCGAATACGACTGGGTGGCAGGGGCCTACACCGTCAGCGGCGGAACCTTCACCGCTGCCGACCTCACCGATCCGGGTATTTTTGGCGAGATCACGATCACCGCAGGAACCGTCAATTACACCCAGGGCACAGACCAGTATGTGGACCTGCGCTGCACCCTCACCATGAGCGGCGGAACCTTTAACATCAACGGCGGCAGCGGCACCTCATGGTGGGGTTTCATAGATCCCTGCACCATTAACATTAGTGACGGTGCGCTGAACATCATCCAGTCAATATTGATTCCAAGCGGTTACCCCTGCGTGGAAAACATCACCGGCGGGATCATCCGCACTTGCGGTATCTTCAACTGCGAACGCACAGATTTCACTCCCTCCGGCGGAACGATTGAGCTCTATGACACTACCAACAGCAGTATAACAATGGCCGCGGGCAGCAATTTCTACAACCTTAGCATTAACAAAAATCCCGCCAAGGCAGAATTCGACCCCGGTGACGGCTACGTTCTGCGGGAACGCGACGGAACCCCTCTGCCCCAAAACCGCAGCCAATTGGCCTATGCCCAATCCAACCTGCTGATCCTCCACGATTTCGTGATCAACACAGGTTTGTTCAATGCCAATGGCTACGACCTTACCGTCGGCGGCACCTGGGATAACAACGGCCTTAACACCTCGGCCTTCACAGCTGGAACCGGCACCGTCTTCTTCAACCAGGTTGGGCTGGTCCAGAACGTGTATGGCCCCAATGTCTTCAACATTGTGATCGACAACCACAGCGGCTCGGCCCTCACCTTCAACGACGCCACCACCATCGCTTCCCTGGAAGTGAACAACATCGTTTCCTTCCACAATGCCAACACCATCAATAATGTTGATAACTCCAACCCCGGCGCCATCCTGGCCTTTTATTACAGCTATGCCACCACCATCGGCGCCTATACCGGCGGCGGCTCGCTGCGGGCCTGGATCAACAGTTACGTGACCGTCAACGACCTCACCCAGAACGGCCTGTATGGCTCCTATACAGCCGACTCCGGCCATCTGGAATTCCATCAGGACGCTTCCAACTGGATAGACGTTAACGGCGACATGACCATCGCAAACAACGGCAGCGTGGACATTTATGGCGGCAACGTCGATTGCTATGTTGGCTACAATGGCCCCTGCGACTTCACTCTGTCCTCTGGCAGCTTCTCGGTCAGGGACAGGGGATTATTTATCTTAGATCGCGGCTATGAAGTCGATTTCCTCGTTTCCGGCGGCACCATCAGGGTGAACGGCAGTTGGTACGACAGCTGGGGTATCTTCGATCCCAGCGGCGGAACGGTGGAAATGACCGGCGCCGCGGACGACCACCTCACCTGCCATGCCTCGAGCTGGTTCCAAACCCTGACCGTAAACAAGGTACTGGCCC
>Ga0172377_10001544_pt1 | contig 23290 bp, 24 predicted proteins | sample Pumphouse3metaG_FD_119749 | JGI IMG/M metagenome (GOLD analysis project Ga0172377, IMG submission 119749) | Leachate microbial communities from a municipal landfill in Southern Ontario, Canada - Pumphouse #3 metaG | ecosystem: Engineered > Solid waste > Landfill > Unclassified | place: Canada... | reverse complement strand
TTTCTGGGCCTGGTTCAACTCCTGCAAATAGTTCTCCTTCATAGCGACAAATATAGGGAAAAGCCGGTGAAAATTTTATCTTTGTATCTGCTAAAAATAGTATATGTGCGCCCATTACAAATTGCGTAGAGGATTGGACATTCCCCTGAAAGGCAAAGCCGACACAATCACGGATCCTCCCGTTGTTTCAGCAGTCTACGCACTAAAACCCATTGATTTTAAACATATTGTTCCAAAACTCCTGGTCAGGGAAGGTGATGCTCTTAAAGCCGGAAGCCCGGTCTTTTGCGATAAAAACCGGCCTGAAGTGCGCTTTACTTCTCCGGTAAGCGGGACGGTTCAGGCTATAGTGAGAGGAGAAAAAAGAAGGCTGGAAGCCATTGAGATACTTGCTGACGAAAAAAACGATTTTTTGAAATTCCCGGCACAAGCTCCCGAAACCATGTCTGCACAAAAGATCAGGGACCTATTGCTGGAAAGCGGTTGCTGGCCTCTGATCATCAGGAGGCCATACGGCATTACCGCTCATCCCCAAGAAACCCCAAAAGCCGTATTCATCAGCTGCTTTGATTCAGCCCCCCTGGCCCCGGAACTGGATTATGCGTTTGCGGACAGGGAAGAAGCCCTTAAAATGGGACTCCGGGTTCTGGAAAGGATCTGCCCGGGTAATATTCATTTGGGGCTGTCGGACGAAACATCTCCTCACAGTGTTTTCCGCAGGCTGCAAGGCATAGTCCATACTTTTTCCGGTCCCCACCCGGCAGGAAATCCGGGAATACAGATCCATCATGTTTCTCCTATCGGAAAAGATCATGTAGTCTGGACACTGACCCCCAAAGGACTCTCAGTCATCGGGGAACTGTTCCTGAAAGGTATTTACGATACTACAGGAACGGTTGCAGTAACCGGACCTTCCCTGCACCGTACAGGATATATTCGCTGCCGCCCTGGCCTTCAGATGACAGCTTTGACAGGCTTCCCTTACGACAAAGACCGGGAAGTCCGCATCATAAGCGGAAATCCCCTGACCGGAGATAATGTGGGATGCAATGGTTTCCTGGGTTTCCACCACGGGCAGATTACCTTTTTGCCGGAAGGAAAATCGCGGGAATTGCTGGGATGGGCACGGCCTTTACGCCTGCATAAATACAGTGCGGCACGGACCTATGTTTCTTACCTGGCTCCTTTACTCGGCAAGACCGGGCGTTTTTCCCTCAACACCAACACCAACGGCGGCGCCAGGGCGTTTGTCCTGACCGAAGGCTATCAAAAAGTATTGCCGGCAGATATTTTCGTGTCGTTCCTGATCAAAGCCGTTTTAGCAAAAGACATTGATAAAATGGAACAGTTCGGCATCTATGAAATGATCCCGGAAGACCTGGCATTGTGCGAATTCATCTGTCCTTCCAAGATTGAGATCCAGGACATTCTCCAACAGGGCATTGACCTGATGATAAAGGAAATGTAATGAAAGGAATTGAGAAAATTGTGAACAGGATCAAACCAGTATTTAGCAAAGGGGGGAAGCTGGGGTTTTTACATTCCACCTTTGATGCATTTGAATCCTTCCTATTGGTCCCGGCAACAGTCACCCGCAAAGGGTCCCACATACGAGACTGTAACGACCTGAAAAGGGTAATGATAGTTGTGGTTATAGCACTGGTTCCGTGCCTGCTGTTTGGCATGTACAATACCGGTTTGCAGCATTACCTGGCTATAGAGTCGCAAACAGAACTACCCGGGTTTTTTCAGATCTTCTGGTATGGATTTCTTCGGGTCATTCCGCTGGTGATCGTTTCTTATGTGGCAGGTCTTGGAATAGAATTTACCGTAGCCCAGATCAGAGGTCATGAAGTCAATGAAGGCTATCTGGTCACCGGCATGCTCATCCCCCTGATAGTACCTGTTACCATTCCCTTATGGATGCTGGCCACGGCCGTGGCTTTTTCCGTACTCATAGGTAAAGAGATCTTTGGAGGAACCGGCATGAATATCTGGAATCCCGCCTTGCTGGCCAGGGCTTTCCTGTTCTTTTCATACCCGGGATATATGACCGGGGATAAAATCTGGATTGATGGTTTTAGCGGGGCTACTCCCCTGGCTTTATGGACAGAACAGACGAGCGCCGCTCAATCCATGCCTTCCTGGAGAGATATGTTCCTGGGATTCATTCCCGGATCTGTAGGAGAGACTTCTGTGGTATGCATCCTGCTGGGGGCAGCCATACTTATTTACACGGGAGTAGCCAGCTGGAAGATCATGGTTTCCTGCCTGGCCGGAGCCTCTCTGGCCGGATTACTGGGAGGTATTCCCGTCCATTACCACCTGGTTATGGGCGGATTCGCCTTTGGATGTGTCTTTATGGCCACCGACCCGGTCACCAGTCCGCAGACAGAAACGGGAAAATGGTTCTACGGAGCACTCATAGGTATACTCACAGTCATCATTCGCTTATTCAACCCCGGGTACCCGGAAGGCATGATGCTGGCCATTTTGCTTATGAATACATTTGCTCCCCTGATAGATCATTATGTGGTAGCCGTCAATGTGAAACGGAAAATGAAAAGAATTGCTGCCAATGGATAAGAAAAAAAAGAACGGGAACCTCTACACGGTTATTTATGCAGCTGTTATGGTGATTATAGTGGCCGTAGTGCTGGCTTTTGCATCACAGATCCTGAAACCGCGCCAGGAAAGAAATATCAGGCAGGAAACCCGGCAGACCATTCTCCGGTCGGTTCACCTGCAAGGGTATTCCTATGAAAAATACATAACAGATACAGTGGCAGGCCCGGAACAACTGCCTTTGTTCATCTGTACCCTGGATGACGGCGCCAGGAAATACATCATTCCCCTGGAAGGAAAAGGTCTCTGGGGATCCATAAACGGATACCTGGCACTGAACGATGATTTTCGTACCGTTTACGGGGCCGTTTTTGACCACGAAACCGAAACCCCCGGACTGGGTGCCGAAATTTCCACCCCGTCTTTCAGTGATCCTTTCCGTGGAAAATCGCTTTACCGGGGAGATAAATTTGTATCCCTGTCTGTAGTAAAACCGGGAAGATCTGCAGGTAATTCCAATGCGGTTGACGGTATATCCGGGGGAACCCTTACCAGCCGCGGGGTAGAAAATATGATACGTGAATCCCTTGAACCTTACATTCCTTTTTTAAGACACTATGAATAAACGCATTTTCCTGGACCCGCTGTTTAAGAACAATCCCGTTTCCGTCCTGGCTCTGGGAATCTGTTCGGCTCTTGCAGTGACCGTAAAAATGGAACCTGCACTGGTCATGGCCCTTTCAGTGACTTTGGTAACCGGGTTTTCAGGGCTGATCCTGTCCATGCTGCGCAACACAATACCGGACCGGATACGGATCATTGTTCAGTTGATTGTGATAGCCAGCCTGGTAATTCTGGTGGACCAGGTATTGAAAGCCTTTGCATATCCCATCAGTAAAGAACTGTCCGTTTTCGTGGGCCTGATCATAACCAATTGCATCATCATGGGACGTATAGAGGCATTCGCCCTGCACAACAAACCTTTTCATGCCTTTGTGGACGGAATAGCCAACGGACTGGGATATGGGATCATTTTGGTGATTGTTTCCTTTTTCAGGGAACTTTTCGGCTCCGGAACATTAATGGGATACCCGCTTATTCCTGAAAAGTGGTATGTTTCCTCAGGAGGTTTTTACGAAAACAACGGGCTGTTCATACTACCCCCCATGGCCCTTATAGTGGTAGGGCTGATTGTTTGGATATTCAACGCCGGGAATACAAAAAAAGATAAAAAAGCATGGAACAAATAATTGACATATTCGTAAAATCGGTCTTTGTTGAGAATATGATCTTTGCCTATTTTTTGGGCATGTGTTCCTACCTGGCCGTTTCCAAAACGGTAAAAACTGCCTCCGGACTGGGATTGGCTGTTATTTTTGTCTTGTTGATTACGCTTCCCGTTAATTACCTGTTGGACCGTTATGTGCTTTCGCCCGGCGCTTTGGCCCGGATCAACCCGGAATGGGTCAACGTTGATTTGGGTTTTCTGAGCTATATTTTATTTATTGCCGTTATTGCCGCCATGGTTCAGCTGGTAGAAATGGTTGTGGAAAAATTTGCTCCGGCCCTGTACAACAACCTGGGCATATTCCTGCCGTTGATAGCCGTTAACTGCGCCATCCTTGGCGGATCGCTTTTCATGCAGGAAAGAGCCTACGAAAACATATGGCAGGTTCTGGCTTTTGCCCTGGGATCCGGTTTTGGATGGTTCCTGGCCATCGTCTCTATAGCGGCCATCCGGGAAAAACTCAGTTATTCCAACATACCCGCTCCCATGCGGGGACTGGGCATCGCGTTCATCATTACGGGATTAATGGGAATCGCGTTTATGAGTTTTATGGGTATACAATTTTAAGTGTGCATGATGACAATGATCCAATTCCTTTTGCTGGCAGTATCCGCAATCCTGATCGTTACCCTGATCCTGGTGCTGTTACTGGTTTACGCAAAAATCCGGCTAATGCCTTCAGGGAAGGTAAAATTGACAATAAACAGCGAAAAAACGCTGGAAGTGGAGCCGGGAACAAATCTGCTCAATACACTATCTGCCAACGAGATTTACCTTCCATCAGCATGCGGCGGATCCGGTACTTGCGGATTGTGCAAATGCCGCATTGTTTCAGGAGGAGGATCCATCCTGTCTACCGAAACCGGTTTTTTTACAAGAAAGGAACAACAAAACAAATGGCGACTGGCCTGCCAGGTGAAAGTTAAGGAAGATATGCAGATAGAGATCCCTGACGAAATCCTGGGTGTTAAAAAATGGGAATGCGAGGTTATCAGCAACCGGAATGTAGCTTCATTCATAAAAGAATTTGTCATAAAACTGCCCGATGGAGAAAATCTGGATTTCCGCTCGGGAGGATATATCCAAATTGATGTCCCGCCCGTTACCGTAGATTTTGCCAAAGACATCGCCGTTGAAAAGGAATACCTTGCCGAGTGGGACGCGCTGAAACTTTGGGACCTGAAAATGGTAAACCGGGAATACGGGTTCAGGGCTTATTCCATGGCCAACCATCCTGCCGAAGGGAACCGGATCATCCTGAACGTCCGTATTGCCACGCCTCCCTGGGACCGCGCGCGCGGTAGTTTTATGAAAGTAAATCCCGGCATTTGTTCTTCTTATATTTTTTCCCGTAAGCCCGGCGATAAAGTAAAGGTTTCCGGTCCGTTCGGAGAGTTCTTCCTGAAAAAAACCCGTACAGAAAAGATCTTCATAGGAGGCGGAGCCGGCATGGCTCCCATGCGTTCCCATATCTTTCACCTGTTCCATACCCTGAAAACAACGGACAAAGTGTCTTTCTGGTACGGGGCAAGATCCCGGCGGGAATTGTTCTATGAAGAAGAATTCAGGGAAATTGAAAAGGAATTTCCCAATTTTTCGTTTCATATAGCACTTTCTGAACCCAAACCGGAAGACAAATGGCAGGGATACACCGGATTCATACACCAGGTGATCCTGGAGCATTACCTGAAAGACAACCCGGAACCGGAAGAAAATGAATATTACCTTTGCGGCCCCCCTCTTATGACAGATGCCGTTATCCGTATGCTGGACAATCTGGGAGTTCCTCAAGAGCACATTCTCTTTGATGACTTTGGAGGTTGAGGTTTTTTTTGTTTACCTTTGTGTACTATCAATCCGATTAAGAAAAACAACAGAATATGGAAGTAAAAATAAGCAACGATCCGGTACCCGTAATATCTATAAACGGAAGGATGGATACAGGCAACACGATCATTTTTGAAGAAGCGATAGCTCCGCTCCTGAAAAGCCCCACAAAAGACATGATTATTGACGGTTCAGACCTTGAATACATCAGCAGTTCCGGCCTGCGTCAGTTTCTTGTACTGCAAAAAAACATTAAGGAAAAAAACGGTTCTTTAAAAGTCCGTAACCTCAGGGCTGAGATCAAGGACATCTTCGACCTCACCGGCTTCACCAACATTTTTACCATTGAGTAGTATTTTGCTACGGATCAGCAGTTGAATGGAAGCATAAGCCGCTTCCAGGTATTTGTCCATATCCTGCAGGGAGACCCACTCCGTTTTCTCTATCCCTTCTTCTGTCTGGGGATCCAAAAAACTCCTTTCTTCTGCGGTCATGCGGAACCAGGCAGTTATTTTCAATACGTTGTTTCCCTGGAAACGGTAAGTATGGTATGTGGTGGCAAACTGATCCCCGGTAATTTTCAAACCCCGGGCACCTGTCTCCTCGGCCACTTCTCTGAGAGCCGTTTCCCTGAGTGATTCGCCGGGTTCCTGTTTTCCTTTTGGCAAATCCCACCTGCCGTAACGATAAATCATAAGGACATCACCTTTCTTATTGGTCACCACTCCTCCGGCAGCGTAAAAAAGAACAAAACGTGTACACAGCTGTTGAAATGAGTTCGAAGGATCTTCTACCGGGATAACCAAATGATTGATATTGGAATTGCATTCAAAACCCACGATAATATCCTCCCATGAACCGGATCTGTCTGCAGGTGCAATCGTTACCGAAGGAAGCAAACATACGGGGCTGTCCGGACGGCATAACTGAAGGCGCCTATTATTGAAGAAAATACTGTACATTTGTACAAAGATATGTGATTATTATGGAATCTGCGGAAAAAATCGTGGCACAAAAGCTCCTGGAAATTCAGGCCGTAAAGCTAAATACTGAAAAACCGTTTGTTTGGGCTTCGGGATGGTTGTCTCCCATATATTGTGATAACAGGAAAATCTTGTCTGTCCCTGACGTGAGGAATTTTATCCGTGACACCCTCTGCAAACTAATCCTGCACAACTATCCTTCAGTAGAAATTATCGCCGGAGTGGCCACAGGAGCTATAGCCATGGGAGCCCTGATCGCCGACAAGCTGGAAAAACCTTTCATATACGTACGTCCCAGAAGAAAAGATCATGGCACGGGAGCACAAATAGAAGGATCGTTGGAACCGGAATCCAAAGTGGTTGTTGTGGAAGACCTTATTTCCACGGGACATTCGGCACTGTCAGCCTCTGACTGTCTTAAGAAATCATGTGCCAACGTGCTGGGTATGGTAGCCATTTTTTCATACAATTTTGATATTGCCCGCAGGGCTTTTGAAAAAAGCAACTGCGAATTGCATACATTAACCAATTACGATACATTAATCCGGGAAGCTGTCGAAAACGATTACGTTAGCAAAGAGCAGCTGGACACCTTAAAAATTTGGCGTCTGACGCCTAACACCTGGGGAAGATAATTATGGGAAATACACACGTTACCGGTGACGTACGTTACGTCAACAAACCTGCTGAAACTGTTTTTGAATTGTTTTCCGACTTTTCAAAATTCGCAGACCGCTTACCTGAAGACAAAAAAGACAAAGTAACAATAACCGAAGACACGATACTGGCAAACGCCCAGGGAATGCAACTGGGTGTAAAGGTTACCCGGAGGGAAGCACCTACACTGATAGTTATGGAACAATACGGAAGCACTCCGTTTGCTTTCAATCTGAACCTGCATATCCATCCCCAGGAAAAAGGCTGTGAATTGCAACTGGAACTGGATGCTGAACTCAGCATGATGATCAAAATGATGTTGGGAGGAAAGCTGAAAGATTTTGTAAACCAGTTTACCACGCAACTGGCCGAAGGATTGAACCGGTAAGTGTCCAAAAACCCGGGTCTTATGATGAAGGACTTCAGAAGCATACTGGAAGAGTCCCTGTCTCCCGGAGAAATTGATCTTTTACTGGCATCACTGGATACTTCCCCGCCTGTAAGCATACGGCAACATATCCGAAAAACAGACAAGGAACTGTTTCCCGGTTCAGAGCCTGTTACCTGGTGCCCGGCAGGCAGGTACCTTAAGGAACGGCCTGTCTTCACACTTGATCCGCGCTTTCATGCGGGAGCTTATTACGTTCAGGAAGCATCCGGAATGTCCCTCTGGAAACTGAAACCATACTTACAATCCATGAATACACCCCGCGTGCTGGATGCCTGTGCGGCTCCGGGAGGTAAAAGCACCCTCTTGCTGGATATCCTGCCCGAAGACGGATTGCTGGTAAGCAATGAGGCCATACGTTCCAGGGTGCCGGTCTTGACTCAGAACATAGCCCGTTGGGGTTACTCTAACGTTGTGGTTACACATAACGATCCCGGCGCATTTACCAGGCTTCGCGGGTATTTTGACGTCCTGGTCACCGATGTCCCTTGTTCCGGGGAAGGATTGTTCCGTAAAGAGCCCCTATCCAGAAACAATTGGTCTCCGGCCGGCGTCGATCTGTGTGCGTTGCGGCAGAGAAGAATCCTGACAGACCTTTGGCCATCCCTCAAGGACGGAGGCCTTTTGTTCTACAGCACGTGCACCTTTAACCGGAAAGAAGATGAAGATCAGGTGGAATGGATGGTCCGTCATCTTGGCGCGCGCGTCTTACTCGGCCCGGAAAAATATTTTCCCCATCGCATCCAGGGCGAAGGCTTTTTTATGGCACTGCTACAAAAGCAAGGGGAGCAGATCAGCTCGGAAAGCAAAAAAACAACAGGCACAGGGCGAAAGAAAGGCATTCACGAAAAGAATCATGTTTCCTCCGGGATGCCCCGCTTTTTAAATGATGGTTATGCCTATTCCATGAAAGGGACGTTGCTAAAAGCATTCCCCGCATCATGGCAGGCAGAAATGACAACCCTGGAAAAAATCCTGAACGTAGTTCATTCCGGGATTGCTGTAGCTGAAAAAAAAGGGAATGCCTGGGTTCCGACGGCTGATCTTGCCCTGGCTATAGATCTGAAGAAAAATGCTTTTGAACAACATAGTGTAGATCTGCCCACTGCCATCTCTTTTTTACGCAGGGATTCACTGGTATTGCCTGCGGGTACTGAAAAAGGATTTGTTTTAATAGCCTACGATGACCTACCTCTTGGTTTTGTGAAAAACCTGGGATCCCGTTCCAACAATCTGCATCCGGTATCCCGCAGGATCCTGATGCCTGCAGAACGAATAAATACAACAGATTAAACTGCCTGCAACAGAGATCAGAGTGAAGTGTCCGGGGCAAAGAACCTGGCGGGTCGCGCCGGGACGGTACCAAACGAAGTCAAAACGACGGAATACTCAGATCCGTCTGATAATGCATACCGGATATCAAGCGGAGTAAGATCCTTTACAGTCAATGAGATCACTATGAAGGCAAACGGAGAGTTCACCGAATGAGGGACCAGGGTGACTTCCCAGACCGGGTCTTCTCCCGGTTTTTCTTTTCGTACGGGGGTGTCGGGATAATAAAAGTCTTCATTGAGCCGGTTGAAGAAAGCGGAAGGATTTTCCAGGATATCAGGGGAATTTTTATCGTGTGAGAGCTCCTGCCACTCATCTGTTCCTTCATTGTAATAGTATTTTATTTCACCGTCGCAATACACATAAAACTCATCCATATGTATGTAGAACAGTTCCCCCTGGAGTATCATAGTCCCGGATACCGTTCCGTTCCAAAGAAAAGAAGTCTCTAGGGCCGGAGCATGCCGGATCTTGTTAGCAAACGTTTCCATCAATCCCGCAGTGGTCTGTGCCTGCAATGTAAGAACTGCAAACACTGTGAACACGCCTGTAGCAAAACGTCTGATTTTCATTTACTTAAGAAATCATCCAGCATTTCCTGGCTGTTAATCAATAATTCTCTGGGATTGCTTCCTCGCGGCGGACCTACAATACCGGCTTCTTCCAGCTGGTCCATGATCCTGCCAGCCCGGTTATATCCCAGATGGAACCTGCGCTGCAATAAAGATGTGGATCCTTCCCCGTTCTGAATGATCAACCTGGCGGCTTCTTCAAACAAATCATCGCGCTGGCCTCCGGTTGCAGATACGACATCCTGTCTGTCCGTTTCCGAGTATTCCGGTAATTCAAACGCACCCGGATACCCCTGTTGGCCGGAAATATATTCTACCATCCGTTCTACTTCGGGAGTGTCAATAAAAGCACATTGTACGCGTAACAGATCGCTTCCGGCAGATATGAGCATATCGCCCCTTCCCACCAACTGATTAGCTTCGGACACATCAATAATGGTCCTGGAATCGATCTTGGATGCAACACGGAATGCGATCCGGGCAGGGAAGTTGGCTTTAATGGTCCCGGTAATTATGTTTGTGGTAGGTCTCTGTGTAGCAATAACCAAATGGATCCCACACGCCCTTCCCATCTGGGCCAAACGGGTAAGCGGTCCTTCCACATCCCGACCGGCTGTCATGATCAGGTCCGCAAACTCATCAATGATCACTACAATAAAGGGCATGAACCGATGGCCTTTCAAGGGATTCAGAACCCTTTCCAGGAATTTTTTGTTGTATTCCTTAATGTTACGGACCCCGGCTTTGTTGTACAGCTCAAGTCTGGCATCCATCTCTATACATAAAGAATTGAGCGTATAAACGACTTTTTTGGTGTCTATGATTATGGGATTTTCGGCATCAGGAAGTTTTGCCAGAAAATGGTTTTCAAGTTTCGAATACAAATTCAGTTCCACCCGCTTGGGATCCACCAGCACCAATTTTAAATACGCCGGATGCATTTTGTACAAGAGTGAAGCCAAAATAGCATTTAAAGCTACCGATTTCCCCTGGCCTGTAGCTCCGGCAACCAGCAGGTGGGGCAATCGTGCCAGATCCAGCATCACAATTTCATTGGAAATGCTTTTTCCCATTACAATGGGCAGATCGTAGCGGGATTCCTTGAATTTGGCGGAATCCAGTACGCTCTTCATAGGCACAAGCGAGGGCTTGTCGTTGGCCACTTCTATACCTACCATATTGGTCCCGGGGATAGGAGCAATGACCCTCATACCCCGGGCAGCCAGTGACAACATAATATCATCTTCCAGCCTGGTAAATTGGGAAATCCTGATCCCCGGAGACAGTACGATTTTGTACAATGTTACCGTAGGCCCGGGGGTGGCCACGATCTTTTCTATCTGTATATCGAATGTTCTCAGACACTCTACGATCTTTTGGTTGTTCCTTTCCAGTTCCTCATGGGAAACTTCCCGCAATTGGTTCCGGTAATCTTCCAGCAAACTCAAAGGAGGTTTCCTGTAACGGGGCAGATCCTGTTTGGGATCGTAAAACAGCATGCTTCCGGCCGTGGATTCTTCTTCAATTTTTTCCACTTCAAAAACAGGCTGCTCCTGACGTTCGTTTTCCTTTGGTTCATTTGGCTGTACCGGATCTTCGGGTTTGATCTCTTTCTCGGTTATACTTTCCGGTTTATGTGTTGAAGCTGCCTGTACGTTCAAGGGCTCTGTTGCTTGAGTTGCTTCCACCCCGACTTTTCTTTTACGAATCCATCGATAGACAAAAGGTACCAGAAAAGCAGTCAGTACGAAAAAAAGCAAGACACCTGTTCCGACTGTTCCCAACATACTGATAAGCCATTCGTTCACACGGTACCCATATTCTCCGCCCACCCCGGCACCGAAAACGTATTCAAGCGAAGTAAAATTGAAAATATAACCCAGTGAAACGGAAAGAATGATGCACACAAAGGCCGTTATGAAAAACAGGGGAACAATACGAACCTTCTTTATTCTGAATAAGAATATAGCCAACGCTGCGAAGAAAAAAGGGATTATGAACGCACTGATCCCAAAGAGTTCGCCAATAAACAGGTTAGACCAGTAATTACCAATAAGTCCGGCACTGTTGGCAGCCTCTGCCTGCAGATCAGACATGCCTCCTTCCGATAACAGGCTTTGATCAACCGTCCAGGTAAACAGGTAAGAGACAAAGGCTATCAACAGGTAAAGACCAACAGCCAGGAATAACCATCCTGCTATCAGTCTGAAATTATCACGAATACGTTGTTTTTTGTCACTGGCCATTGGATGCCGACCTTTTCTTCTTTTTGTTTTTATGCCACTGTCCCTGGCGCTGTGTGCGTATCCCGGGGGCATTAGGTTGTCTGAACTCACCCTGTATTTCAGATAATTTAGCGCCTTCGGGAACCGTAAGCGTTCCATTGGAAAGCGTTTTTATATCATTGAATATGGTCTGGTCAGAAACGGTGTCCTTATTCCAGATCAGGTATTGTTTACGCATATAGGAGGCCAGGGCCATGGTCATGGCCTCACGTTCTTCACCGGCCGGTTTGGCAGCTATGGCCATTACCATATTTTGTATATTCCTTCCGTAATGCATCACTTTAACGGGGTCCCTGTTTGCATCAATAGAATGCGGTTTGGTTACGAAATTTTCTTTAACCGGAGGGGGGAACGGGGCCTCTATATCCAGGTCATAGTCGGCAATAATCTGGACATGGTCCCACAATTTATGGTAAAAATCACTCATTTCACGCAATTGCGGTTTCAATGCACTCATGGCATTGATGATTGCTTTTACCTGCCGGGTACGTGCTTCTTTGTCCTGAATGCTTTTGGCTTCGCGGACCATTTCCTGTATGTAACGCCCGTATTCAGGCAGTATAAGCTTATCTCTCTGTGTATTATAATCCATAGGATGTTTTATTTCAGGCCACTAATATACAAAAACAATCTCATTCAGAGCCACCCACCCCTGCCGGCCGTCTTCCAGTTCAATGCGAGCCCAGCTGCCCATCTGTTCAAGAACACGTACGCGTGTGCCTTCATGGATAACCAAAAGATCTTTTCCCTGTGTGTCAGGAGCCGCTTTCACCGGACTTACAGCTGCCAATACAATCGCTACATCTTTTCTGGTTGCCTGCTTCTTGGATTGCCAGGCAAAAACTGTTGTCATCACTGCAAAAAGAAAAATAATAACGGACAGAATGAAAGCCGCTTTGCGGAACCTGATCCCCCTGGCAAACAGGAAGAGCAAAAAAAACAGGATAGCTACTAATAATACCCCTATAGATACAACCGCCCACATGTCTGAAGACATGATCTGGTGGCTTTTCCGGATCCAGTCCGCCACAAAAAATGTGGGAACAGGTTCAATCCTGTCTATACATTGTTCCCTTGCAATTTCAAGGTTGTAGGTAATATCAGGATCATTGGGAGCCAGACGCAGGGCCTTTTCATAATACAATACAGCGTATGCCATATAACGCATTTTAAAATACGTATTCCCTATATTGTAATATAGATCTGCAGATTCCACTCCTGAATTTTCTATTTCCAGGTAATGGTCCAGGGCGTCCCGGTATTGTTCACCGGCATAATACGCATTGGCTTCATTCCAGAGGCTGTCAGGGATCTCCCGGGCTTCTGCCGTAAGGGATAAGGCCAGACAAAAAACAAACAGAAATAATATCTTTTTCATACCTCAGGTCTATTTTAGGGCTTGCTCCATATTACTAATCGCTTTGACGGCCATATCAAAGATCCTTTCTTTTTCCAATTGTCCCGGATCCGGTGCGTAGCGGGCATATTCACAAGACTCAATAATATCTGTAAAGTCTTTGATTAATTCCTGTTCCACATTACGTTCCTGCAACAATTCAGAAATTCGTTCACGTGAACATTCCGCCTGGGACAGGCCTAATTTATCAGATATATAACCCCATAAAGCACGGTGCAATTCTTCATAATAAGCTTCAAAAAGCTGTTGTTTCAATAAAACACCGGCAGCTTTAAGGCGTGTTCGCGCAATTTTGTTGGCTTTACTGTTTCTTACCCGGATCACATCGTTCAGGTGTTCACGCCTTTTGTTCAATACTACGTAAACGACCGCTGTCACAGTAAAGATAAGGGACAGGATTACAAAATACAAAAAACTGCCTGTCAGGTACTTTCCTATGCTGCGCCAGGAAGGAGCCGCCGTCTTGATATAACGTATATCCCGGCTCAGGCTTTCCACGGCGCGTCTGTGTGTTCCCGGTGTGTAGGGCACTCCCGGAGCAGCCAGATCCGTACTTCTTTCCACTTTCAGTTTCAGAGGTTCGGAGCGGATTGTCCTGTATTGTTTGTTTTGAATATCGTAATATGAAAATTCTACCGGATCAATAGTAAAATCTCCGTGACTTCTTGGGATCACCGGATATTCAAAAGTCTTGGATCCGGAAAATGTTCCCCCTGTATTGCGGGAATTGTCCGTAATCTTGGCATCGTAAACTTCAAAATCCGGAGGAAATGTTACCCGGGGAGCTTCCAGAAGATTGATGTTCCCTTCACCTGTAACGGTTACATATACAGAAACTGCATCGTGTGTTTTAACAGAATCTTTTCCGATCTCGGCATTTATGGAAAATTTTCCCACAGCCCCCTTGAACGTACCTGGAGCTCCGGCCGGCAGTTCGCTAACATTTACGGTAACGGCAGGGGCGATTACCCGTTTGCGTACCGTCTGATAAGAATCAAAAAAATCATCCAACAGGGATTGACCACGTCTTGTGTTGCGTACCTGGATCACACAGACAATCTCGGAGGGATCAATCTTTACAGAACCGGCTTGCTGTGGAAGCAACACATAGCGTCTGAGCGTAGCCACCTGGTATATTTCCCCGTTTACATTTTCACGCTGCCAGTCAATCTGTTGGGGTGCATAAACTTCCTGGCTCCAAAACCCGTTGAATGTCGGAAAACGAATGTCTTCCGCCCCGGATACGTTAACGCGGGTATATAGTTTTAACGTAGCTGTAAGGGGTTCTCCTTTCATAACACGTCGTTTGCTGACATCCAGCCTCAGGAAAACATCCTGATCCGATATTGCGGTACTGGTAACAGGATCCTGCTGCTGAACAGTTCCGGCCGGGGAAGAAGTTCCCTGGATAACTTCAACGGTCACGGGTTGCGTCCGGTAAGTCACTTTATCTGATACTACTGAAGCTTCCCCAATCGTAAATTTTCCTGTAGTACCGGCTTCCAGGATATACGTATAACTTATCGACCGGCTTTGGGTCCTGCGCCCGTTGATGTACTCCAGGCGGTTCATGGTAGATGTGGTAGGTCCGGCCAACACCATGAAACTTTCAATTTTCGGGGGATTGAAAGATTCCGGTTCCAGATTGGTGGCTGTGAACACCAGGCGGAACCTTTCCCCGGTGGCTACCACATTGGGTGCTTCAACGGTGAACTGGCCTTGTGCATTCACTTGTACAAAACTCAATACAGTCCATATTAACAGAATAATCCTTTTCATATTCTTGTTACGCATTTACCAATTCTTACCGGATCTTACAGGCACAGCCGCTTTGGCTTTTTCTTTCTGCACTTTTTCCTGGGTTTCACGTTCTTTTTGTTGCATAGCCTCCAGCATTTGCTGCGCAGCTTGTGGTGTTATGGCGGGAGGGGGTTGCTGGCCTTTGTCCTGATTCTGGTCTTTGTTCTGATCCTGATCCTGATTCTGGTTTTTGTCCTGATTCTGGTCCTGATTCTGGTCCTGATTCTGGTCCTGATTCTGGTCCTGATTCTGGTCCTGATTCTGGTCCTGATTCTGCTGCTGGTTTTCCTGTTCCTGCAACATCTTCTGGGCATACGCCAGATTGGTTTTCGTTTCCATATCGCCGGGCCGGTTCCGCAATGCCTGTTTATACGCTTCTATACTTTTTGCATACTCTTTCTGTGAAAGGTACATGTTCCCGAAATTATGCCAGGCAAAGGATTTCTCCCGGTGATCGGACAGTGAATCCGGGACATTAGTCATTGTACTGACAGCTTGTTGATGATCATCCATCATTTGCATGGTGTTGGCCAGATTGTATTTCGCTTTCAGGGAGGAAGAATCTTTTGCCACAGCGCGGTGATAATCCAGCAAAGCTTTTTCCATGTCTCCTTGACGAAACGCCCTGTTCCCGGATCGTACGTCTTTTTTATCTGACTGTGCAGAAGCCGTCAGCGACAGACCTGTAAACAGTATAAAGACAGAAGCTTTAGTAAATATATCTAAACTTTTAAAACGTCTTCCCTTTCTTTCACCTATAAGCATTTCCAGAAAAAGGAAGAAAACGGCTATGGCAAAAAAGTACATATATTGTTCGTTGAAATCCTCAAATACTACCGATTCAAACTCCTGTTCATCCAGTTCTCTAATGGCGTTAATGATCCCCTGAAGTCCAAAATCGGAATTTTCCGCTCTAGTATAACTGCCGCCACCGGCCTGAGCCACTTCCATAAGGGTTTTTTCATCCAGTTTTGTAACGACCGTATTCCCTTCTTCGTCTTTTAACAGGGATCCGTCCGGCAATGGTATGGGTTTGCCGAATTCCGAGCCAATTCCGATGCAATGAATTTGTATGCCCTGGTTGGCTGCTTCCCGTGCAGCAGCAACGGCATCGTCTTCGTGGTTTTCTCCGTCGGTGATCAGTATCAGCGCACGGCTTTCCGGTGTATCCAGGCTGAAACTCCTGATACCCGTCAAAATTGCTTGTCCGAGTGCTGTCCCCTGGCGGGGAACGGATCCGGTGTTAATGGAATTAAGAAACACTTTGGCACTTACGTAGTCTGTGGTAACAGGAAGCTGTACAAAAGCATCTCCGGCAAAAACAATAAGTCCTATGCGATCCCTGTCCAGATTGTCAACCAGACGGGATACGGCAAGCTTTGCACGTTCCAGGCGGTTAGGAGTGTAATCTTGGGCAAGCATGGAATTGGATACATCCAAAGCAATCATGATCTCCACTCCGGACCGTTTCATTTCTTTGACACGGGCTCCTGTACGGGGCCTGGATAATCCCAGGGCAAAAAAGAATAAAGCCAGGCAGAAAAGACTGATTTTGAGCCATCCTCTGCGGGAAGATACCCCGGGGGTCAGGGTTTTTACCAATTGGGGATCTCCAAAACGCTTAATCATTCTTTTGCCGCGACGTCTGTACAGACCATACAGCAGAAGCAACAGGGGAATTGCTGCAATAATCCATAAATATTGTGCCTGAGCCAATTGTATCATATCTCTTTACGGTATTCTTCTTAAAACAATCCAACGCAACAAAAATTCCAGAGCCAGTGCCAACAAGGCTATCAGGGCATAATTCATAAACAGCTCCCTGTAAACAGGAAATGAATCGACCATGGTCCTGCTTTTTTCCATTTGGTTGATCTGGTTGTATATGGACAATAACTTAGTGTTATCGGTGGCACGAAAATACTGTCCGTCAGTTGTCTTTGCTATTTGTTCCAGCAACTCTTCGTCAATTTCCACTTTTACCTGCTGTATCTGAACCCCGAAAGGAGTCATTACAGGATAGGGAGCCATACCGTGCGCTCCGACGCCTATGGTGTAAACGCGCACTCCATAAGTCCGGGCTATTTCCGCAGCAGTAAGCGGGGTTACTTCCCCCCTGTTATTTACCCCGTCGGTGAGCAGAACCACAACGCGGCTGACTGCTTCCGAATCCTTCAGCCGTGCTACGGCGGTTGCCAAACCGTTACCAATTGCCGTACCATCTTCTATCAGACCGGTCTGAATCTCTTTCATCATATTAATCAGAGTGATCCTGTCTGTGGTCAGGGGACACTGAGTATAGGATTCACCGGCAAATACGACAATTCCTATGCGGTCTGTGGGACGTTCGGCAATGAACTGGATGGCAATGTCTTTTGCCGCTGCAATCCTGTCCGGCTGAAAATCTCTGGCCAGCATGGAGGTAGATACGTCCATAGCCAGAACAATATCAATCCCTTCCGTGGAAGTTGTTTCAAAATCGGATGACGAGCGGGGACGGGCCATGGCCAAAATCAGTGCCGCCAACGCCACCAGACGCAACAAAAACGGAATGTGTCTTAGTGCTTTTCTCCAGGAATTTTTATCATCCCGGAAAGGCTGCAGGGAAGAAACCTGCAGGGACGGGGTGCTTTTTCCTTTCAATTCCCGGTACACGTACCATCCTGCAAACGGGGCCAGCAGGATGAGCAGGTACAGTATTTTCGGATATTCAAAAAACATAACGGTACTTTAATCTTCTTTTTCTTCTTCTATAAGAGCCGTTTTGGTAACAGATTCCACCGCCTGGTTTAGCGAGGTTTCGTTTTCCGTATCGGAAGGTTTGTATTTTGCAAATTTTGCAAGATCACCGGTACGTAGCATTACATCCAGTATCCTGATGGTATCGGCGGTTAAAACAGAATCTCCGGCTGTTTTCTTATTCAATGATCCGATCATTTCTGCCGATGTCTGTTCAAAAGCCTGAATGCCCCACCTGTCACGAAGGTATATGCGCACCGTATCGGTCAGAATTGTATAATACTGTTTTACGTTCTGCTTTTTCCATAATTCCTGCTTTCTTATGGCTTCCAGAGCTTTCAGGGCAGCAATATGCGGCGGGCCTTTGGGCCGGGACAGACCAAAAACAGGCAGGTTTTTCCTGCGTCTTTTCACGATCCGGACAATCAACCATATTATTCCGGCAAGCAATAACAACAAGACGATTACCAGAAGGATCTCGGTCAATGTTACGGGATAACGCATTTGGGGCTTTAGTCCGAACGCCTGAAAAGAAGTGGTGTCAACCTGTATGGTATTAACATATAGCCGGGGACCTCTGTACCATAAGGTATCTACAGTACCATCCGGTCTTCTCAAATACAGGGGCATGTCCGGGATCCGGTAGGAACCGCTGTCGAACGATGTAAGCAGAACACGCGCTTTTAATGACTCCAGGTGTTTTTTTCTGTACACCGAATCCAGCAGGATTGGTGTCAAGGCTTCCACACCTTCTGTGATCAAATGCGGCAATTCCGGAAAATCTACAGTTTCTATCCCGGCAATATCGCCGGTATTTTCGGGGAGGATCATGTTCCACCATACCTGGTCCCCAATCAATATGCTGTCTTTGTCCAATACAGATTCCCTGACTCCGGCTTCATCGTGTTCCGGAATCACTGATATTTGTTGACCGGTCAACATGAAGGGTAACTGCAGGAAAACCCAAACAAGAACAATGATCTTTCTCAAAACTAATCCGTGCATAATCAGGCCCTGCTTTTAAATAAACGGATCAGCGGTTGTACGTAATCCTGGTCCGTTGCTATTTTAACGTAATCAACATGGTATTTATTCAGAACGGTTTTAAGATTGTCCTGGCTGCTTTGGTACCAACGGGCATAATTATCCCTGACCTTTTTACCGGATGTATCTATCCATTGTTCACACCCGGTCTCGACATCGGCCATTCTTACAAGACCCACGTCTGGCAACGAGGTTTCCCGGGGGTCAAAAACCTGTATAGCGGCCAGATCGTGCTTATTGACGGCTATTTTCAGTGCCTCCTCAAAACGCGGTTTTTGCATACTGTCCAGATCCATCATGTCAGAAAGGAGAAAAGCCGTACACCGTTTCTTGATGGCATTAGTCAAAAAGCGGAGGGCTTCCGAAATATTGGTCTGCCTGCTGAGCGGCTCGTATTCCAACATTTCACGAATAATGTGCAACAAGTGGGAACGGCCTTTTTTGGGAGGAATGAATTTTTCAACTTTGTCACTGAAGAACAAAGCCCCGACTTTGTCATTATTTATGGATGCCGAGAAACTCAGTACTGCCGCCACCTCGGCCAAAAGATCTTTTTTGAGTTTTTTCCGGGTGCCAAACCAACGCGATCCGCTTACATCTACCAGCAGCACAACGGTCAACTCGCGTTCTTCTTCAAATATTTTAATATACGGAGCATTCATGCGCGCAGTGACGTTCCAGTCCATATTCCTGACATCATCCCCGTACCCGTATTCACGCACTTCGCTGAAAGCCATTCCCCGGCCTTTGAATGCCGAGTGGTACTCTCCGGCAAAGATCTGCCGGGAAAGACCCCTTGTTTTGATCTCTATCTTCCTTACATTTTTGAGCAAATCGTTTGACATGGCCAGCTATTAAGGAACTTCAACGGCATTGATTATGGATGTGATAATATTTTCCGAGACAATGTTCTCGGCTTCGGCTTCGTATGTAAGTCCGATCCTGTGACGTAAAACCTCATAAGCTATGGCACGTACGTCTTCCGGGATTACATACCCCCTTCTGCGGATAAAAGCATAGGCCTTTGCCGCTATTGCAAGGGAAATGCTGGCACGGGGAGAAGCCCCGTATGAGATCAGCGGGGCCAGGTCCTTCAGGTTGTATTGATCGGGATTCCTTGTTGCAAAGACCAGGTCTACTACATAACGTTCAATTTTTTCATCCATATAGACTTCCCGCACTACCTCCCTCGCTTTCCTGATGTCGGCCGGTTTTATGACCTGGGAAGCAGTGGGAAACTCTCCCGTATTGTTCATTCGGATAATAAGCTTTTCCTCTTCTTTTGAGGGATAATCCACCAGTACTTTCAGCATGAAACGATCCACCTGAGCTTCGGGCAAGGGATAGGTCCCTTCCTGTTCAATGGGATTCTGGGTAGCCAACACCAAAAACGGTTCGGGCAACGGGAATGTATGTTCTCCAATGGTAACCTGTCTTTCCTGCATAGCTTCCAGGAGTGCGGATTGTACTTTTGCCGGGGAACGGTTGATCTCATCAGCTAAAATAAAATTGGCAAAAACGGGGCCTTTTTTTACTTGGAATTCCTCTGTCCGCTGACTATAGATCAATGTACCTATTAAATCGGCAGGCAATAAGTCCGGGGTGAATTGAATACGGCTGAATTTGGCGTCAACAACACTTGCCAATGTTCTGATAGCCAGTGTTTTTGCCAGACCCGGGACACCTTCCAGCAATATATGCCCGTTAGCAAGAAGTCCTATCAGAAGATTTTCTACAAGATGTTTTTGTCCCACGATCACTTTTCCCATTTCAAGGGTAAGTATATCCACAAAAGCACTTTCCCTTTGGATTCGCTCGTTCAACTCTTTAATGTTTACGGTTTCCATACAAAGATATTTTCAATACGGTTAAGGTTTTTTCATTTATATTTGTCAAAGATACATCCTTTATGCGGTATTTTGTCCATTTGTCTTTTAACGGCACGCATTACCACGGCTGGCAAATTCAAAAAAACGCACCATCAGTGCAAGCCTCTCTGGAAGATGCTCTGGGCCGTCTTTTAGGGGAACCAGTTACGGTTACCGGATGTGGCCGCACAGATACAGGCGTTCACGCCAGGGATTTTTGCGCTCATTTTAATTACACCGGAAATCCAGCCAGGTGTGAAGGTTTAGCTTACAAAGTTAATGCCATATTGCCCGCTGATATTTACGTATATGATATTTTGCGCGTCCCGGAGGACCTTCACGCACGTTTTCATGCCATAAGCAGGACCTACCGTTATTTTATCCGCAGGAACAAGGAGCCGTTCATGAATTCCCTGACAGCAGCACCGGGAACCTATTCACCCCTCCTTCCGGATATTGACCTGATGAACAAAGCTGCCGAATTATTGTTGGGGACCCATGATTTTACCAGTTTTTCCAAATTACACTCCCAGACACGTACCAACATATGCACTGTTACCCAGGCATACTGGTTCAGTATGGAATTGGAAATGGGGACTTCTCCGGTTTGGGTCTTTGAAATAACAGCAGACCGTTTTCTCAGGAATATGGTTCGTTGTGTAGTCGGATCATTACTGGAAGTAGGAAAAGGTAAAAAACCCGTGGAATGGATTTTGCAATTGCTGGAAGAAAAAAACAGGTCGCATGCAGGCCATTCTGTTCCCCCTGAAGGATTGTTCCTTTGGAAAGTGAATTATGACAAACTTAAAACAGTAAATTAATATGTTGCAAATCGTACTTCAAACAGAGGCCGTTGCAGAAGCCTCGTCCTCAATTTCCTTATTGTCCATGGCTGCCAAAGGCGGGTGGCTTATGATCGTTCTGTTGGCTTTATCTGTAGTAGCCGTTTACATTTTCGGAGAACGTCTTGTGGTATTACGCAAAGCCGCCAAGGTGGATCAGAATTTCATGAACAATATCAAGGAATACATATACGACGGAAAGGTCCAGTCCGCCATACATTTATGTGAAAGTCAGAATACCATTACATCCCGTCTTATTGCCAAAGGACTGCATAATATTGGACGTCCCCTGACAGATATAAAATCAGCCATTGAAAACGTGGGAAGCATTGAAGTGGCCAGGTTGGAAAAGGGATTGCCCGTTCTGGCTTCTGTCGCCGGCGGAGCGCCCATGGTCGGATTTCTGGGCACTGTGATAGGGATGATCAAGGCTTTCTATAACATGTCAATGGCCGGCAATAATATTGATATTACGTTGCTTTCAGAGGGGATCTATATTGCCATGGTTACTACCGTAGCCGGACTAATAATAGGTATACCCGCCTATTTTGCTTACAATTACTTATCTTCACGCATAGGGTCCATTGTAAATAATATGGAAAAACACACCCTTGACTTTCTGGACCTGCTGCAGGAACCGCTTAAATAAGATCAATGTATGGCTATTAGAAGAAACACCAAAGTTGAACCGACCTTTACGATGTCTTCCATGACAGATATTGTGTTCCTGTTGTTGATCTTTTTCCTGGTAACTTCAACCCTGATAAATCCCAATGCACTGAAACTGTTACTCCCTAAAAGTACCAACCAGATATCCGCAAAAGGCCAGGTAAGTGTTTCAATAAAACACTATCCCCAGGCAGGTACTTTCTCTTACCATATAAACGGCAACCACCAGGCTGTTTCTTTCAGTGAGATCGAACCGCAATTGCAGGAATTCCTTCAGAACAGTGATGATCCCACTGTTTCTCTATATGTAGACAAATCCGTACCCATGGAACAGGTAGTGCAGGTGATGAACATTGCCAAACGAAATCAATATAAGGTAATACTAGCCACCTCGCCAGAATAAAATCAACTTATTCATTCCATGAAAGAATACCGGGGAAATAAAACAGGATTTATACTGACAGCAGGTTTACACCTGTTGCTGGGAGCCATCCTGTTGGTAGCCGGACTCCGGTATGATCCTCCGGAAAAAGACAACCGGCTTACCATAGAAATTGAACTGGAAGAAGAGCGCCCTCCAGAACCCGTACGGATCATAGCCGAACAGGGATCGCAGCCCCGCTCTCCCGAACCTGTCCCCGAAAAAGAACCCGAGCTGGTACAACAGGCTGTCGTACCTGAAGAAGTGGAAGGAATTCAACGAACACAGGAAAGCACTATAGGAGAAACCGGTGATGTAGAAGTCCCGGACCCGGAACCACCCGTTATCAACGAAAGAGCTCTTTACAGAAGCCGGGACACAGATACTCTGGCCGGTGAACAAACGGGAATGCGTACAGATATTGACCGTCAGGCAGGACATGCGGCAGGGAATACGCAAACCGGTAATCCCGCAGGACAGCCTACTGCCCAACTTGCCGGCAGAACGGTTATTGGAAAACTGCCTTTACCTGA
>Ga0172377_10001543_pt1 | contig 23293 bp, 26 predicted proteins | sample Pumphouse3metaG_FD_119749 | JGI IMG/M metagenome (GOLD analysis project Ga0172377, IMG submission 119749) | Leachate microbial communities from a municipal landfill in Southern Ontario, Canada - Pumphouse #3 metaG | ecosystem: Engineered > Solid waste > Landfill > Unclassified | place: Canada... | reverse complement strand
GCTATAGAGAGGGGGAAACGCCCGGCCCCATTCCGAACCCGGAAGCTAAGACCCTCATCGCTCATAATACTGCATCTTTCAGGTGTGGGAACGTAGGTCGCCGCCTGGCCTCAGATTTCTTTCTTCTACTAATCAACTCCCTTTAAAAAATCATTCAATATTTACTTTTAAACATTTAAAATCATCTTCTTAGCATTGCTGCTGTATACTTTAATTTATGAAATCGACACTTTATTTCTTACGATCGTCCGAGCAAAAAATTGTTACCGATATGCTCCATTACGCACTGCGCTTAGACCAAGTCAATAAAACACTCTCCGATATACCTAAACTTGCTATCTACGAAGAGTTCTACGGCTTTACGAGCAAAGATTTAGGTCTCTATGCCCTTGTCGATAATCAGCTCGCAGGTGCGGTGTGGATACGCCGTTTAAACGCCGATCACGGATCTAACGGGTATATCGATGACAATACCCCTGTTTTGAATATTGCGGTACTTCCAGAATTTAGAGAGAAGGGATTGGGTTCCCAAATGATAGAACAGCTCTTTATTGAAGCAGGGGCACTCTATGATAATATCAGTGTCAGTATAGTACATAATTCACCTGCTATATCTTTTTATGAACGACACGGCTTTGTAAAGTATGATAACGGCTCTGTAGAGCAAAGTTTCGTTGACGGATGTGATGTCATTACTATGATTAAAAGATTGCAAAAAGCGGCAGTTATACGACCTACAGAAGGATATGATCCGAGACGCTGGATGGATTGATTTATACGAAGAGGAAAAGATAAATACTGCATCCCATGATAGACGTTATCGTTAGTGCCGTATAGATCCATCGCCCCATCCGACGATGCTTGCGATGATTTGTCAATGTATTATTTATATACGATTTGTAGGAGCTGACTATAAGGTATATCCAGCCTCCTACAGCTAATAAGGCGATTAGAATATGAATCATCAAAAAGATAAGCAAAAAATCATATGACCAGGTACTTTGTGGAGCATATAGTGCGAATCCGCCGCTTAAGCGAACTCCGGTTTCAAAGATCAAAACCATAATCACTGTAATCGTTAATAGCATCAATTGACTTTGGTAATGGCGTCGGTAGTTTCCACGGATTGCAAGGTAAATCGATCCTCCTAACAATAATGGCAATACGGCAAAATAAAGGGTGACGATATCCATATACATTAATGCTTTTGTCCCCAAAAAACCCGCTTTGAACAACATGATGATCGCCTCTTAGAATAAATGTGGCGTATTATAGCAGTGAAATTTGAATTTACTTTTGGATGAGATAAAGGTGATTGTATAAAAAATAAAAAAAGGAAAAGAGGTATGTCGGCATAAAGCCGACGGAGAGAAACTTAGCGAATCTCTTCGAATGGAGCGCCTGCAATCACTTTGCGTGATACAGTGTATGGAATCAACGCAGCTGCGCGTGATTGTTTGATCGCGATTGTAACCATGTCCTGGTGACGTTTACAGTTACCTGTAAGACGGCGTGGCATGATTTTGAAACGCTCAGAGAGTGAATATTTCAAAGAAGCTACATCTTTGTAGTCAATGAAATCAACTTTTTGTTCGCAGTATTTGCAATAACGTTTTTTGTATTTTCTTTTTTCTGACATGGTTGTATCCTTGTACTTTTGTTAAAACGGAATTTCGTCTTCGTTGATATCAATCTCAGGGAGATTGTTTTCAGGCATTTTTGCCGGTGACGGTTTTGAGTATGAAGGTGGTGGATTGTAGGCTTTCGGCTCGTTATAGCCTCCGCCGTAATTTCCAGAATCACCCATATCTGAATAACCGCCTTGAGAACCTTCGCCGCGTGAATCGAGCATTTGCATCGTTTCGACGATAACGGAGTGTTTAGAGCGTTTTTGTCCGCTTTGTTGATCTACCCATTGTTCAAACTGCAGTCTTCCTTCGACAAGGATTTTAGACCCTTTGCGAAGGTATTGGTTGGCAACTTCACCTGAACGGCCGAAAAAAGTGATGTCGACAAAACATGTCTCTTCTTTTTTCTCGCCGTTCATCGTAAATTTACGACTGGTCGCAATCGCGGATTTGGCAATTGCCGAACCGTTTTGAGAATATCGAAGTTCGATATCGCGGGTGAGATTTCCAACCAAAATGACTTTGTTATACATAGGTTTATCCTTAAGGGCTTAAGACGCTGCTTCTTCTTTTTTCTCAGCAACAGCAGCAGGTTTTTTGGTTTTTTCAACCATACCGTTCCATGCCGCAACTTCACGTTTTGTATCGTATTTCATAGTTACGAAACGCAAAATTTCCTCATTGATACGAAAACGACGTTCGATTTCAGCAATTGCAGAAGGTGCAATTTTGTAATACATAACGTAGAAATAACCGCGAGCGTTTTTCTCGATCGGGTATGCCAATTTTTTCATTCCCATCGCGTCGCGAGCAACGATTTCACCGCCGTTGGCTGTGATAACCTCTTCAACGAGTGTGATGGTGTTTTTAATCTCTTCTTCTGTAAGAGTCGGTTTTACGATTACTAAGTTTTCGTAATGTCTCATAGCGTATGTCTCCTTATGGTGTTCGCCCCTTATGGTATTAATACAGCACGACAATCGTGTTGCAAAGAGCAAGGAACGCGCGAATTATACTAAAAATCTGCTTAATTTAAGTTTTGGCTATAGAACACTCTGGAGTTTGAGGAGTGCCGAAAGCAGCAAAGATTCCTGATCGGGAGAACCTGTCGATTTCATTTTCAATTCGGTATCGAGGAGGAGATTGATCCCCCGTTTATACCCCTCAGGAGAGATTTTGATCGAGAGAGCGGCGCGCTCTTTTTCGATGAATCCGGGAAGTTTATATCCCAACACGAGAGCCGAATCGGCGACACCGTGGATTTTGATGGCACTGTTAAAAAGATAGAGCTGGGTCAGAAATCCGCTGATGGCGGTGAGCAACTGGATTTCGTTTTCTCCCGATTCGAGGAGATGGCGCAATGAGGGGAGGAACTCCTTTTTCTCAATGACACGGGCGATGAAGTGGTCGAGCTTTATTTCGCTGAGTCCAAATACATGCTCGTCGATCTCTTTAATCGTGATCGGCTTTGCAAGAATTGCAAGTTTGGAGAGTTCGTTGCATGCGAGGGCAAGGTCACCGTTATGAATATCGAGAAGATGAAGTGCGGCATGCGGATCAAGCTGAATACCGAGGGATTGGGCTTCTTGGAGAACAATGGCTCGTGCTTCGTTGGCATAAGGGTGAAAAAAACGGACAGATCCGGTGTGCGAACCTTTGAATGCCGCATCGGCACCTTTGACATCATCGCCGTAATAGCAGTAAATAAAGGTGTTGTCGCTGTTTTTACCGACGAGTTCGACCAGGGCGTCGAGGTCGGCTTTCGGCACTTTTTTTTCATTTTTGATGATGAGGAGATTTTGATCGCCGAAGAGTGAACCTTGGGACAGATGGGCTTTTGCCGTGTTGAAATCGTACTCGTCATGATAAAGGCTCAGTACCGATGCTCCCTCGATTTGTGCCAGTTTATGGGCATAGCGATCGATTAAAAAATGGCTTTCACCAAAAAGAGCCATAGCATGCGGAGCACTGTTGTTCTGCAAGTGACGGTCTAAATCCTGTCTATTCATCCGTTTCCTTTTCAATGCGCCGTACAAACGAGGCGGTAATTTTTGCGGTAGCAAGATTGGCATTTTCGATTTTGACGACGATGTCATCAAACAGCATAAGACCGAACGGAGCGGTAACGCTGACCTTTGCCCCCATGATTTCGTCATGGATTTCGGCGAAAACGTCCTCTTCGGCTTTCATGACACGCGCCTTGAATTCCTGACCGATAACGGTAGCGGCCCAGCGGGCGAATTTGCGCTCATGGAAGCGGATTTCAATGTCACTGGCTTCGCGCTCTTTTTCGCTGATCGAGGTACAGAGCGATTCGATATTACGAAGAACATACGATCCTTCTTCGGTATCGCCCGCGGCAATCGCTTTGAGAAGGCGGTGGACGATCAGATCGCTGTAGCGGCGGATCGGAGAGGTGAAGTGGGTATAGCGATCGAATCCGAGACCGAAATGCCCCATATTGTACGGTGCATAGCGTGCCTGCATTTGTGCACGGATGATGAGGGTATCGACTTCGCTAACAAGACCTCGTTTCTCGGCTTCGGCCTGAATGGCGGTAATGGTCTCTTTGATTGTTCCTTGGGATTCGACGAAGATACCGATCGAAGCCAGTTCGGTATAGAGGCTCTGGAGTTTCATCGGAGAGGGGGATTCGTGGATACGGAAAACTCCCCGCTCATACAGAGATGCAGCGGCTTTATTGGCTAGGAGCATACAATCTTCTATCAGGGCATGTGAGGGGGTCTCTATAGCGAATTCGGTCGATACGATGTTTTGTTCTTCGTCGATCCGCATCTCCAGCTCACTGGAGCGGAAGTTGTACCCTTTTTTCATCCGTTCTGCCCGAAGTTTTTCGGTGAGTTCGTTGAGTGCGGGGATATAGGCCAAAACCTGTGCCTCTTTTTCCGTCTCAGCGTGATGATTCCCCTCAAAAAAGGCATCGATCTGTTCATAAGTGAATCGTCGGTGAGAGTGGATGATCGACTCGTAATGAGTGTGGGAATCCATCTCGAAGGTGACCGGGTCGATATGCATCTCAAACGTATAGGCGAGACGATCGACGAGAGGCTGAAGCGAACAGAGCGTCTCGCTCAGTTCACGCGGCAGCATCGGGATAGAACGGTGGGGAAGGTAGATCGAAAAGCTGCGGTAAATCGCTTCGGCATCGATCGCTCCGAAAGGGTGGACGTATTCGCTGACATCGGCGATGGCGACATACAGAGTAGAGGTTTCGGGAATGTAGCAGATCGCATCATCGAAGTCTTTTGCGGTGACAGGGTCGATCGTACAAAACGGCAAATGGCGCAGATCCCGGCGATGCGGATAGAGCGATGCATCGACCTCTTTGGGAAACTCGCGTGCCATTGCCAGTACGTCATCTTCAAACGCATCATGTTTATTGTAGAGGGCGAGAACGATTTTTTCATCCACTTTCGGGTCACTGAGGTTTCCGAGATACGCAGCGATGGTTCCGCTTTGGTTATTGATCTGATAAAGCGATCCTTCGGCGTGTTCAGGAAGATCGGTAAGGGCAAAACCGGCAGGATGATCGGTACGGATATCATACAGACCTGTATGTCCGTTTTTGGAGGAGACAACCGCAACACTGAAGGTTTCGCTCCGTCCGGCGATGACGACGACTTTTGCCTGAGGGCCGCCGCGTCGTCCCAAAAGGCGTTGTGCGATGACGAGATCGCCGTTTTTGGCTCCTATCAGGTTTGCCATCTCGATGAAATGGTCCCGGACACTCTCTCCAATTGTCTGGAGATAGGCCCCGTTATCGGAAGCCAATGAGATAATTCCGGCGCGGTATTGGGAAGCGAACTGGTATTTCCCGTCCGTATGGGTCAGGAGCTTCATTGCGCTCCATTGATCCACCAGAGGACGTTCATCAGCAGCGATGTCTTGGTCATACAGACCGTGGGTAAGACGAATTAGGAGTGATTTCATGAGGATATTATAGTCTATATACACTTCTATGGTAGAATTTTTCCTCATTTTAATAAAGGAAATATCATTCAATGACACATGAAGCCGTTCTCAACCAACTCGGATATGCTCCGAACGAAGCGTTAAGTTTGCAACTGAGCCGTATCGAAAACAATACCAAAGGGTATGAAAAAATTATCAAACATATTTTGGATCTTCACGAAGCGCTTAAAACGGATGAATCGTATATTGCCCTTTCCAATAGCAACGACTATTTCAAAATCAAAATCGATGCCAGCGGCGAGACCAGTGCTGCGGATGCGATGGAAAAAATCAACCATTTTGCCCATAAATACAAAGTCGAATTGCAAAAAGTAGACGGAAAACCGACTTATTATATTCTCGGATTTGCGGCGTAAATGACGAACGAGCCGATGACACCGCGAGGGTATGATGAACTCTTGTGGGAGTTTAAGTACCTCAAGGAGGTTGAAAAACCGCGCGTCAATCAGGAAAAACAGCGTGCGGCGGAGCTGGGGGATCGAAGCGAGAATGCCGAATATCATGCCGCAAAAGAGAAGCTTCGCCATATCGACAAAAGACTTTTTTATCTAAACGGTATGATCGAAAAAGCGCAGATCATCGATCCCGCTTTGCTGGATCATTCCCGTATCCATTTTGGTGCGACGGTCGGTATCATCGACATTCAAAACGACGATGAATTCTCCTATACGATTTGCGGGACGTTGGAAAGCGAGCCTGAAAATGCATTGATATCGGTTCATTCACCGTTAGCGCGCGCGATGCTTGGGAAAGAAGAGGGGGATGAGTTTAGCGTCAATCTTCCGAATGGAAGAAAGAGCTATGAGGTCGTTTCGATCACCTACCGTGAAGTTTTCGAGTTGAAAAAAAATCATCGGAGTGAAAAAGATTTCGGATTTCATTAATCCGTTATTATTTGATCTCGATTTTTTTCGAGACTTTTTTATTCGGGTTTTTAGGAACCGTGATTTTAAGAACACCGTTAAGCGAAGTAGCCGTTATCGCGTCGAAATCGGCATCTTCGGGCAACAGGTAGCTTTGGCGAAATTCGGAAATAGAGCGTTTGGACTCTTTTTTAGTTTCGCTCTCTTCTTTACGTTCTCCCGATACCATCAATCGGTTTCCGGATGTTTCGATGGAGATATCTTTTTTATCCATCCCCGGCAAATCGATGTTGATGAGATAGGCTTTCTCGTTTTCTTTCATAGATGAAGCACCGTACATTGAGTTCATATGCGGAAAAGGGCGGTTAAAAAAGTTTTCCATCTCCTGCATATCCCAAAACGGTCCCATCGGTTCGGTAGCCGGCATTTCGGGTTTATGCTGAGGTACGGCTGCCGCTGCACTGAGTAAAACAGGGATACTTCCCAAAGCAATTACAAGACGTTTAGACAGAGTCATACTTAAACCTCCAATTGATGATTTTGAATACTAAATTTAGAGCGATTTTGTAAATGGACAGCAAATTAAGGGGGGCTTTGATTAGCCTTTGGTATAATCGCGTTACTATTATCATCATTACAAGGAATTTGCCGTGAGCACTCCCCTTCCGGACATCGAAAAAGTCCTCAAACAACATAAACTCTCGCTAGGAGATTATGACCATATCAAAAAGATCCTTGGACGCGAGCCAAACCTCGTCGAGATCGGGATTTTTTCGGCGATGTGGAGTGAACACTGCAGTTACAAATCGTCCAAAAAACATTTGAGCGGTTTCCCGACAAAAGCGCCATGGGTCATTCAGGGGCCGGGTGAAAATGCGGGCGTTATCGATATCGGCGGCGGGTATGCGGCGGTTTTTAAAATGGAGAGCCATAACCATCCGAGTTTCATCGAGCCGTATCAAGGTGCGGCAACGGGTGTCGGCGGTATTATGCGTGACGTATTCACCATGGGTGCCCGCCCGATCGCCAACCTTAATGCGCTTCGTTTCGGAAACGTGTTGAACCAAGACGATATCAGCGCGCATCAGCGCTATTTGGTACGCGGTGTCGTATCGGGTATCGGCGGATACGGTAACTGTATGGGGGTTCCGACGATCGGTGGTGAAACAAGCTTCGATGAATGCTATAACGGCAATATCTTGGTAAATGCATTTACCCTCGGGTTAGCGAAAAGCGATGAAATTTTCTACGGAAAAGCGGAAGGGATCGGAAATCCGGTCATCTACGTCGGATCTAAAACGGGACGTGACGGTCTCGGCGGTGCGGTAATGAGTTCGGATAGCTTTACCGAAGCATCCAAAGGACTTCGTCCGACAGTGCAAGTGGGCGATCCGTTTACCGAAAAATTGCTTCTTGAAGCGTGTTTGGAACTTTTCAAAACTGATTATGTCGTGGGTATTCAGGATATGGGTGCTGCGGGTCTGACATCGAGTTCGTTCGAGATGGCAGGGCGTGCCGGAAGCGGGATGATCATGCATCTGGACAAAGTGCCTGCGCGCGAAGAGGGGATGATGCCGTATGAATTCATGCTCTCCGAGTCACAAGAGCGTATGCTTATTTGTGCGAAAAAAGGCTCAGAACAGGCGATCATCGATATTTTCGAGAAATGGGATCTTGACTGCGCGGTCATCGGTGAAGTAACGGCAACGGGGAAAATGGAGCTGTTCTGGCACGGTGAGAAATGTGCCGAGGTTCCGGTCGATCCGGTGAGCGAAGAGGCTCCGGTATTGGATCGTCCTATGAGCCGTCCGGCCTATTTGGACGAAGTCGCAAAAGTCTCTCTTAGCGATTTTGAAGTGGTAGACAATCAAAAAGCGTTTGAAAAACTGATTTCATCGATGGAAGTGGTCGATAAGAGTTGGATTTATCAGCAATATGACTCGATGGTACAAACCAATACGGTCAAAAAGGGAGGCGAACTCGATGCTTCGGTTATCCGTATTAAAGAAAACGGCGTAGCCTTGGCAATGAGTGCCGACTGCAATGTCCGTTACTGCTATATCGATCCGAAAGCGGGAGCTGCGGCAGCCGTTATCGAAAGCGGCCGTAACGTCGCGATGAGCGGTGCGACGCCTAAAGCGATCACCGACTGTCTGAATTACGGAAATCCTGAAAATCCGGAAGTGATGTGGCAGTTCGGTCAAGGATGCTTGGGGATTAAAGAAGCGTGTGCCGAATTGAATACTCCGGTTATCGGGGGTAACGTATCCCTTTATAACGAAACAAACGGCAAGTCGGTATTCCCGACACCCTCTATCGCAATGGTCGGAGTTAATGAAGATCAGAACAAAGTTTTGATGTCCGCATTCCAAAAAAACGGCAATGTTCTGTACCTCGTCGGTGAAAGTCGTTCAGAATTTGGCGGATCACTCTATATGAAAGAGCTTTATAATGTCGTAGCGGGAACCATTCCGGCAATCGATTATGAGAAAGAGCGTGCATTATGGAACCTTGTCATCGAAGCGAATAAAAAAGGGCTTTTAGCCGCGGCAAAAGATTGCAGTAGCGGCGGTGCGGCAATCGCACTGGCAAAAATGGCGTGTGTCAGTGACAAAGGGGCGAATATTTCCATTGCGGTTGAAGACGAGCGTGATATTTTTGCAGAGAGCATGTCACGTGCAATCATCGAAGTGGCACCGGAAAACTGTGGAGCTTTCGAAGCGATGGTCGGCTCACTGGCCTGTCAAAAAATCGGGACGGTCGGCGGCGATACGTTTACTATCAACGATGTGACGATGAGACTTCCTGAGATGCAAAACATCTACTACAATACCTTCAAAAAAGTGATCGAAGGCGATCTCTAGTTTCTTTTTTCCTTCTCTCGAATTGGGAGAGGGAACTTTTTCTTCTGAATTTCAATCCTTATAGTTTATACGCTACAATAAAAGAAAACAAGGCAATAATCGGGTGAAATTAAAAGCACAGTTTTTTATTTTTATGTCACTTGTTCTCCTGCTGTTTGTATCCGCAGTCTGGATCTATGCGGATAGATTGCAAGAGAGAATCAATGAAAAATGGGGTGAACGGTTTGTCAAAAAGCAAGTGATTTTTGATAAAAACCGTACTTTGCTTCCGATTATGCGTGAAGTTGCATTGGCCAAAAAAATGGCGGAAGACCCTGAAATCCTCCAAATGGCACGTAATGAAAACGATCCGGTGAGTGTACAAAAAGGGATCGACGCTTTAGAATATTATCGGCTGAAGTTTGCGGATCGGAGCTATTTTGCCGCGTTCGCAAAGTCTCGACACTACTATTTTAACGATTATTCTAACCAATATACCGGCAAACAGCTGGGATATACCCTCTCTCCATCCGATAAAAATGATCAATGGTTTTTTAAAGCGCTCATGGTCAATGAAGCGTATCAAATCAATGTGAATAAAGATACGATAATGGGAACCACCAAAGTATGGATCAATTTTTTATTGCGAGATGGGAACCAAACTCTCGGCATCGTCGGAACCGGACTTGATCTGGGGCAGTTTTTAAAAGAATCGGTGGGAATAGAACAAGATGGCGTACGCAATCTTTTTATCAACCGTGAAATGGCCATACAACTTGAACGTGACACCAATCTGATCGATTATGCCAGTATCGCTAAGAAAAAGGGAGAACACCGTACCCTCGGTGTTTTACTCCACCGTGAAGAAGATGTAAAAGCAATACAAAACGTAATGAATGAAATCGGAACACTTGCTAATGCGGATCAAATCAGAACTCTTTGGATCGATTTCGAAGGGAAAAAACAGTTACTGGGGATCGCCTATTTACATGAGTTGAATTGGTTTAGCCTGACATTGATCGATTCGCAGGAACTTTCGTTGGTCAATAGTCTTTATAGCGTTCCGATTTTGATTGTACTGTTAAGCGTTTTTTTTCTTGCGATCGGATTTGTTCTGAATCAGCTCTTTCTTAATCCGCTGAATCGTTTGAAAGCAGTGATCGTCAGTACCGAAAAAGACGAGTACCGTATCAATCCTCCAATAGTTGGAAAAGGGGAGATCGCCGAACTCTCTCAGGCTTTTCGGCAAATGGTTGCTTTGGTACGGGAAAACAATGCCGTAATGGAAGAAAAAATACGTCTAAGAACCCATGAAGTTGAACAAAGCGAACAAAAGCTCAATACGATATTAGAGAGTGTTGACGCGTACATTTACATCAAAGATGCACACTATCGCTATGTATATGTCAATAAGCAGGTTCGGGAATTTTTTGGAAAAGAGGCGCGGGCAATTATCGGTAAAGAGGATGATGAATTTTTTGATAATACGACCGTATCGCATATCCGTATAAATGACCGTAAAGTGATCGAAGAAGGGCTAAAAGTAGTGGAAGAAGAGGTTAATACAAGCTCAGACGGAAAGATTGTCAGAGCATTTTTGTCGACCAAGCTCCCTTTACTGGATGATGAAGGAAAGGTCTATGCGCTATGCGGTATATCGACGGATATTACCGAACGCAAAAAAGCGGAAGAAATTATCCGTAATATGGCATTTTACGATACATTAACCGGGTTACCGAATCGTCGTATGCTGGATGATCGCCTGTCGGTATTGATGGCGAACGGCAAACGGAGCGGAAAATATGGAGCGTTGATGTTTTTGGATATGGATCATTTTAAAGAATTGAACGATACATGGGGGCATAAGGCGGGTGATGCATTACTGATTGCCGCTGCTGAGCGAATGCTCTCATGTGTCCGTGAGAGCGATACGGTTGCACGTCTGGGAGGCGATGAATTTATCGTTGCAATGGGAGAGTTGGATGCAGACGAAGATGTCTCCAAAGAGCTTGCACTTAAATTAGCGAGAAAAATTCTTGAGAGTGTTAATCGCCCCTATGCCATTTGTATTGATGAAGGATCAATGGAAACGATAGAGTACCGTTGTAGTGTGAGCATCGGTGTGACCCTTTTTGGTAAAGAGGATCACGAATCTGAGAAAGTGCTCCAACGTGCAGATCATGCAATGTACGAGGCTAAGGAAGAGGGGAGAAACGGGGTAGTATTTCGTACTTAGAGAGAAGAATAGGGAACACTTTTTGCATGCGTTGAAGTATGAAAAAGTTACTCAGAAAAATCTTTCGGATCCGTCCGAAGCGCACATGCGAATATTATATTACCAACCTCTCATACCGCTGCGGAGAATAACCTGACGGTTATTCTTTGAGCCGCTCGATCGATGCGCCGAGCGCGCGTAGTTTTAACTCCAGGTTTTCATATCCACGGTCGAGATGATAGATACGATGTACGTTTGTCACACCTTCGGCCGCCATTCCTGCTAGAACCAATGCACTCGAAGCACGCAGATCGGTGGCCATAACATCCGCGCCGAAAAGTTCGCACGGACCGATAACGGTTGCCGTATGTCCCGTCAGTTTGATTTCTGCACCGAGACGCTGCAATTCGCTGACGTGCATGAAACGGTTTTCAAAGAGTCTCTCTTCAATCGTACTGGCCCCTTTTGCGATGGTTGCAAGTGCCAAGAACTGAGCCTGCATATCGGTCGGAAATGCCGGGTATTCCTGAGTGATAATATCGACCGGTTTGAGCTCTTTGGCCGGATGAATCGTCATCGTATCTTTTGTACACTCGATGCGGCACCCCATTTGTTCGAGTTTTGCCGTGACGGCGTCGAGATGATCGGGACGTACTTTTTCGAGGGTGATCGTAGAATAAGTGATCGCCCCTGCGCACAGATAGGTACCCGCTTCGATGCGGTCCGGAATAACTTCAAAATCGACCATATCGATTGTTTTACCTCCGGTTCCGATGATGGTAAGTTCGGAGGTGCCGATACCGCTGATATCGATACCGCTGTCGCGAAGGATTTCGCATAGTTGTACGACTTCAGGTTCGCGGGCACAGTTCGTCAAAACGGTTTTTCCGTGTGCGAGGGCAGCCGCCATGACGATGTTAGCGGTTCCCGTAACGGTGATTTTGTCGAAGATGATGTGAGCACCTTTAAGCCCTTCGGGTGCAACGGCATGGACATATCCGGCATGAATCGTGATTTCGGCCCCCATTTGTTCCAACGCTTTAAGATGCAAATCGATCGGACGCTGCCCGATAGCACAGCCGCCCGGCAGTGAAACTTCGCAATGTCCGAAACGGGCAAGAAGAGGTCCTAAAACGAGGATCGATGCCCGCATCGTTTTGACGATGTCATAGTTCGCCATCGTGTGATTGACGGTTGAGGTGTCGACATTGAGAACGTGCTCTTTAAGTGAACAGCTTGCCCCGAGATTTTGGAGTAGTTTGAGCAGCGTTTTGATATCGGCTACTTCGGGCATATTGGTGATTTTCAGCGGGTTATGTGCTAAAAGAGCCAGTGTAATAAGAGGCAGTGCGGCATTTTTTGCGCCGGAGATGGTAACGGTTCCGCTCAGTTTGGTCGGGCCTTGAATTCGTAAGTAGTCCATTAAATTCCCACAATAAAAAAGTTCGCTATTATAAGGCAAAGTTCGTTAAAATAACCACTATTCAGGAACATCGGAAGGGGAAAATGTGAGTTCGGCACTTGATCGTCTAAAAAATCTGACCGCACAGATTTCCAGCTATGAACTGGAGCGTAAAAATAACCTCAAAGAACTCCAAAATTTGTATGAAAAACTGGGAATCGTCAATAAAGTAGAATCCTTTAACGATCTGTTTGAGTATAAAGCGATCAATCTGTCGGGAATATCGCTTTCAGATGAAGACTTGGGAAGCATTAAAGAGGGGAAATACGCTCAGATCATTGCGATCATCTACGATAAAAATGCCAAAGTCAAAAACAAAAACATCTCTCTGGCCTATTACGGGCGTGCGGAAAAATTAAGCGCCTCTTTGAAAAAAGAGATTATCGCCTTTGTATTGGGATGGCGTTTTGAAAAAAGCTTCCGAACTCTCGAACATTATCATAACCTCCTCTCATCCATGCGGGCAATCGAGGATGAATAGATTTCTCCTCGCTCTCTGGGGACGCTGGATGGGTATGTTTGACATGATTGCACTTGGTGTAGCAATCGGCTTTGCATCGATCATGACAATTGTTTTTTATGCTCTCAAGGGCTTTGCTCCGTTGGATGCGCAAACCTGGGAAGCCCTTCGTATAATCTGGTATTTCTGGCTCAAAATCGGTTACGGCGTCGGAGTCCTCGCAGGATTGGTCGGCAGCTTAAAGTTCATCTGCAAGCGTTGCATTGCCGGATATCGGATACATCCTCTGGACTGTCAGGGAGAGAGAGTCGATTCGATCGATTTGAAACGCTATTTCAAAATCTGGCGCAAATGGTTTTTCATTATCATCTGGGCCAATGCGGCTCAAGCCGTCGTGCTGATTGTCGTACATCAACTCCTTTTCGGCGGAGCGGTATGGATCGGATGGTTCAGCCCTTTCGGATTGACTCCGATGATACTGCTTTCAGGGCTGGTTGCATTTCCTTTATTGGTACGTCGCTGTAAAATGGTGAAGGTTGAACCGTGTACGTTGTAATCGATGTCGAAACGACAGGATTGGAACCTTCTGATCGTATCTGCTCTGCCGGTATCATCGCAGGCGAGACAACACATTACGAACTGGTCCATCCGGGCAAAAAGATCCCTCCGCAAGCATCGGCGATTCATCATATCACGAACGAGATGGTTCAAGAGGCTCCCTCTTTCGGTCAATCGGCGATCTATGATACGATTGCTTCTCTAAATATTCCGGAGAATATACTGATTTCGCACAATGCTCCGTTTGAGCTTTCGATGCTCCAAAAAGAGGGGATTGCGTGGCAGGGAAGTGTCATCGACACTCTTAAATGTGCTCAGTCTTTGATGGACGATTTGGAAGGGTACGCTCTTCAGTTCCTGCGATACGAGCTTCGGCTGTATCGATCAGAAGAGGAATTTTTTAAACGTTTCGAATGTGCGCTGATGCCGCATCATGCCCTCAGCGACGCGCTTCATACACGGATGGTTTTGGATTATCTGCTCGAGCTCGCGGATGAAGAGCGGTTGATCGAAATATCTCGAAGCCATGTACTTCTCACCCGACTTCCGTTCGGTAAATATGCGAAACGGCGGATTGAGGAAATTTCGTTGAAAGACCCCGGATATCTCAAATGGATGGTAGAGAGTTTGATGGACATGGATGAGGATTTACGCTACAGTATCGATTATTATTTGCGAGGAAAGTGATTGTGAAAGTAGCGATACAGTGTGATTCTCCATTGTTACAGCGTTCATTAGAACTTTTTTTGGAAGGGCATTTAAGCTCGATCCGCCAATGCGACATCCTCATCCGCGACAAAGATATTCGTGACGATCGGTATCCGACTTTTGTCATCGGTTCGGATATCAGTGCCGATTTGTTGAAACCGTTTTCAAAAGCGCAGCTTTTACATACCCTGACGCAGAAATTCGAAGCTCTGAAAGCGGCTCCGCCGGTCGAGGAGATAGAGATGGATTCGGCTGTTTCGGAAGAAAAGGTAAGTTTCGAAATTTTAGAACGCCATATCGAAAAACTGACCCGCGAATACCAAACGAATATTTTAAAAGCGATACGTGCATTTTATGAAAAGTAATCCGATTATCACTAAAAAAATCATTGCCGGAAAATTCAAAGGCAAAACACTCAAGCTCCCCTCGAAAGAGACGACCCGCAGTTCAAAAGCGATCGTTTTGGAGTCTTTTTTTAATACGGTTCAGTTCGATGTCATCGATGCGGTGTTGGTCGAAGTCTTCTCCGGCAGCGGATCGATAGGGCTCGAAGCGCTCAGCCGAGGAGCTAAAAAGATCATCTTTATGGAAAAAGACCGCGAGGCGATCAAAACACTCCGTGAGAATATTGCGCAAACAGATCCCAATGCGTGTGAAATTGTGGAAGGTGATAGTTTTACGAACATCGCCCATGTTAAAAAACGACTTTTGAGTCTCGGGGAAGGGGCATTTATCTATATCGATCCGCCGTTTTCCTACCGCGAAGGGATGGAAGACATTTACGATAAGATGATCGGTATGATCAGCTCATTGCCGCTCGAAACGGTTACTCTGATTACGATCGAACATATGAGTACGTTGGAGCTTCCCGAAGAGATCGGTCCGTTTCACCGTATTAAATCCAAGCGCTTCGGAAAAACATCACTCACTTACTACGCGTAATATCCATCGAAGAGTTACCTCGTTTGCTTCCTACCTAAAACAAGAAAGGTGGAATAGACTTTGCTTTATCCTTGCAGCTATAAAGGATAGATATGAAGATTTTAATCGCACTTTTTTGCTTAATCACTTTTGCACAGGCGACACGCATCAGCGAAGTAGCCAACGTCGTAGGAGTACGGGATAATCAGATTATCGGTTACTCGCTTGTCGTCGGTTTGAAAAAAACCGGTGACGGTACGACGTCCAAATTTACCCTCCAATCCATCGCCAATATGCTTAAAGCGATGAATATCGATATGAATCCGGTTGATATCAAATCCAAAAATGTCGCTGCGGTTGTGGTAACAGCCAAATTTGCTCCGTTTGCACGTCAGGGAGACGCGTTTGACGTAACCGTTTCATCGATCGGGGATGCCAAATCGCTTGAAGGCGGGACGCTTTTGATGACGCCTCTCAAAGGGGTTGACGGAAAGATTTACGCTTTGGCGCAAGGGCCGATCAGTATCGGCGGCAAAAACGAGAAAGGGGCCGGGAGCGAATCCCACCCGACGGTCGGTATGGTTTACGGCGGCGGTTTGGTCGAACGGGAGATCAATCAGGATATGTATCACCAGCACAATGCGACGCTGTCTCTCAAATCATCAAATTTTGCGAATTCGGTAGCGATACAAAATGCGATTAACAAAAAGTATAAAGGGTCGATTGCCGTTGCAATCGACCCGCGAACAATCAATTTGCAGCTTCCGAATAATAAATCGATGGTGGAGTTTTTAGCCGAAGTGCAAAACATCGATATCGATTACACGCAGGATCAAAAAATTATCATCAATGAGCGGACGGGAACGATTGTCGCCGGAGTGGATATCGAAGTCAAACCGGTGGTCATTACCCAAGGCGATATCACGGTCAAAATCCTTTCTCAGGATGCGGTTACGAAACCCGCTGGTAGTGTTGCTATGGATAAAAGCCTGGTTATAGGGCTAAATGAGAATGAAGTTTATACCGAAAAAGGGACGACGACCGTTGCCAATATCGCCCGTTCCCTCCAAAAATTGGGGGCAAGTCCGAAAGAGATGATTGCAATATTGCAGGCGATGAAAAGTGCCGGAGCGATTTCGGTTGATTTGGAGGTCATCTAATGGACATTGCAAACGTACAGTATCAAAAAGCCGTTCCTACCATTGGAAGCAAAGAGAACAATGCCGCATTGCGGGAAAAAACCGACCAGTTTGAAGCGATCATCGTCAAAATGATGTTGGATGAAGCGATGAAAGAGGATAAAAACGTATTTACCAGTACGAACGATCCCGGTGATAAAATTTATAAATCAATGTACCGCGAAGAGTTGTCCAATGCCAGTGCGGGAAGCTTCGGCTTTTCACAGATGCTGTATGACAACTTGAGTCAAAAGGGTGTAAAAGTAGACAAATAGACTAAAAATTAGTGAATTTTTGCCGATATGGTATATTAGACATCATAAACGGAATAATAAGGATTCACCATGATCTCAAGTGTGAATAGCTCTCTTATCAACGGAGCATATAAAGAACAATCGTTAAAAACCAAAGAGCAGGAGAAATCCACGCAATCCATTACAAAACAAGGTGACACAAGCCGGATCGAAGAGTTGAAAAACTCCATCGAAAAAGGGGAATACCGTGTCGATATCGAAGCGTTAGCCAAGCGCATCGCGCAAGAGCTGACTTAAAGTTTAGGAGTTTATGATGTTGTCTTATCAATTGCAAAGTGCTATCAAAGATCTCGAATCGCTTATCTCTTTATCGCAAGAAGATATTACGGATATCAAAGAGGCGAAACACAATCCTCAATTTGAACGTTTGGCGATCAAAGAAGAGAAAATAAAAAGTTTTGAGCATAAAAAAGCGATGATCGATCGCGAGATTTCAAAATTGATGACACAACATCCGTCAAAACCGCTTTCTGAACTTTTAGATAATGAACAACATCAACAACTCGATTCTTTGAAAATCCATTTGTCCCGTTTACGGGAAATCAATCAACAATACGCAAAAATGGTCTTAAGCGTCGGAGCATTTTACAATTCTTTGTTAGAGAAAGTGGTTCCTACGCAGATGCAGGGATACCAAAAGGTAGCCTCTGCAGAAGCCTCATTTTTGGAAGTGCGAGCATAACATGGCCTCTATTTTTAATGCGCTACATATCGGTTACAGCGGTCTGAATGCCGCACAAATCGCGATTGATACAACCAGCCATAATATCTCCAATGCCGAAACGGAAGGATACAGCCGTCAGCGCGTCGTAACCTCTGCAGCCGCTCCGGTTAGCATCGATCCGGGTCAGCGCGGGAACGGTGTTCAGATCACGGAGATAGCGAGCGTATTCGATTCGTTCGTGTTTAGCAAATACAAAGTCGTTTCGCAAAACAAGGCCTATTCGGATACTCTAAAAGACAATTTAACGGAGCTCTCCAGTTATTTTCCGGATATCGACAACAACGGAATTAAAGCCGATCTTCAAAGCTATTATGATTCATGGCAGGCACTTGCCAACAACCCCGGGAATAGTGCATTACAAGTGGCATTGGCTCAGCAAACGCAGACGCTCTCTCAACATATCAATCAGACACGGACTCAGATAACAGACTTGCAAAGTTCGTTGAACGATCAGATCAAAGTCAATATCGATGAAGTCAATCGTATCGCGGAACAGATCGCCGGGTTAAACAAGTCGATCAATCAGGCTGAAGCGGGAGGGATCAGCAACGCTAACGATTTACGCGATCAGCGCAGTCAGCTCGAACTAACCCTTTCCAAACTCGTCGGTGCGACAGTAACCAATGGTCAAATTGAAAGCAATAATGTTGTGGATAGTAACATTGCGATCGAAGGGGGAAGCTACACGATACAGATCGGCGGTTTTAACATTGTCGACGGCGGAAGCTTCCATCCGATCGGAATGGAGAGTGCGGGCAACCAAAATGGCTATAATGACTTGTACTATAAACGTCAAGACGGTACTAAAATTCCGTTTTCTAATAATATTACGGGCGGTAAAGTCGGAGCACTTTTGGAACTTCGGGGTTCGACGATTGGCGATAACGGCGAATTCGAAGACGGATTTTTGCAAGAAACGATCAATAATCTGGATAGCTTTGCAAAAGGTTTGATCGAATCGACCAATAACATCTATGCCCAAAGTGCGACTTCGTCAATGAGATCAAATTCATTGTCATTCTCCAGCAGCGAATCGCTGCTCAGTACCGGAGAAAACTTTAATACGGGAACCTTTGATATCGTGTTGTATGATGTCGACGGAAATGAGACGGCTCGCCGTACAATAACGATCGACAGTAAAACGGTTATGGACAATGCTTCGGCAACAAATCTGCTCCCTGATGGAACTCCGAACAGTATCATGGAACAACTCAAGGCAATCAAAGACGATAATAGCGACGGCAGCGCAATCAATGATATCGATGATATTTTAAGCCCCTCTTTTTCTGCAACTCAAAATATCATGCAAATCGATTTATCTTCAGCGTTCGCTTCACAAGGCTATACCTTTGCAATCGAAGATAACGGAACCAATTTTGCGGGTGTGACCGGTATCAGCCGCTTTATGGATGGTAACAACGCCAAAAATATCTCTCTGACTTCCAGTATTAAGAATGATCCGACAACCTTGCGCGGTTTCCAATCACCGGTAGACGGAGATAATCAAACTGCTTTGGATATGGTAGAGCAGCAATTTGCTTCGTTTAATTTTAAAAACGGAACGGCTACGACGAGCGATACGATTTACGGATATTACGATCGCCTTGTGACAACGGTGGGAACGAAAACCAATTCCGTGATTTTGAGTAACGATTCGATAACGGCACAATATACGGCGATTAAGAAAGAGCAAGACTCAATCAGCGGAGTCAGCATAGACGAGGAGATGGCTAACCTGATACGTTATCAAACCTCGTACGGAGCGGCAGCTAAAATTATTACGACCATCGATCAAATGATGACAACACTCTTAGGCATTAAAAACTGATGCCTTTTTTTAGTATTGCCGCGCTAGTCGGGGTAATCGTTTTTTCTTTCATCGGTCCTTTGGTCTATACGGTAGATCCTCTTTTTTTAGATAAAGATGCTATTTTACTTCCTCCGGATGCTTTGCATTGGTTCGGTACTGATCGGTTAGGGCGTGATCTGATGTCGCGTTTAATGCAAGGGGGGCAGGTCTCTTTAATCATAGGATTTATGAGTGCTTTGATATCGGTTTTGATCGGCCTTTTGTACGGTGTGAGTGCAGCCTTATTCCGAGGTGGCTTTGATAAAGTATTTATTGTCGTCGTTGACCTTTTTTTGACCTTTCCGACTCTCTTTTTATTATTGACGCTTGTCAGTTATGTGAATGCATCGATTTGGGTGCTGATTCTGATTATATCGGTTACGGGTTGGATGGGGACGGCCCGTCTCATCCGTTCGGAAAGTTTTGCGATCGCATCGAAGCCTTTTATCCGGATTTTACATATCGCCAAAATTCATCCTCTTCGGATTATTTTCAAATATTATGCACCACTGCTGGCACCTATCGTTCTGGTTAGCTTCACGTTTGGAGTAGGGGGGGCGATTTTGGCAGAATCGGGGCTCTCGTTCCTGGGATTGGGTATTGTCGCTCCGCAAATGAGCTGGGGGAGTATTTTAAGCGGAGGAAAAGAGGTGATCGATATTGCTTGGTGGGTTAGCTTTTTCCCGGGTTTGATGATCTTTATCGTCACCTTTTCTCTGATGAATATATCGAATGCCCTCCAGACAATACTGAATACGAAAGATGTACGTTAAGCTCCGGTCATTGAATGATACGGGCGATTTCCAATAAGCTGTCCGGGAAACTGAAGCGATTTTCCCGGAGGATTTTCGCATTAATCATGATAATCGGAGTCCGCTCCATCTGAACCGACAGCAATATTCCGTTTTCTTCCATTCTATCGGCATCGTATAAAGCCGTTACGGTTCCGGATAAGCCAGCATTATGAACCTTTTTGAGTTGCTGGGTATTGGCTTTTAGGGCATATATCATTTGATATGCGAAGCTAGAGTCGATTTTCTCGAAAGGGAGTGCACTAACGACTAGCAAGCGGCCGTTGATACGTCCGTTGAATTTGGATGCGAGTATCCGCATACAATTTTCCGCAGTGGTTTCATCATTGATATCGTATGCGATCAATATTTTGATCGGCAATTTGTTTTGGATCTGTCCGAGATTTTTTTCCAACATAGCGACTTTAGGCAATAGTGAAAGTTGGGTCTCTAATAAAAACGGATCATACGATGCACCCTGTAACCATGCACTCAGGGAAAGAAACATCAGAATGCGTTTCAAAACGTCCCCCTGAGCGTGATTAGGAGAGCACGACCTGTAGCGGGATAATCGTCATCATATGTGCCTGAGGGGCTTGGATAGAGTTCGTCGGTATCAAAAATATTTTTAAGAGTGACCTGGATTTCGCTATGAAGCGAAGGGATCTTGCAACCGATCGAAGTATCGAGAATGCCGATCGCTTTCATATCGCCTCTGGGGTCAGTAGCGGTTCGTGGCGTTTTACTTTGCCAACGGCCTGCCAATGACGTGTACCAGAGGGCGTTGAGATTATGGGTGATGTAACCGCGTGCCGTATAAGACGGAGCATTGGCGAGAGTATGATCGTTGCCGTCTTCGGCCCACAAGTGGGTAAATGCGGCATAAAAAGAGGTAGAATCATATCGTTTGCGCCATTCCGCTTCGATACCTTGAATCAGACTTTCCGAACCGTTGACATATTCATAACGGGAAAATGCAGGGTTGTACTGCAAGGCAATTTGGTCGTTGTTTTCCAACCGGAAAAGGTTAAGAGAAAGGGTATGATCCATCTCGAATCGGTGTATAAATTGTGTTTCATAAGCAATAACGGTTTCGGGATTCAGATCGGGATTTCCCCAGCGTGCTTTGTTGTTAAGGGTGAACATCTCCTGCCAAGAGGGATTTCGATGTGCACGCGAGATAGAAAATTTAACCAGATTGCCGGGATCGATCGTATAGATTGCCGCGATACGAGGATCAACCTGTGTGGCTAGGCGGTTGCGTTGATCGACGGTAAGGGATATGTAACCGACCAAAGAGGAAGATAACGCTTTTTCGTAAGTAATATAGCCTGTAATATCGCTAATAAAGCCGTTTGGCTTGAAAAAAGGAAGCGTTGTCGAGTAATCGGTCATTCCGATACCGCTGTCGCGATCCGTAGTAATGGTTTTTTCGGAAGTTACATGACTACGTGATCCACTGAATCCAAATGTCGTTTCTCCTCCAAACAATGTCCCTTTAACGGTGTTGTCCATACGATATGTTCGAATATAAGCTTCATGGATACCGTAAAATCCGTCAGAATAGGTCACTGGTACGGTTGGAGTAGAGAGCGAGGGAAGAATTAGTCCTGCAGGAGCTAGAAGTTGATGACTAGTAAAGCTGTCTTGAGTCATGGAAAGTTGAAAAGTACCCTGCAAATCACTCAGATGATAATGATTTCCTGCGTGTAATTGCCATTGATCGATATTGTAATGATCTCCGTCAGAAGCAAGAGCATAATTAATTCCTCCTGCCGATCCGTGTTTGTACGTCGATAGACGTCCATTAATAAAAAAATCACCTTTTGTGATCGCCATAGATGTCATGGTAGCATCGGTAGAGGATGGGGCGTCACCGGAGTTCGCAAGATAGGCATTTGATGCCCCTAGAAGGTTGTTTGCAAGCCCATCTTCGCCGTATGCAAGAGAGAGGTTGTCATGCAGCGTATACACATCGGCGGCGAAGGAAAAATCGTCATGAGAAGTTATAAACGTTCCGCCCGCTTTTCGGACCCCGTCACTTCCCGCCGAAGCAAACCAACGCCCGTTTCCATCTCTGGATGCTTCTGCTTTATAGGTTGTTACGACGATCGATCCGGCATATCCCCAATGACCGTTGCTGTAGCTGCCGGGACCTCTGACTACTTCAATCCGTTTAATCATGTCGATCGGCATCGACAGATAGGCGGTATAGCCGTCGAAAAAAAGATCGTTGACTTCATGACCGTCGATGATCAGCTTGCTCTGGCCGTATGCAACAGGATTAGAACCTCGAAAAACGGGGTTAAAGAGTGAGAGGTTGTCGCTGGCGATATTGACGCCTGCGGCAAGGGTTAGTGCCTCCTTCAGCGAAGATGCACCGGCATGAGCAAGCTCTTCACCCTCAAAAACCGTCATAATGTAAGGGAGATAGTCGATGTTGGCACGCTGGGTTTTGGCTTCCTGGGAGATTGCATTCATATTTTCAGTGAGATCGTTGAAGAGTGCGGAACCGATTTCAGCAGAAAAGAGGGAAAATGGAAGCGCCAGTAATGCCAAAGAGAAGCGATGTATCATTGATATTCTTTTTGTGAAATGAGATAGTCTTGTAGTTCAAGAACGACGGGATAGCGCTCGGCACCGATCAATATTTGGAGCGGGCCGATCGGTCGATACGGAAGATGTGTACGATTTAAAAGATGTAGAAACTGAGGATCTACGGCTCCGATCCAGCGTCGTATACCGTAAGTTTCAGAGACCCGAACGATCTCTTTTTGCATCGTCTG
>Ga0172377_10001541_pt1 | contig 23299 bp, 7 predicted proteins | sample Pumphouse3metaG_FD_119749 | JGI IMG/M metagenome (GOLD analysis project Ga0172377, IMG submission 119749) | Leachate microbial communities from a municipal landfill in Southern Ontario, Canada - Pumphouse #3 metaG | ecosystem: Engineered > Solid waste > Landfill > Unclassified | place: Canada... | reverse complement strand
TCCAAAGTGCCGCTAAGCTTATGGTAAATTGATAGTTATCTTAGGCACTTTGAACTCCAAGACTCACAGCTTTCATGTAAACGACACAGGAACATTCACTGTTTTGCATGATAAACTATCCAAAGGCGCCATGTCAATTCTGAGGAATGGATTGTAGAAAGGGTGCCTCTCCCACTTTTTAGACTAGAGAATCAGCTAAGTTATTGGAGAATAATCGAAACTTGCTGAACAGTCTCGTGGGCTTGAGCAGTTTCTGGGCATATTATTAACTGCTGGTTAATATATATCTTGACAGAAATTCAGCATGTGTCCAAGCTGCATTCAGAAATAATATACAGGGAGTTTATAATGAATATGATCCTGCAAGCCATTGGCAAAAGACGGATTGCAAAAATGCTTAATTTGACATACGGCATTTTCAGCTTATCGGCTTTAGCAGATTTAAGTATCAAAACCGGCCCTGGAGTTTGTATAGATGCAAACGATAATACTGATGTGGCTATTTTCTGAGCCTGCTCTGCCTATCGCCATTGCGGAGGCTAAAGGATGTTTCGGGCATATTTGCCAGCAGCCCGCAAACGCATACGGATCAATCACGCTCACTTTCTTCAGCAAATTAAAAACATACATATCAATCCCTTCACGAAGTATAAACTGGCTGCATAATGCCCGCACTCTGAGTAATAATCGTCGCACATTATCACCTGCATCGCGGGAAAAATGTTTCCGGAACTGCTTCATTTTAGGCTCCAACCGTCAAAATCAAGAGGATTTGCGGTCCGTACGGACCGCAAATCCATCAATCACATCGCTCTTTGATCCAGAATCTACTATCAAACAAAACATCAAAATCAAATGTGCTAATATCTTATGCGCACCAGATGGTGTGCTTAGGAGCACCCATGATAAAGATAATAACCAATCAAAAGAGATTCGTCTATATAAAGGAGTATTCTAAAGATGAAGAAATTTATACTACTCATTAGCATCCTAGCGCTGACGCTGGGATTATTTGCTGCGGAAGTGGTGATCGGCACTGGAACAGGCTACAATAGTGACTACGGTTCACCTTGTCCCTACGCTAATTATTATAAGAATGAGCGTGACCAGTATCTGGTCACGGTCGATGAACTGAATGATGCCGGCGGTGGAGCCGGGGAAATCAATTAACTTGCCTTCAACGTTCAGGCTCTTAATGGCGTGGCGGCCAGACCCATGACCATCAAATTGGGTCACAGCACGCAAAGTGAGCTTGACTATACCTTTGTAACCGGCCTCACCCAGGTTTGGAGTGCAAATCCCTACACTCCTGCCACAGGCTGGAACACCCATGTGTTTGACACACCCTTCCTTTGGAATGGGGTAGATAACTTGGTGGTGGAAGTATTTTATGGCGATACCACCGCTGGCTATTCCAATAATGCCAGCGTATATTACAGTATGGCAACAAATATGACTACCTATTTTGTCAGTGATAATACCGATGCCAGCACAAATCCTACCGGCACTGTTTCAAGCAACAGGGCCAATATGAAATTCGATATGGCGGCCTTTGTTCCTACCATTCCACCCAATCCGGCTCTATTGGTAAGCCCTGCTAATGCAGCGATAAACGCAGCACTCAGCACAAGCCTGAATTGGGCCAACGGAGGTGGTGTTCCCACCGGCTTCAAATTGTTTTTTGGCACCGACAATCCTCCCACAAACATCGTGAATAATGCAGATCTGGGAGATGTATTCACCTACAATCCCGGTCCCTTAACCCGCGGTGAAACCTATTACTGGCAGGTGGTTCCCTACAATACTATTGGGGACAACACGGACTGCCCGGTGTGGAGTTTCTCTACTATTCCGGAAGGATTTGTCATGATAGGAGATGGCACTGTAACCAATACCTATCTGCCCTTGAATCCTGCCGTAAATTACAACTACTCGCAGACCCTGTATCTGCAAAGTGAGATCGATATCTCCGGACAGCGGATCGAGAAGCTGTATTACAATTGGAACGGTACTTCGATAGGAACCAACTGTAAGGACTGGACTATTTACATGGGGCACACCAATAAAACTGTCTTCGCCAGCACTACGGATTGGATTCCGGTGGGAAATTTATCCCCAGTATTTAGTGGCGAGCTCACGCTCCCTGCCAGCGCAGGATGGGTTGAAATAGTCCTCACGGCACCTTTTGTGTATAACAACTCGGACAACCTTGTGATCGCAGTGAATGAGACAACTACCGGCACTGCATCTGGGAGGTTCTTGGGCACCAGCATGTCTGGCATCAATAGAGGCTTGCGCGTACAGCGTACGAGCACTGTGCCTTGCGATCCCACTGCTCCCGGTAATGGTACACGTGTGTACGGAATCGGCAACATCAGAATGCAATTTGGTGAAATACCTTCCGTCCCTGCTATTTACGTGACTCCAGATGCCTGGGACTTTGATACCCAAATCATCAATACGGTAAGCTCCAAGGAATTCACCATCAGCAATACCGGTGGTGCCCCTCTGCTAATAAGCAGCTTAAATGTTAGCGGCACTGGATTTGCCCTGGCAGAAGCCTTTGCTGCAGTTACTGTACCTGCAAACGAAGGCATTAGCTTCACGGTGAACTATGCTCCAGTGGTTGCAGGAAATCATACTGGCATGATCTCGATCAGCAGTAATGCCGACCCCGTGGAAATCTCTCTCAGCGGCAATTGCGTAGATCCCACCATCAGCAGCTTCCCACACACCCAGGATTTTGATGATGCTACGGTTCCTGATTTGCCCTTGGGCTGGAGCAGCCTCAACGTAGATGATGATACCGCCTTCTGGGCTTCCTATGCCACAAACCCCAATTCTGCGCCAAACTGCGCCAGCATCGGATACAATTATAGTCTGGCTTTGAATGATTGGCTCGTAAGCCCTGCCATCGAGCTGGAGGCTGGCACAGTCTATGCCCTGGAATTCAAGTATCGCGGTGGTGGCACTTCTTACGCAGAAAAACTGGAAGTAATGCTCGGCACTGGCACCCAGCCGGCCGATTTTAGCAGCCAGGTATTCGTGGATGATGCCATTGATTTCATTAGCTATACCGATGCCCTGGCCAGCTTCACCGTGCCCAGCACCGGTACTTACTATCTGGGCTGGCATGCCTATAGCCCTGCCAATCTACTTCGGATCTATGTGGATGATATCACCATTAGAATCCCGGACCCCATGCCACCTGAACCTGCTACAGCAGTCTTCCCCCTGAATGATAGCAGCTCGCTGGTGAACCCAGTGCTACAGTGGGCTCCCAGCACTACTGGTGAAACAGCCATGAGCTACGAAGTATATATGAATGAAACCGGCTTTTTCACCGGAGAAGAACCTGTATATGAAGGTACTGCCTTGCAGTATCAGACTACCGGTTTGATCAAAGGCCGCAGCTATTACTGGAAAGTACTGCCCATCAACGCCTTTGGCTCAGACGCCGCTTGCCCCACCTGGACTTTCAATACTCCTGGTGAAGAGCAACTGGCCGAAGGCTTTGAAGCCACAAGCTTCCCGCCTCTGGGCTGGGCCAATACCGGAACTTGGAACCGCAACACGACAGTTCCCCTCTTCGAGGGTGCGGCCCATGCTTCCAGATACACAAGCACCACTACCGAGTACGTGCTCTCAACCCCGATGCTAAGCATCGGTGAAGGTAGCAGCACGATAGAGTTTTATACCCGTGCTTCTACCACTGCGCAATTATTGCAGGTGGTTTATTCCGAAGATCGCACAAACTGGAATCCGATCGGCGATGAGATCAGCTATGCTGCCATTAACATCTGGTACCCGATTAGCATTGATCTGAGCGACATCAGCGGTGCAAGCTACTATCTCGGCATCCAGACAGCCATTCAAACAGCCTCTGGAACCATATACGTAGATCATGTGATTGGGCCGAACATCGCCCCTGTAACTCCTGGTGTTCCCACCCTAACTGCACCCGCGAATGCAGCCACAAACCAGAGCGGCTTTCCCAAGCTCACCTGGGCTGCAGAACCTACAGGTGGCATCCCCACCGGATACAATATTTATCTGGATCAAAACGCAGATCCCATTAGCCTTATCGGTGCCAGCAGCACTACCAGCTATGAAGTGAACACTCCCCTGGTTTGGGGCGGCACTTACTACTGGAAAGTGGTGGCTACTAATGACGCCGGTCCAGGTTTGGCCAGTGCTGTGCGCAGTTTCACCGTAATGGATGATCCCACCATCTACGCTCTTCCTTATACGGTAGATTTTGGCATTAGCAGTTCGCAGGCCTTCCCACCTCTGAAATGGACTCAGCTCAATGGCTTCTATCCCACCCCCACCGGCACAACCGCTCAGTGGTTCAGGGATGAATGGCTAAATGGACCTACTGGAAACAACGCTGCCAAGATCAACATCTGGGGCAGTACCCGTAATGGCTGGCTGGTGACTCCGCCCATCGCTATTCCTGCAGATGGTCATGAACTGAGATTTGACCTTGGCCTCACCAAATGCAATAATAATATAGCCATTGATGACCCTACGGCGCAGGAAGATGACAGATTCATCGTGCTCGTAAGCGACACGCCCAATATGAGTAATGCCACGATCCTGCAAGAGTGGAACAACAGCGGATCGGAGCATGTATTCAACGCTATTCCCCATACCGGAACCGGCGTTATCATCGATCTCACTGGCCATTCTGGAGAAAAGTACATCGCCTTCTACGGAGAATCTACAGTTACCGGCAATGGCGATAACGATCTCTTTGTAGATAATGTAATGGTTCGCTTAACTCCGGTTGGGCGTCCCGATCCTGTCACTCTCGTCAGCCCTGCTGATGAGGCGACCCTGCTTCCTGTGGAAGGCTTTAGCCTTTCCTGGGCTCCTGTCCTTACGGGTGGAAATCCCAGCTCATATAAGGTCTATCTGGATACCAATGAAAATCCCGAGACCCTCATTGCCACCGAGCTCGCTCCTGCGCATGAGGTAGTAGGTCCCTTGGCTCTGGGCAGCACTTATTATTGGAAGGTAATTGCCAGTAATATTGACGGTGATGCTGCTGCCAGCGCGATCTTCAGTTTCCAGACCATGCCGGAAGGCCTGGTGGTGCTCGGAGATGGCATGGCAAATAATAGTTTGCCTGTAAACGCTTATTATGGTTACACCTACTCTCAGAGTATCTATCCCCAGGCTTCCCTGAATATGGCTGATAAACGTATTGAAAAGATCTCTTATTACTGGAATGGCGCTGGCGTAGGCACCAATACCAGTGATTGGATAGTGTATATGGGACATAGCTCCGCTTCCGAGTTTGTCAACACTTCTGCCTGGATTCCCTTGGCAGAACTCACTGAAGTCTATACCGGTAATGTGAGCATTCCAGCCACTGCAGGTTGGATCGAGATAACCCTGCAAACCCCATTCATCTATAACAATAGTGATAATCTCGTAATTGCCGTAGATGAGAATACTTCCGGCTACGATGGTTCAGGCCGTTATTTCTATACTACAAGCGCTCCTGCTTCTGTAAGCCTCAGGATTCAAGATGACTACACTAATCCTGATCCGACCTCTCCTCCCGATGGAACCCGCGTATCAGCCTATCCCAATATCATGTTGCAATTCTTGGATATCCCCATGGGGGCTCCGGATCCTGTAACCCTCATCAGCCCTGCCGATGAAGCTACAGATCTTCCTCTGGACGGTTTCCAACTTACTTGGACTCCTGCCCTGACGGGGGGATATGCTGAATATTACATGGTCTATATGTCCCAAAATGCTGATGATCCTACAGACAGTCATTTTTGGGATCTTATCGCCGATACCAGCTTTGATCCCACCCGGGCTGAGACAAACCCGCTTACGTATAGTTATGGTGAAACCTGGTATTGGACAGTGATGGCCTGCAATGGCGAAGGCGAAATCTTAGCGGAAACTGCCTTCAGCTTCACCATCATGGACGATCCCCGCATCACCCAATTGCCTTACAGCGAAAACTTCGATGCTGTAATAGCACCGGATCTGCCTACAGACTGGACTGGATATGTGAGCGCAAGCAATAACTATGCAAGCATTACAAGTTATGAAAGCTCCACCTATGCAGTAAGCCAGCCCAATTCTATCCAATTAACCAATAATAATGACTCAAATGCAGACCTGCGCTTGATCACACCGGAAATCACGGTGCCCCTGAACACCATCAAGCTCAGCTTCTCCGCCCGTGGCGGTGCAGGCTATACCTTGCTCGTAGGTACTGTGGATGCTGTGGACGGAAGCGGCACCTTCACTCAGTTGGCTTCCTTTAATCTCACCAGCACTCACATAGTCTATAGTGTGCCCTTTGGCAACTACAGCGGCAGCGACACTTACATCTGCTTCAAGCATGGCTTGGGTGGGACCTACCGTAGCATCTATATTGATAACGTACAGATGGATGCGCTGGTACCAAAGGACCTGGCTATGGTATCCCTTACCGGGCCTGATTATGCCTTCGAAAATACCGCTGTAACACACACCGTAACCGTGAAAAACAACGGCACTATGGCGCAGGATAGCTACACCGTTTATTTGAAGAGTGTAGATAACCGTGACGTTCTGGCCAGTGCAATCATCTCGCAAGAGCTGCTTCCTGATGCCACCAAAGCCGTACAGCTTACCTGGACTCCTGCTGCACCTGCTGCGCTTCAGATCTATGCTGAGGTCGTGTTGGCTGACGATGAAGTTCCTGTGAACAACGTATCTGAGAACATGAGCTTCAATATCTATGAAGAGGGAATCCTCTTTGAAGGTTTCGAAGCTGGAGCTATTCCTGCAAATTGGACTGTGATCAATGCCGATGGCGGGACTCAGGTGTGGAACGCTCAAACCAATAATTATCACACGGGTAGTTATTCTGCCCGCGTAAGATACGAAAGCGACACATTGAATAACGATGACTGGTTGATCACTCCTCCGCTGCAAGTTACTTCCGCCACCACGGATAACATCAGTTTCTGGATGAGAAGCTACGATGCCACTAATGCAGATCCCTGGCAGGTCTTGATCTCCACTACTGATACCAATCCTGCCTCCTTCGCCATGATCGATGACGGAACCGGGCAAATGGACGCCTACGTCCAAAAGAGCTACAATCTGGATAGCTATGGCGATGCTGTAATCTATCTGGCTGTACGCTATATGGGTGCCTACAATTGGTACTTGTATGTGGATGACTTCGTAGGCCCTCCCATCTACAGTCCTGCAAGCCTGGATCAACCGGTGGTCACGATTACCAGCAGTGGCACCAACGTGGACTTGACTTGGGACTTAATCCCCAATGCAAACACATACCAGATCCATGCTGCGGATGCCCCTGAAGGTCCATATACCCTGCTTGCTACGCAAACTGGAAATACCTACAGCAGTCCTGCTACCAGCAAGAAGTTCTTCAAGGTCGTCGCCAGTACTGAAAGCAGCAGAACCATAGTTCCACAAGCTCTTTCCTTGGAACAACAACTGCGACAAGATGAAGCCGATCGGGCTTCACGAGGCAAAAACTAATAATCAACTCTGCGGATTTTCCGCAGGCAAGACCCACCCCCGGTTTCGGCCGGGGGTAGGGATTGTATAATTTGGTTTTACATAAAACATGATTACGTTCAAGACTGGCATCAAGCCTGAGCTCATAACTGGCACCTTGTATCCCGTGAATTCAGATTCCGTGCACGAGGCTGAGCAATAAAATTTAATAATATAGAGGACTCACGATGATGAAAAAACCCTTACTGTTCACGATGCTCTTAATCCTGGTATTAGGAGTATTCTCAAACCTCAATGCGCAAGTGGATATCACGATAGGTGATGGCACCAGCACCAATACAAGTACTGGTGCTCCTGCCCCTTATGGCACTTGGTACAAAGCTTTCCGTCAGCAATATCTTTATAGAGCAGACGATTTTATTGCCGCTGGTGCTGCTCCCGGAATGATCTCTGCACTTTCCTTCAATGTGCTGGATCTGGACACCTGCACGCCCATGACGAATTACACCATTCGCCTGAAGCTTACGAATCAGGATGCTCTGAGCACCACTTTCGAGCTTGGCGAATATACTACGGTGTGGCAGAGCGATGAATTTATGCCCACTCTGGGATGGAATCTGCATAGCTTGATGGAGCCTTTCCTCTGGGATGGCAGTACAAACCTGCTCGTAGATCTCAGCACCGATATAGTGACAGGAAACTATGCCCATAATGCTTTGTCGCCTTATACTGCCATGGGCTATAATAGCTCCTTGCGTTTTCAGAGTGATACTGCCAATGGCAGCACTGGAACCACCGGTGCGGTCTCTATGAATCGCTCCAATATCCGCTTTCTGATGAGCCCTCCCAGCGTGGACCCTTTATTTGTGGTAAACCCTGCCGTCAAAGATTTTGGTGACGTGGTTCTGGGCTCCACTGCCAGTCAAACCTTCAGAGTGATGAATGTTGGAGGCGGCACGCTTACGGTAAATAGCATCAGCATTAGCGGAGATCCCCAGTTCAGCCTTACTGATTTTCCCACTCTGCCGGTGCAGCTTAGCTTCGGAATCCCCCTGGATATTGATGTTTTGTATGCCCCTACTACAGCAGGTGATCATACTGCTACGATAACTATTACAGACGATCTTCGTAGCTCTCATGCGGTAGCACTTAGCGGCCATGGTGTGGATGCTACCATCTATGAACTCAGCCACGCTGAGGGCTTTGATGAAGTGGCCATCCCAGCCCTTCCTCTGGGCTGGAGCAGCATTTGTCACACTAGCGCTACCAGCGGTTTCGCAAAAACCGTAACAGGCTATCCGCAGAGTGCACCAAACTGCGTAGCTATCTACAACCCCATCGATGGCAATAGCATCACCATGCTGATTGCCCCTCCTTTGGGAGATGATATCCCGGCAAACAACGTGCGTGTGAAGTTTTGGGGTAAGGGCTCTGGCTACTCCTTGAAGGTAGGCGTGATGACAAATCCCAGCGATCCTGCCACCTTCACCGAAATGCAGACTTTTAGCTTTACCGATAGCTGGGCTCAGTATCAGCTTTCCCTGGGCAGCTACACCGGTGCTGGCAAATTCATCGCTTTCAAGCATTCAGAAAACACGGTCAATCAAACCATCTTCGTGGATACAGTAGAATTTGAAATGATGGGTGCGAGCGACCTTGCGGCTGTGTCCTTGAGCGGGAATAATACTCCCAGTGTAGGGGCTGCCACACAATACACTGTGAGCGTATTTAACAACGGCACTGCAGACCAAAATGACTACACTGTAAAGCTATACGATGGTAATGACGTAGAGCTTGCCTTTGTGGCAGGCCCCGCCATAATGGCCGGAACCATGATAGACCTGCCGCTCACCTGGACTCCCAGCACTGAGGGCCCCATGAGCATCTATGCCAAAGTGAACCTGGCCGGTGACATCAACCCTGGCAACGATGCCACCAGTCCAATGCCTGTCATCGTACAGCCCGAAGGCATAATGAGCGTTACCATCGGCGAGGGAAACCTGCTTCAGAGGGTTCCCTGGGATTTCTTCTACAAACACTCTCTTTTCCAGACTCTATACTATCCCACGGAAATAGGGATGTTTGGCAATATCAGCTCCGTCAGTTTTTACAACAACTTTATCACTGATATCTTTGATACACCTGTAAAGCTATGGCTGGGCACTACCACGCTGGAAGACCTGGGTGCAGGATGGATTGATCCTACTACCTTGATTCAGGTTTTCGACGGGACCTTGAGCCTCCCCATGAATGCCAACACCATCACGGTGCCCTTGCAAGTGCCTTTCAGCTATTCTGGAGGCAACCTGGTGCTGTATGTGTTGCGTCCGATGGACAGAGAGTATTACGATAGCGCAAACAACTTTTTAGCCCAAACCGTGGGCAACAACCGCAGCCGCTTGCTGCAAAGCGATACCGTAGTTCACAATCCCATGGCACCATTTGGCGCAGGAACGCTTTCCGGCAATTTCCCCAAAACTACTTTTGTGATGACTCCTCTGAGCACAGATCCAATGCTGATCGTGAGTCCGGCTGATCGGGACTTTGGTGAAGTGCTTTTGGGACAAAGTGCAGCACATAGCTTCTTTATCTCCAATGCCGGAGTCAGCACTTTAAGCGTAGATAGCATCAGCATTAGTGGTGATGCTGCCTTTAGCTTATCCGAATTGCCTGCTTTACCAGTATCCCTGAATACCGGAGAGCTGGCCACCTTCAATGCCAGCTTCAGTCCCACTACCGCAGGTGATTACAGTGCTATAATTAGCATTGTGGACAATGTAAGCCGTCAAACCCATACTGTAGAACTCAGTGGCGAAGGTTATGATCCTACCATATTTGCTTTGCCCCGGCTGCAAACCTGGGATAATGTCTTGATCCCGGATTTCCCCTTGGGCTGGTCCACAATTCTGAATAGCAGCTCCACTAACAGCAATTTGCGCACCAGCAGTTCTTCGCCGTTTTCTGCGCCAAATTGTGTGCAAATCTCCAATGGCAGCGATCCCGCAGCAGAGCTGATCTTGATTTCCCCCTTGATAGATAATGCTGTGGATATCAGTGCCATCAGGATGAAACTCATGGCCAAAGGCGGGACGAACTTCGTGCTTCAGATTGGCACAATCGTGGATATCAATGATCCGGCCACCTTTGAATTGGCGGAAGAGCTTAGTGTGGTGTCTGGCTGGCACGAATATGTGATGGAGCTTTCTGAGCATACCGGTATCGGCAGACATATCGCCATTCGTCATGCTTCAAATTCCTCGCCCAGAACCATCTACATCGATGATCTGGGTCTTGAGGAGATTGCTCCCAATGATCTGGCGGCTATGACGATCAACGGAAATGCTGCCCCCAGTGTAAACATTATCAGCACCTACACGATTGAGGTGTATAATAATGGCACAGCTTCCCAAAGTGGATATAGCGTAAAGCTGATCTCGGGCGATGGCACGGAGCTCGCCTCACAAATTGGCCCCTTGATCGCAGTAGGAGAAACTCTGGCTGTGCAGATTGCCTGGACTCCCATTAGCGAAGGAGCGATATCTCTGATTGGCAAGGTAGTTCTGGCTGGTGATGTGAATAGCATGAACGATGAAACCTTGCCCATGAGCTTGGTGGTGCAACCAGATAACGTGGTTAGCATTACGGTGGGTGATGGCGATCAGCTTTCAGGTGTACCCTGGGAATTCAACTATAGGAGTTCCTTGTACCAAGCCATCTACTATCAAAATGAAATCAACATATTTGGCCAGATCACGGGCGTGCAATTCTTTAACAACTTCATCAGCAACCTTTCTAATAGGTCGGTGAAGCTGTGGTTGGGAACCACCCCGCTGGAAGATCTTTCCACAGGTTGGGTTGATCCCACTACGCTCACTCTGGTTTACGATGGCACCATAAATTTTCCCTCCGGAACTAATGCCATCACGGTGCCTTTGCAAGTGCCCTTCGACTATGCAGAGGGCAATCTTGTGCTCTATGCCTTGCGCCATATGGACACGGAGTATCACAGCTCCAGTGATGATTTCCTGGCGCAAACCGTGGGCACAAACCGGGCCCGCAAGCTGCAAAGCGATTCCGTCACTTACGATCCCATGTTTCCCTCAGCGGTGGGAATGCTTTCCGGCACCTTCCCCAAAACCTCCTTCATCTTCGTGGTGGAAGGTATGGGAACTCTATCCGGAACAGTTTCTTCCTCTGGCATCCCACTGGAAGGAGTAGATATTCAGGTCAATGATAACTTTCATCATAGCACCAGCTCCGTCAGTGGTGAATTCAATATCCCTTACCTTATGGAAGGGGATTATACCTTGACCGCTCATAAGATGGGCTATGAAGATCTAAGCTTGCCTTTCAGCATCGTGGAGAATCAAAACACCATACTCAACATCGAAATGTCTTCCTCTGCCTCGGTATTCGTTACTGGCACCATAGTGGGTAATGATAACCCTGCCCAGGGTCTCTCTGAAGCCATAATTTCCCTGACTGGAGTAATGGATTATACCGCTACGAGCAATGTCCAGGGTCAGTTCACCATTCCCAATGTACTATCCGGGAATACCTATGGATACTCCATCGTTCGGGCAGGATATAACGCACTGACAGGCAGCATTGATGTGGGCTCCACAAGCTACGATATGGGCATGCTCACCATGGCAGAGCTTAATCTGCCACCTACTGCTTTAACTGCCACTCTGAATGATGCCGAAACCTCAGTAAACCTTGTTTGGCAAGCCCCCAGTCAAGCTGGAAACAGCTTGAGCTTCGATTTTGAAGGAGATGATGGAGGCTGGATAGCGAGCTCAGGCTGGAGTGATCCGCTGGGCGATTGGGAACACAGCTCAAACTATAATGTAGCAGATTGGAATCCTACATATATAGACGACTACTGTATTCCGCCTCCCAGTGCTCACTCCGGAACCGGTATGTGGGGAACCAGGATGAACACCAATTACAGCAATTCCGGAGGCTTCAATTACCTCACTAAAACCTTCAATCTGGCTGGCCTTGGCGTTAACCAACTGCGTTTCTGGAGCTGGGAAAGCATATATGGAGATTGGGATTACGTACAGGTGAGCGTGAATGGCAATCTGGTTTGGGGCCCTTCCTGGGATTATGCAGCCACACAGTGGCGGGAACGCGTTATTGATCTCTCAGCCTACATCGGTTATCCAGAAGTGACCATCCAATTCCAGATGTATGCCACTACCGTGATAAACTATGCGGGCTGGTACATCGATGATGTGCGGATTGTGGAGGCTGAGCCCTTGATGCGCACCAGCACTTTGCCCCAAGTGCCACTGGCCTTGAAAGGCCTCAGCGAGACTGAAGCTGCCCATCTGACAGCAAGCCTGTACAAAAAGATGCCACCAGTTCAAAGACAGAACTCCAGTGATGCTCCGCCCAGTCGTATCCCGGTGGGCTACCATGTCTATAAATTGATGCAGGGACAGGAGGCAAATCAGGCCCTGTGGACTCAGATCACCACCACTGCCATCACCGATACCGCCTTTGTGTTTGACGGGTGGAATGATCTGCCCAGTGGTTATCATAAATGGGCGGTAAAAACTTTGTATGCGGAAGGCCTGCTTTCCAATCCTGCCTTCTCCAATATGCTGCGAAGAATGCCCAATGATCTCGCTGCGCTGTCGGTAATGGGTAATGCTACCCCTACGGTAGGAGCTCCTTCAAGCTTCGTGGTCCGGGTTAAGAATACCGGAACCTCCCCGCAAGTGGCTGGTGCTTATACTGTGAAGCTCTACTCTGGAACTACCGAACTGGCTTCGGTTTTTGGCCCTGCCATTGCTGCAAACCAGGAAATCGATGTGACTGTAGTGTGGACTCCTGCTACCGCAGGCGATATGCAGATCCGTGGTAAAGTGGTATTGCCCGGTGATCTTATTCAGGGAAATGACTATAGTGCTATCCTAAACCTAATTGTATTACCTTCAGGACAATATGGTTACACCGTGGGTGATGGTAGCTCTCTGGCCCGCATCCCTGTGGATATGTATTACAACACCAGCCTCTACCAAGGCCTGTATTATCCTGAGGAATTGGGTAACTACATGGGCTTCCTAAACGGTATCCAGTTTTACAACAATTTCGTCGAAGACCTGAGCAATATCGCTACCAAGGTGTATATCGGCACCACTCCGCTGGACAATTTGTATGCAGGTTGGATTCCTGCGGATAATACCCACACTCTGGTTTTTGATGGGCCTGTGAACTACCCTGTGGGGGAAAATACCATCACGATTCCCTTTATTGAACCCTATTTGTATCTGAATGGTGAGAATCTGGTGATAACAATATTGCGACCCCTTGACGACACCTATCACGCTCAAAACAATCTCTTCAGATCACAAACCATAGGTATAAACCGATCTCGTAAAGCCTTCAATAACACTACTGCCTACAATCCTGCTGCGCCCCCTGCACCTACGAATGCGCAGCTTTCTGGCAACTTCCCGATGACTACCTTCCTGGGTCTTTCAGGATATGTGGGAAGTCTCTCAGGGACGGTCACAGGTGCTGACAATCAGCCCCTTAGCAGTGTTCAGATCAGTCTCAATGATACATCCTATCAGGGCAATACAGATGCAAATGGCGAATACCACATCCAGTATATCCTGCCTGGTACCTATACCGCTACCTTCAGCCATCATGGTTATCTTGAGCATAGCGACACGGTGACTATCGATGAAGATGAAACTGAGGTACTGGACGTAAGCTTGAACATCATGCTGCAGGTGAACGTGACCGGTAGTATCCTGGCCAGTAATACCGGAACGGGCCTTTCTGGAGCCAATGTCAAGCTCTTGGGCTATGATAACTACAGCGTGAACTCTGCGGCCGATGGCAGCTTCACCATCCCTGCTGTATATGCAAACCGCAGTTACGCTTACACTATTTCTGCGCTGGGTTATACTCCCCTTAGCGGAAGCATTGATCTGGGTGCAGAAGACTACAGCATGGGCATTATCACCTTGGGTGAGATTGCCTTTGCGCCTCGCTTCGTGCTCGCAGCCCAGAATAGTACCTACAACGGTATCAATCTAAGCTGGGAAGATCCGGATCCAAACGTTAATGAGAACACCGAAGGCTTTGAGGGAACCATCTTCCCGCCTACCGGTTGGTCTCAGGCAATCACCAATCCCGGTCCGCCCAATAGCGAGGGCGTATTACCCACTTGGTGCGGTGTTAGTACCATCTTACTGACTGGTGGTGGAATGGTGGAGCCAAGTCAGGGAAGCAAACAGGCTGGTCTGTGGTGGGATGATTCCCCTCAGGACGAATGGCTGTTCACTCCTACCTTCGCTTGCCCTCCCGATGCCCAGTTTGTCTTTGATACTTATGTGAAGTTCGGTTCTGAATACTACGATCATTATTATGTGAAGATCTCCACCGATGCTGGTGATAGCTGGACTGCACTCTGGGATGCAACGGCTGAACCGTCTGGCCAAAACCAATACGAGTTCCCCATCATCATCGATCTGGCCGACTATGCCGGGATGGAAATAAAGCTTGCCTTCCACGCGCTGGGTTCTTCAGATAATGACGGCCTGCAGTATGTGTGGTTTATCGATAATCTCATAATCGGCAATGCCGACGACCAGATCCGCTTTACCGGCTCCGAGCTGATTTCCACCAAGACCACAGCTCAGATCACCACAGCCGGTAGCGGCTATGCTCCACAGCCCTTTGCCAGTAGAGGAGACCCACACCACAGCATCAACAGTAGCCAGCCCAGAAATAGCGATTCTACCCGCAGTACAAATCGCGATTTGATAGGCTACAAAGCCTGGCGTTTGGAAGCTGGACAGGAAAATAGCGAAGCTCTCTGGGTCTCAGTTTCCGATGAAATGATCACCACGATAAATCATGTAGATTATGGCTGGAGCAATCTTCCCAATGGCACTTACAGATGGGCTGTGAAAGCTGTGTACACCGCCGATGTGATGTCGTCGCCAGCCTTATCAAATTTTGTGGTAAAAGAAGTGCAGACCGGCACCATCGTAGGCACGGTAAGAAAGCAACATGATAACCAATCTCTTGCCGGTGCCATAGTTACCGTAGAAGGACAAGGTTCCTCTACCACAAACAATGCAGGTGCCTACGCTTTGGTCGTACCAGTCGGAGTCCACATCGTAACTGCTGCCGCTACCGGCTATAATTCCGTCACTTACGAAAGCATCCTGGTAACTCCAGATCAATACACCACGGTGAACTTTGTGATGGGCTACACTGCGAATGAAGATGAGATCCTGCCTGTAACAGTAACTGCGTTGAACGGCAACTATCCCAATCCCTTCAACCCTGAAACTACGATCAGCTACGATCTCAAAGACGCTGGCCGCGTGCGCCTTGAGCTCTACAACGTGAAAGGTCAATTGGTGCGTAGCCTGGTAAATGCAGATCAGAGTGCAGGACGCTACCGCGTAATCTTCAACGGACGAGACGACAATGGTAATCCACTCTCCAGCGGAATCTATCTGTATCGTTTCACCACTGAGGCCTTTAGCAGCACCCGCAAAATGATGCTGGTAGAATAGAACTCTAAACTATCGGTAGCACTGCTGCCTTAACAAGCAATAAACCCCGGATACGTCCGGGGTTTATTATGTTTGGGTCAAATTGCGGCTAATCTGATAATCAGCTAAGCTTTATTGTCAGCTCGCGTGTTCATTCCTCTTTCTATCCGTATGATGCAGGATCTTCTTGCGCAGCCTGATGCTATCCGGGGTGATTTCCAGCAGTTCATCATCTCCGATGTATTCCATGGCTTGCTCAAGGGTGAAGATCCGGGGCGGGACGAGCTTGATGGCATCGTCTTTGCCGGCGGCACGGTTGTTGGTGAGCTTTTTACCGCGGCAGACGTTGATCACCAGGTCTTTGTCCTTGCTGTGTTGGCCTACCACCATCCCGGAATAGACTTCGGTATTGGGATTGATAAAGAAGGCTCCGCGGGGCTGGAAATTGTTGAGGGAATAGCCCAGGGCGACGCCGGTTTCCATGGCAATCATGGAGCCATGTGCGGATCCGTTGATTTCGCCTTTGTAAGGATCGTATCCAAAGAAGCATTGGCTCATGGTTCCGGTGCCGCGGGTGATGGTGAGAAATTCATTACGGCATCCGATCAGTCCACGGGCGGGGATCTTAAATTCGAGGCGGGAATAGCCTTCCAGGGGCGGAGTCATATTGATGACCTCACCTTTGCGTCCACCCATCAGCTCGATCACAGTGCCCACAAATTCTTCTGCCACATCCACTACGGCGAGTTCGATGGGCTCATAGATCACGCCATCTATTTCTTTGTAGAGCACTCTGGGCTTGGAGATCTGAAATTCATAACCTTCCCGGCGCATATTTTCCATCAGGATGGAGAGCTGCAGCTCGCCGCGGCCTTTCACCAGGAATTTATCTGCGGTATCGGTTCTTTCCACTACCAGAGAGACATTGGTTTGCAATTCTTTCTGCAGTCTTTCCCAGATCTTGCTGGAGGTTACCCATTTTCCCACCCGGCCCATGAAGGGGGAATCGTTGATGATAAACTCCACTGCGATGGTGGGTTCGTCGATCTCGATGCCGGTGAGGGGAACCAGGTTTTCGCGGTTTGAGATGGTCTCTCCGATGTCGATTGTCTCCAGGCCGGCGATGGTAACAATGTCTCCGGCAAAGGCTATTTTAACCTCTTTCTTGTGCAGGCCTTCATAGCTAAAAAGCGTAGTTACTTTGTAAGCAATCTGTTGTCCATCACGTTTCAGCAGCATTACTTCGTCGCCGGTGTGAATGATGCCAGTGTGGATTTTACCGGTGCCCATTTTGCCCAGATAACTGTCATATTCGATGGCTGAAGTCAGCATCTGAAAAGGCAGGGTGGTATCGCCTTCTGCATCCGGCACTTCCCTCAAGATCATATCCAAAAGCGGGAATATGCTCTGACCTTCGTCATTGAGTTCTTCCACCGCATAGCCATCTTTTCCAGAGGCATAGATTACGGCAAAATCAAGCTGTTCATGGGTGGCATTGAGCTCCAGAAAGAGCTCGAATATCATGTCCAAAACGTCGTATGACCGCGCATTTGGCCGGTCTATCTTATTGATTACGACTATCGGCTTGAGACCCATCGCGAGCGCATTTTTGAGCACATATTTTGTCTGCGGCATGGGGCCTTCCACGGCGTCCACCAGGAGCAGCACAGAGTCCACCATCTTCATGATGCGTTGCACTTCTCCGCCAAAATCCGAGTGCCCGGGGGTATCTACCAGATTGATCTTATAGCCTTTATAGTGCAGCGCCGCACTCTTGGAAAATATCGTGATGCCACGCTCTTTTTCTATGTCATCAGAGTCCATCACTCTCTCTACCATTCGCTCGTTTGAACGGAATACTCCGGCCTGACGCAGCATGGCGTCCACCAGAGTGGTCTTCCCATGATCCACATGGGCTATGATGGCTATGTTCTTGATTTTACGCATTGTTATCCTTTAAATTGTATAGATTCATAGTCATCTTTACAGAAGGGCCAAATTAGTCAACTAATTGCTTGTAATTGCTTGAAGACTTGTGGGTTCACTTGGGTGAGATTTGAAATTCAGGGTAAAAGTAAACAGGCAGGAATATTATTCCTGCCTGCTTCATTTTCTATTTTCCAGTTTACAAATAACTCAAGATCTTCGGCCTAGAGAATACCTCATTCTTTTCCACTGAAGGGCGGATATGTATCTGTCATCATGAGATAATATGCCTGTATCCGGTAGATCCAGCGGTAAGTTCCCACTGAATATGCATGCATTCCTGCTGGGTACTGTCCAGAAAAAAGGATTGCCCAGAAAGCCAGGAAATTGACTACCGCTTGTCCGATAAATCTGAATGCCAGGCAAAAGCCGTGAGGCAACGCGATGTATATTGCTCCCAAAAATGCGCGTAACAGTAACCCGCCTCTGCTGCTTTGCTCAGGATATTCTATGTCCAAAGTAACTGGCGGCCAGACTGCATCCATACCGAGAGGCGGATAGCCGTCACTCATGTTTGACATCGAGGCTGCTACCCGTAACTGCCAGCGCATATACTTAAGAATGAAGTCAAAACAGAACCTGGGGAATTTGCCCGTAAACAGAATTGCCCAGAAAGTAATGAAGCTCATAAATCCATAGGCAATAGAGATAAAGAATAAAAGGAATAAATGCGGAATTCCAATGTACAGCGCTCCAAAGAATGTCCGAAGCAGTAATTCAAGGCGTGAATACTTTTCTTGGTGTTGAATTTGTAGGTTCATAACGAATCTCCTTGGGTTTTTTAGATTAACCTAAGTCTGAGCTATTTCTTAAAATAGCTTTCTACTGTTATTTGAGAGCAGTTTATATTGCCCTCGACTCTCACAATCTATTTTACGTTTATCGACTAAAACCTAAGTAAGGAATCCAGTTCTATATGTCAACCCATTTTTATGTTTTTGATAAATGATGAGGCTACAAATTGAAAGTATAATTCTATAATCTATTAAGAAACAACATATTGCAGAGAGTATAAATTATTTTGCAAAGTCAAATCTTGATGGTAGATTTATGTAGTTTGTATGGCTATAGATTTGGTGATACCTAAGAGATTAGTTCTACTCAAAGCTTGATTGCATACTATTTACATGATTTATTGCCATCCCCTTGGATGTAATGGAGATGTCGTGGAGTAAGTAGAAAAAAATCCGCTTATCCGCATACCAAATCTACCACAAACTATGCAGAAAGGCCTCTGCAATTCACGGGATGAAAGGGCTGAAGAAAAAATCAAAACTAGGTTCAAATAAAAAATGGGGGAATGCCCGCATAATATCAGTTGACAGGATTCGAACTGTGAATGATACTGATTTCTATGATAAATTACTGTAATAATTAATGCAAAGAGCATAGGGATACTGCTGGATTTGGCAAAGATATCTGTGCTTCTTAAAGCTGGAGGAATAGTGAAAAAGCTTCTTACTATGATGGTGCTGCTGCTGGTGGCGGTGCTGAGCGCACAAAGCATCCCGGAAACCCTGGCGCAGATCGAGACGGCCAAGGCCGAGCTGGCGTCCAACGAAAAGATTGTCGAGCAAAAAATAGCGGAGCTGAGGGCATCCAATCCGCTGTTTGCACCTCAGGATACATTTGAATCCGATTTTGAGTATCTGGCCCGGCTCACTCAGGCCTCTCCCCAGATCGAACGCATCCGCAAACAGTATCTGGACGACATTTGGCTCAAGCTCAATAAGCTACGTTCCAGAACCTGGGAGACTCAGAATATCACAGTCACATTTGGCCAATATGAGCCGAATTCCCAAGTTTGGGACATCTCTGTGCGGCACAACGAACATCAAAAAGAGCTGCATGAGCTGAAGGAAAGCATTGAAAGAACCACCGCCAAGACGATCAATGACAATCAAAGCCGCCTCCTGATCAAGGGAACCCTCACGGTGGACCTGGCGGACCGGATTGGCCTGGCCAAGCTGCTGATCCGTGATCCGGTTACCGCATTTGAAATCAAGCATGACTTTCATCCCATTCAAAAGTTTGAGGGCAAGGCAGTGGTCTTTAGCCCAAACGGCAAGCTCTTGGCGATAAATAGAACATGGAGCGTCATTATTTATGATCTTGAGACCCGGCAGGAAATTGCGGAGTTTAGGCAGGACAATAATGGAGTGGCTTCTTTCGCTTTCAGCCCGGATGGCAAATCTTTGGCCATGGCGTTTGAAAACCACACCCCCTTGGTGTTCAATATCGAGACCCGTCAGCAGAGTGCGGAGTTTGAGGTTGACAGTTCAGTATCCTCTGTCGCTTTTAGCCCGGATGGCAAGTTTCTGGCCTTAGGGTCTTGGGACAGTAAAGCCTTGATCTTCAATCTTGAGACCCGTCAGCAGGTCGCAGAGCTTAAGTGTAGCAGTTATGTGTTTTGTGTCAACTTCAGCCCGGATGGCAAGTTTCTGGCCGCGGGATGTGGTGAGGGATATTCCAGTAAAGCCTTGATCTTCAATCTCGAGACTCGTCAACAGATTGCGGAGTTTAAGCATGGCAATGGTGTGAATTCTGTTGCCTTCAGCCCGGATGGTAAGTTTCTGGCCACAGGGTGTTGGGACAAAAAAGCCCGGATCTTCGATCTGGCCACAAACAAAGAAAAATCCTCTTTTGAGCATGGTAAATATGTCGTCTGGTCTCCTGTGGGCAATTACTTTGCCTGTAGCGGGAATAAGAAGACCCAGATCATGGACCTTAGCACCGGAAGTCAGCACTATCTGTATGACGTGGAAGGCGATCTGTCCTTCAGCCCGGACGGACGCTTTTTGGCCATAGGGGATGCCATCTACAGGACTATGATCACCGCCGAAGGCAGCGAAGGGGAAAAGCTCATTTCCCGTCCTCCGCAACTAATTGCCAGTGTAGAATTTAACGAGCCTTCCGGCAATAGATTCCTGGATGCTCTGGAACAGGGCAGTCTCAAACTGAGCGTGTCCAATTCCGGCCAGGGTGAAGCTGCCGGAATCACCGTCAAGCTGGACCCCGCCAAGATCTCCGGATTGAACTATCTCAATGGTTTCATTGCCGGCATTCCGGCTGGAAAGACGGTCACCTTGGACATTCCCCTGGAAGCATATATAGACGTCCAGGACGGCACCCACAGCCTCAATATCAGCTTTGAAGAAGCCAATGGCTTTCCTCCCGCGCCGCTGCAGATCACCTTCAGCACCCGGGCTTACAAGAGGCCGGAGCTCTATATCTCAGAAACTGGGATAGATGATAGCAACAAAAATGGCAAGATTGAGGCCGGAGAAATGATCGAGCTTACCTTGCGCATCCGCAATAGAGGCGAAGGCCCGGCCAGCGGAGCCTATGCCAAGTTTTACAATGGAGAAAATGTTTTCATCACCGAAAAGCATCCCAAGACTCAAGCCCTGAATGAACTGAAATCCGGCCAGAGCGTGGATTTGCCTCTGGAAATCTTTATCAATGAACGCTGCGGCAACGAGATTCCGCTCTATGTGGATCTCACTGAAGCCACCGGTCTGGCCACGGTGAACAAGCTGAGAGTTCCTATCACCAAGTCCGATGCCACCCGCGAGATTTCCAGAGTGGTGGTCACAGGCGTGGACGCAAAATATACGCCCGATAATCCCGCTGCCCTGAACATCGATGTGGAGCAGGATATCCCCACTGCCAAAGAGCAGCGTTTGTCCGACTATGCGGTGATCTTTGGGGTGGAGCAATATCCCAGCCCTGTGCCCAGAGCCATCTACGCGGGCCGTGATGCCACCTGGTTCCGGGAATATGCCCTCAAAACCCTGGGTATCCCGGAAAGCAACGTCTATTTCCGGGTCAACGAAGCTGTCACCAAAAACGAATTTGACAAGATCTTCGGCCGTTCCGGATGGTTGGATCTGAGGGCACAAGCAGATTCTCGGGTTTACTTCTTCTTCAGCGGGCATGGCATCCCCTCGGAAGGCGAATCCAAAGCCTATGTCCTTCCCTATGATGGTGATCCGAATTATGCAGCACTCACCGCTTATCCCTTGCAGAATGTTTATGATGGTTTGAGCCAACTCAAGTCCAGCCAGAACTTCGTATTTCTGGATGCCTGTTTCACCGGTATGGCCAGAGAAAACCACTCCCTTTATGCCACGTCCAGACCTGTGTATATGGCTGGCGAAAAGCTGGATGTTCCCGCCAAAGTAAACGTCCTGAGCGCCAGTGATAGCAAGCAGATGTCAAACGCCTGGCCCGAAAAGCAACACGGCCTCTTTAGCTATTTCTTGCTGAAGGGGATGCAGGGCAGTGCCGATGCAAATAATGACAAACAACTCACTGTGGCAGAATTGAATGCGTATCTGAGCAGGGAAGTTCCGCCCCAGGCCGGACGGCTGGACAAAGAACAGAATCCGCAGTTCAGCGGATCAATGCAGGAGGCTGTGTTGATTGAGTATAATTAGTGCGAGAGCCCGTAGCACTGGCTTCAGCCGGTTCGTGTAGTAAAAAAGAATAGTCACACGGATTGTGCGGATCGAGCGGATTTACACGGATAAGGTAGCTACAGGATTGCAGGCGTCCCCGCCTGCAGAGCTGGGGGTGGGCTGCTTCCTCTTTGACAACAAGCCTGCTTTCTTTTATCAAGGTCTGTGGCCTTGTTCTACACGAAACGTTTCGAATCCAGCACGCACCAGCTGAAGCTGATTGAGCGGCCGGCTGAAGCCAGCGTTACTTACCAAAGTGGAGCCTTCTTGCGAAAACCAGGAGGACTGCTGGATTGGATGCGTCTCGCGTCCAGTTGCTGGATTGCAACCGTCCTCGTTTGCAGAGCTGGGGGTGGGCTGCTTCCTCTTTAATAACAAGCCTGCTTTCTTTTATCAAGGTCTGTGGCCTTCAGGCATTCCCCCATTTTTTATCAAAGCCTGATTATGACCTGGTCTTGGCTTCTTATCTGAAATTTCGTCCCTACAGGACTCGTTTTTCGTGTTTTTCCGATCAGTTTTTTTCTTTCTCCCTCTCTTTGGAGTCTTGATCATGTCTTTATCTAGCCTTAATCAAGCGTTAATTGTTAACGCTTGATTAAGGCTAGATTAATGGGTGATAGACTGTCCTGGACAGGCAAGAAGCTATGGATAAAACTGTTTTTTACGACAGGCCACGAAAGGCCTTGGAGTTTTACATGAAAAACCAGCCGGGGATTTGACGTACTGTCCCTATCAGGCGAATTTGCCTTGTTTAAAACAAGTGGTATGTTAGAGATTATTTTACAGTAATGTGAGGCCGAAGTAGTGTAAAGC
>Ga0172377_10001539_pt1 | contig 23310 bp, 19 predicted proteins | sample Pumphouse3metaG_FD_119749 | JGI IMG/M metagenome (GOLD analysis project Ga0172377, IMG submission 119749) | Leachate microbial communities from a municipal landfill in Southern Ontario, Canada - Pumphouse #3 metaG | ecosystem: Engineered > Solid waste > Landfill > Unclassified | place: Canada... | reverse complement strand
CCATTTCGAACCTGGAAGTCAAGCCCTTCATCGCTAATAATACTGCATCTTTCAGATGTGGAAAGGTAGGTCGCTGCTATCTCTTGAGTTTTTTTATGCCTGAAAAATAGGATTGTCATTAGTCAATAGTTATTGGTTATTGGTTATTGGTTATTGGTTATTGGTTATTGGTTTACTACTACTACAATTATTATTCCTTTTATTTATTTTATCCATTTTTTTATTAGTGTTAAGTGTTCAGAGCTAAGAATTAATATTAGGTGTGTATACCACGTGTTGGTGAGACTGAAGTCTCACTTCCTGAGGAAATTTATTTCTTATTATTTGGAAGTGACAATTCATTGTCACCAATTCATAACACTATTGATTAATAACTATCGACTGATAACTTAACACTTAACTCTGAACGCTTAGTTCTTAAAACTTATTTTAATATATTTAGTTTATTTTAAGCTTTATTATATAATAATATCCATAAAATGAGGTTATTTATTTTAAAAATATAATAAGTTTATTTTGAGAGATGCGAAAAGAAGTCTTTTAGCTAATAAAAAGGGTGTGTTGTGAAAAGATTATATAAATATAAAAAAGCTGTAATAGATCAGGTGTTTTTGGGATTTTTTCTTTTTTTTGTGCTTATTGGCTTAGGTGCTACGGTGGCTGATGAGATACAAATGAGAAATGAATATATAAAACTTGAAGAGATGGCAGATAGTACCTCTAAAGCTATGACAAGCATATATAATGAAACTTCAGGAAGTGAAGAGAGTAGATATCAAAAGGCTGAATGTATAGCAAAGGGTATAATCTCAAAAACAGCTTTGGGAGAGAAGCTATTAAAAGATAAAGCTATTGAGTTTATATGGTATGATATGGATAATGATGGAAGACCTGATTTTGTATCTACAAAAATAGATGGTTACTCATATAAAGGCTTTTGGTATGGTATAGTAGGGGCTGATGCTTTTAATATTCCAAATGCTAGTTATGTAGCTAAGGTAAGCCAATATGATACTAGGATATTAAAAAGTTATGATGTTTCTTTTGGTGGGACTAGTGGTGGTGCTCAGACTATTTTGGGAACATATACAAAAATAAAAAAAGATGATGGGCAAACATGTGTTGTAACAGAAGCAATAGCTGAGAGTGAAATAAATAATAAGTTAATAAAAAAATATCCTGCTTTTAATAGGGATGATTTTATGCCAAAAATAGTAATGCCAAATACTAAAGATAGTAAAGCCTCTTTAGGCTTGGCACAGGGAAGCCCTCCAAATACAGAGTATTTTTTGATCACTTGGGGTTATGATGCATATGGAAGCAATATGCCTAAAAATCCTTGTATAAATATAGAAAATCCTTGTAGTGGAAGTCCTAGTTTTAAGATTATAGATTGTAATAATAAAAAGGTAGCAACGGTTAAAAGTAAAAGCCAAGATCATTATATATTGTTTCAAGATCCAAAGTTCAATGGTATAAGTAAAGTAGATGGAAAAAACTATGATCATTTTCATATATTGGGAAGAACACATCTTCAAGCTTATCAAAACTTTTTAAAAAGTGAAGGACATGAGTGTAAAGCAACACAAACTCTTAAAGATGGACAAAAACTTTGTATAGAATATAAGCCACATAAGTTTTGTGTAGAATATTGGAAAGTTTGGCCTTATGCATGTAAAAAAGAGGTAACATCTGATGGACAACTTGACTGGGAGACGTGGGTAGAATATGCTACTGCTAATGGTATAGATTATAGTAAAGATCCAAATGATAATTATATTTATGCTATAGAAGACACCAAAGGTGGTGGAGATAGGGACTTTAATGATATATTTTTGGATATTCACAATAACTATGAAGCAGATGAAACAGAGATAGTTTATAGTAATGATGATTTGGAGTATAGTGAAAATGCTGCAAAGTTAAGAAGAATAAAACCAAATACTATAGCTGATGATTGTCTTGAATAATGTTTATAATAGGATTTTGCTTAAATAAGATAGACTAAAGTCCACTAAAATAGTGAGCTTCTAAGCTCACTTCAAAAAAAAAAAAAACTTTTATTAATTGCTATCACTTCAATTCTTTCAAACAAAACCTTTAAGTAAAGATAAAGCTTATTTATATAATAATTAGAACCAAAGTTATTTAAGTTAGTAGATGTATAAGATTATATTAATTGTATTAAATCATTAGAGGTTTTATTTATGGTTTAAGTTTTGTTTTAGAGGTTACTATGCAAAAGATTGTTGGCTTCAAAAAGGCTTTTTTGGATCAGGTATTTTTGGGATTTTTTCTTTTTTTTGTGCTTATTGGCTTAGGTGCTACTGTAGCTGATGAGATAGAGTTAAGAAGTGAGTTAAGAGCCATAGAAGAGATAGCTACTAACTCAAGTAAAGCTATAAAAGAGATCTATGATACAACAAAAGATTATACAAAAGCAGAGGCTATAGCAAAAGGCATTATATCCCAAAGTCCTATAGGGCAAAGGTTATTAAAAGAACAAAATATAGAGTTTGTTTGGTATGGAAAAGATGAAGTGGCTAGTTATGTGGTTACTAAAATAGATGGTTACTCATATAAAGGTTTTTGGTATAGTATAGTAGGAGATGGGTATTTTACTATACCAATAGTAAGTGCGATAGAGAGCCTAGCCAAGGAAGAAAGAAGGCTTTTGAGCTTTGATAATAAATATTTAGGTGAGAGTGATGAGAGTAAATCAATCATAGGCACCTATACAACTACTGCTGATGGAAAGTGTATAGTAACACCTGCTACATCATCTGAAGAGATGCAAAAACTAAGGGAACTTTACCCAAAATATAGTAATGAAGAATTTTATCCACGAACAATAGTAGGCAATACAAGTGCCAAAGGCAATATAAATCTAGCTTATCAAGATTTTCCAGGTAATACTAAGTTTTATTTTATAGTTAGAGGGTTTGATTCTTACTCATTTTTGGGTAGGGAGCCAAAAGTAGAGATATTTTATCAAAATGGAGCTAGTTGCAAAGAGCCATCTTTTAAATTTGTAGATCAAATAGGTGGCTTATTGGGGCTATTGCCGGTGATAAATCATACACTAGATAAAGATTATGTTGTATTTGAAGATGCTATATTTAACGAAGGAGTGCAACAAATCCACAAAATAAGCAAAGATGCATGGATGGAGTATCAAAATTTTTTAAATACAGGTGGGATAAAATGTGAAAAGAGTCAAAATGGCATCTGTATTAAATACAAAGATAGTACTACACGTGTTAAATTATTTGGTGACAAAGTTAGAGTAGGAGCCTATTTGAAGTTTGAAAATTTTTTGGAGTTTGCTAGGGAAGAGGGGATTGATTATACTAAAGATCCAAATGGTAAATTTATCATAAATACAACTATAGTGGATGAAAAATGGACTCAACACAACCTAGAAAAGGAGATTTTTTTGGAAGTACAAGATTATTATGACACAAATCAGGTTATTTTTGATGATAGTAATGAAGAATTAAATCAAATAATAGAAAAATTAGATATAATAAGACAAAATAAGATTTTAGTCGAGCAAGAGGAAGGTTAAAGGATAACTATGACAATAAAAAGTTACAATAGTCAGGCAGCTCTTAGAGTTGCAAAATCAACCTTAGAAGAGAATGTTAAGGAGGTTTTGGAGCTTTTTTGTATTTTAGCTAAGCTTGAGTATATCACGTTTTACAAATATAACTATGAGTATAATAGTTATTTTTATCAATTTACTGTAAGTAATCAAGGTGAGGTTATAGTAGATGAAGATAACTTTAAAGATAAATTTGAAACAAACTTTGTAGTCAAAAAAGATGGAGTTACTCTTGGTAAGTTTGAGATATCAAGTAAGCTACAAAATAGGTTTGTTCCATTAAGGAAAACCTATAGTAAACTACTAAGAGACTTATACAAACTTTATGAGATAGAAAAAGAGCTTTATGGCTCTCAAACTATGTTCAATGTCCATATAGTTTATGATAAAACACAAGAGGCTTTTGCTCAAAATCTTCAATCAGGACTAAGAGGGCTTTTTAATATTGATATATTTTTAGAGACTTCTTTATCTTCAAAGCTGCTTGTTTTAAAAAACAAAGATATAAAGCATATTGTGATCTATGTAGTTGATGGTGAGACTAACTTAGTAAAAGATACGGAGTTAATAAAACAACTAAATGAGCTAATTATAGCTATAGGTCCAGATGATCATAGACTTAGTATGTTGTGTGGAAAGCTAGGTATTGAAACATATATATCAAGAGATGATTATAAACTAGAAAACCTAAAACCTATAGTCTTGCAAACAAGAAAAAATCTTATTAATAAAGATAAAACAAGTAATAAAATCATATCAATAGCTGGAATAAGTGGTGGTATAGGAACTACTACAGTGGCTATGAATGCTGCAAATTTGCTATCAAAAAATGCTTTTGATAAAAATATATTGTTTATTGATTTATCTACTACAAAAGCAGTAAGTAATATGTTTCTGGAAAAAAATCCGGTTCCAGATACAACTATAATAGAGCTTATAAATAGTGGGGAGTTTGATTTAGTTAAAAACTTAGATAATGGTCTAGTCAAAATAAGAGAAAACCTTTATACTATAACAGGTATCCAAAAACAAACAGATAAAGATATCTTAGAAAAAGATACTTTTATAGGGAAATTGCTTGATTATATTAAGTTTGCTAGTGAACATTTTAATTATATTATTATAGATATAGGAACAGCTGATTCATCGTATCTAAAAACTACTATGTATGACCTTGCCAATGAGTTTTGGTTGATTACAGAGATGACTTTGCCTCATATATCTAAGCTTAAGACCTTTTATAACCTTCTAAAAAGAGCAGGACTTAAAGATAAAACATCATTTTTAATCAATAGATATGATTCACAAAGTGCTATTTCTATAGATGATGTTTTATCTATACTCAATATGGAAGAAGAGGATAAGATATTTTTTGATTATAAACTTAGAAATGACTATAGAACTCTAGGAAGTAGTTGGAACTATTGTGAACTAGCATCAGAAATAGCAACATCAAAGGACTCTTTTTTTATAGCAAGTTTGGAAGATGTGCTTATGAAGAAACATTTTTATATAAAATCAAAAGAGGAAGAAAAAGCAATAAATAATCTTTTAAGTACACTACTTAAAAAAGGTAAGAAATGAGAAATCTAAGATCTTTGATTGATGAGCAAGATAAAAAGATAGTTAGAGATACATATCTATTTAAAGATGATTTGTTAGAAACACCTGATAGTGTAGATGCTAAAATAGAAAGTATTAAGCAAAAAAACTTTAACTATAGATTGAATTTTCCAGAACTCTATCTAAATAAAAGATTGCTTGATATCGCTTATAGAATAAATGATAGCTTTATGCTTAACCTTAAATCAGAAAAAAAACTTACACGAGATGCACTAGAGCAGGTTTTGCCAGAGTATATTATGAACTATCCTGAAGCAAGAGGGCTTAAAAAAGAGATACAAGAGGATATCAAAACATTTATTATAAATAATATAGTAGGATATGGTCCTATAAGCTTGATATTTGATATAGCAAGTGGTGGATTAAATGATATTATAGTAAATACAAAAGATTATATAGATATTATATATGAGGGTAAAACAGAGATAACGCCTTTTAGTTTTAGGAGCGAAGAGGAGCTAAGAAAAGTAATAGATAAGATGTTAGCAGAAAACAATAGAAAAGTTGATGAAGCAAATCCTATTATGTCTAGTAAATTATCTGATGGATCAAGGATAGAGGTGCAAATACCACCTATTGCAGCAAATGGTGGAAGCTGTATTACAATAAGAAAGTTTAATGATATTCCATTGATGGTAGAAAATCTAATAGATAGCGGACAAATGGACTATAAGATGGCATACTTTTTACTTAAAGCATCAAAAGGAAAGTGTAATATCATCGTAAGTGGTGGTACATCTAGTGGTAAAACAACATTTTTAAATGCTATAACTAGGTTTGTTGATGATAATGAACAGCTTATGATTATAGAAGACACCAAAGAGATGCAACCACAAATGCCTTGTCATAGCGTAAGATCATATGAGGCTAGAAATGCCAACGAAGAGGGTAAGGGAGCTATTCATCTTGATTATTTGCTAAGATCAGCTTTGCGGTCAAGTCCACGAAGGATTATTGTTGGTGAGTGTAGGGGTGCTGAGATTATAGTTATGTTAAATGCTATGAATACAGGTCACCCTGGGTCTATGACTACAATCCATGCTGATAATGTAAAAGAGGCTATTGTTAGGATAGAAAATATGTATCTTGAAGCAAGACCTAGTGCAAATATCAACTTTATTCGTGCACAAATAGTAAGTGCTGTTGATATAGTGTTGCAGCTTGTACGGTTTCCTGATGGAAGTAGAAAGGTTATAGCAATAAGTGAGCTAGAAAAAAGGCTTGAAGATAATAGTGTTATTTCAACTAATGATATCTTTAGATTTAAAAGAGATACTGATGATATGAAAAAAGTTGTTGGAAACTTTGAAGTTTTATCTACTCCTAGTAGAACGCTAGAGCAGATGAATATGTTTGGAGTTGATATGGATACTAGGGTATTTGATCCAAATTTTGTGATGTCAAGGGAGATGCTTATAGAGGAGCTTGAAAAAGATCTTCCATCAAAAATGTGCGGTTGGGATAATAGCTATCTTGATATATTCTTGAAAAAAGATTCCTCTTTTTTCCATAGATGGCCACATTTCCAAAGAATGCTATAAGGAGAGAGCTTGGAAGGGATTTTTTTGTTTTTTATTATTGTTATCCCTGTTTTATTGGTATCTTTTGGGTATGTTTTATATGATTTTTATATAAAAGGCAATAAAAAACAAGATATTATTCAAGCACTAATAGCAGATAATTTAAAAATCCTAGATAAAGACAAGGGAGAGGAGATCTCTTTTGATAAACAAAACTGGTTAAGAACTAAGCTAAACTATGGTGGATTTACTCATTTTAGTGCGGAGTATATTTTTGTACTTATAAGTGTTGGATTTGGGGTGTTGGCATCTGTTTTGGTCTATTTTGTTATACAAAGTCCTATTACTTTGGTGGTTTGTTTTTTCCTTTTTGGGGCTTTTCCTTATATAGTGTTGCTTAAAATTATAAGCCTAAGACAAGAGGAGTTTAATCAAGCCCTAAAAGAGCTAATAGATAAAATAACAAGTATGATGAGAAGTGGACTTGGTTTTGAGCAGTGCTTTAGAAGAGCTGTAGTTGCTGTAAGATCTGATTTTGCAAAGAGAATTTTTAATATGTATTTAAGTGAAAAAGAGGTTATTGGAGAGGCAAAGGCTTTTGAGAAGATGTTTATTTTGGTGGATTCTAGGGAGCTTAGGATATTTTATCTAACTATTATTATAGGTAAACAAAGTGGTGGTAAGTTTTCTAATACATTAGATACTCTTAGAAAAACTCTTCAAGATCAAGGGGAGTTGAAAAAAGAGATAATCTCATCAACCAAAGAGATAAAAGTAGGAACATATATGATACTAGCACTAACGGCTTTTACATATATGATGATGAATCAAGTTTTTGGTGGGGCTTTAAATGATCACTTTTTTTACTCTCAAGAGGGTAAAATACAGATGTTTTTTATCATATTGTGGATATTGTTTGGAGTATTTGTAAACAATATGCTAACAAAGGTGAAGTAATGACTAAAGAACTATTTTTGATTTTATTTTTACCTGTTTTTATGGTAATAGTTGGAATGCTTTTATATACTTATATCTATAGAAGTAAAACCAAAAAAATAGTAGTAGCATTATCTAAGATTGAAGTTAGTGATATATTGGAAAAACAAAAAAAGATACATAGCTTTTCTAATCTAAAAAAATCAAAAGATTTAAAAATGAGACTTATTCAAGCAGGAATAACGCTAAAAGAGTATAATGAGGCTAAGTTTTTGTTTTTGATTATGGCTATTATAATAGGTGGAATTTTGCCTTTTTTCTTGCCAACTATGATAAGTGTTATGATTGTTTTAATAGCTGTTTTGATGGTTGTTTTTAGTGGAGAGATATATATAGCTCTTGCAAAGGGCGAAAGAGTCAAAAAGGTAAATAACGATCTTGGAGTTTTTTTGGATTTGATTAATATCATACTTGAAGCTGGTGGAAGCTTAAAAAATGCTTTTAATCAAGTAGCAACAAAAGCAAGAGGAATAATAAGTGATGATCTACTTAAAGAGATATCTATACTTGAGTATGAGATGTCAAACTATAGTACTAAAATAGCATATGAAAACCTAAAAGAGAGAGTTGATAGTAGAGAAATGGATAAGATTATAGATTTTTTGATCTTAAGTGAGGAGACTGGGGTGGGGGTTAAAACTGTATTTGCTATGCAAAGTGAAGATATAAGAAAAAATAAATTTTTTGAGATAAAAGGAAAGGTTAGTACTTTGAATATGTATTTAATGTTGGTTATTTTTATATTTGTTATGCCAGCACTAGGAGCATTTGTTGTGTTTCCTATGATGGCTGGAAAAATCTCTGTTGGAATTTAGAAAAAGGAAAAGTGTATGAAGTTGAATAAACAAATTATCATCATATTGGTTTTGGGGGCGTTGTTGCTCTCGGCTGTTGGTTCGGCGTATTATTTTTATATGCAAAATACCAAGGCACTAGCAACGATGAGTCAAAAAGTAAAAGTCTTTGTACTAAACAAAGATGTTCAAGCTGGACATCAGATATTGGATGAAGATCTTAAAGTTCATACTATGACAAGAAGTGAGCTATTATATACTCCATTATCAGAAAAAGAGATAGTTGGAAAGTTTACTTTAGTAGATATGTACACAAATGAGGCGATTATTAAAGAGAAGATTACATCAGTCTTTTTGGAAAAGAAAGTAGAGATAAAGCATAGCTATAAAAACAATAGTTATAATATGGCTTATAAGCTATTTGAAAATCCAAATTATACACTTCAAATAGGAGATATAATCAATATAATCTCTATTTATCCAGATCAAAGAGCAGAAGAGACAAATGCTTTTTCTGTACAATATGTAGATAAAAATATCGAAGTTCTTGGCTTTGTATATGATGGTGTTATGGTACCTACAGCTATAAGTAAACAAACAATAACACAGGTAATAGATAAAAAAAGAGTAGAAACAGAGCTAGATGCAAAGGCTGATGAGATACTTCTTGATATAGAAGATGAGGTACTTCTAAGGCTTATAGAAGATTATAATAAAGGAAGACAACTATGGATGGTACAAACAAGACTTAAAGAAAAAGCACCAAGCGATGGTGAGATAGAGAGTGTTGTAGCTGATAGTAGTAGTGATGATGGAAAAGGCACTCATAAGATTAAAAAACTATTCCAACCAGCTATAGAGTATAAATATAGATGGTATGTACCTATCAATAAAACAGGTAAAAAGATAGCAACTATTGAGTACTCAAATGAAGAAGATTCTCAAGTAGAGAGTATTGATATAGAGGCTGATTATACACAAAATTGTCAAAATAAAGAGACTTTAATAGTTACAAAAGGTAAAGTTTACCTAAGAATAGCTCCAGATGCACAAAGTCAAGCAAAAACTATTTTGGGACAAAAGGCTATTATTCCTTATAGTCATAAAATAGGTGAGTGGTATCAAACTTGTGATGATTTGTATATTCATGATGGGTATGTAGAAGAGCTAAGCTATGAAGAGGCGGTAAATAACATCAATGAAGAAGAGTAATATAACAAAAACAACTAAACTATATAAAGCCGCACTAGATCAGATACTAGTGTGGATTATGATGTTTACATTTTTTGTGACATTGTTGTTTTTTGTTATAGATTATTCAAATGTTATGAGAACAAATGATAATCTAACATCTATAGCTATCTATGCCTCTAAGGCATTATCGAAAAATATAAATGAAGATGATGTTATAGATGGGATAAATAAACTAAAATTTGCACCATATGAAGATATAACAAAGATGACAAAAGTAAGTATTAATAAAGAAAATCATCAGCTAATCATAACGGTGGAAGCTGAGTATAAAGGGACGTTTTTTGATACTACACTTTCTGCTAGAAATGTAGTTTTTAACGAATATGAGAAATATGAAACAGCATATAGAATTAAGTTAGAGCTAAAAAATGAAAATTAGGGGTTGGGGTATGAAATATTTTTTTAAGTTGATACTAGGAGTACTATTTGCACTAAACAGTGCAGTAGCAGCAGATGTAATAGTAATAGAAAAAAACAGCTATAAGGTGTTGGATTTTAATAAAATGATTAAAAACATCAAAGTAAGCAATAGTGAGTTTGCTGAGGTGACTTTTGTACAAAATCCATCAAAACCTTTTAGAGCTATTAAGGTTTTGGGTAGAGAGTATGGAAATGTGAGTTTACATATAACATTTTTTGATGATAGTATGACTACAAGAGATATAGATATAGTCAAAAATATCAAAAGTGTTATAAATACAGCAAAATCAAAATATCCTCAAATCAAAATAACCCAAACAAATGATAATATTATAATAGATGGAGTAGTTCCTACAGATTTAGATAAAGAGATAATCAAAAATATGTTTAAACACTCTGGATTTGATGTAGAAAAACAATATATTGATCTATCAAAGACTGATTCAACCAAAAAGATGGTAAGGATTAAACTCTATATAGCTGAAATAGACAATAGCAAAGGGCAAACTATTAAAAATAACTGGATGTTGGGATATAGAAACTATCAAGCAGATGGTTATGATGATGATAGTATAGCTATGAGACAAGGTTTTGGAGTAGGTGGAAATAATGCTTTGGGTTCATATACAGGGGTAGTAAATGAAGCTATGAGTAATATTTTAGCTCAATCAGTCTCTTTGACTGGTGGACTTACGAGTGCGGCGAACTATTTAAGTAAAAACTTTAATGTTGGATTAACACTAAACTATCTATCATCACAAGGGGTTGCTACGGTTCTAACAGAGACTACACTTGTTACTACAGAAGAAAAGGGAGCTAAGTTTCATGCTGGAGGAGAGATAGTAATAGAGACATCAAGCTCAACAGCTCAAGGCTTACCAACAACAGAACTTCAATCAAAAGAGTATGGGATTATCTTGGAGATATTGGCAAGTAAGATAATCAATGATGATTTTATAGATTTAACAGTTAGTACAAGTTCAACTAAGATAGATTGGGCAAATCAAGTTAAAGATATGCCAGGATTTAAAAACCAATCGGTAACAACAAACTTTATATCAAAAAGTGGATCAACTATAATCTTGGGTGGTCTTATAGATAAAGAAGATGTTAAAAATCTTAACAAAGTACCATTTTTAGGTGATATTCCTATAATAGGACATCTTTTTAGAAGTAAAGATTTCCAAAGTGGCAATAGTGAGTTGGTATTTTTTATAACTCCAGAGATAATAGAACCAACAAAAGATGATAATATTATTGATTTAGAAGAGATAAAACGAAGAATGCAAGAGTCCCAAGATGCTGTTGTAGAGGCTTCTAAAATAGAAACACCAAAAATAAGCTCAAGTAGTAGTAAGCAAAATAGTGTTTATGATGAGTATGAAAAAACAGTAAACAATCTTTTAAAATAAATTCCCTCTAAAATAAGCTATATTAGAAATACTAATATAGCTTTAATAAATAAAATAATCTTGATATCCATCAAGTCAAAATAATAAATAATATGTTATAATCGCTAATTAATACCCAAAAAGGTTAGAATACTTGCAACAATGTAATATATGTGTTAATAAATACAATAATATCTCATCGAATAAACTTTATAAGCTTGAGCTTAAAAACTTCCTTATAGAGTGGATGCTTTTAGGCACTATCTTTATTTTTATTGCTATTGGGCTTGGCTTTAAGTTTCAATATGATTATAATGATATCATAAAAGAAGAAAAATTTAAGCTAACAACACATTCAAGAATAGTATATGATGGCTTTAAAAGTGATATAATGGTTATAAATAATCTTCTTAAGAGCCTAAGAGGTGATATAATAAGTAAAGATCTTAGTGATGAAAAACAAAAACTTGAACTTTTGCAGTATTTTGAGTTTATAAATTTGATACTCCCAAACTTAAGTGCTTTGGAGCTAATAAATAAAGATGGTTTAGTAGAGCTTTCTTCAAGAAAAAGAGTATTAAATCTAGATTATAGTGATATGGAGTTTTTTAAAACCCTTAAATCCAACTCTTATGAAAAACTTTTTTTAAGCTCTCCATATCTTTCACCTCTTGGTATATGGACTACTAATTTAAGCTTAGTTATTAAAGATAAAAGTGGTCAGTTTAACGGAGCTTTGGTAGCAGTTATAGATACAAGTAAGATTATCAAAATATACAAACAGCACTTTATAGTGATAGTATGAATGGAACTTTGATAGATTTTGAGGGAAATGTTTTCTTAACTGTACCAGAAGAACATAATTTTATTTTGGGACAAAATATCGATTCATCTAAATATCTTTTTGCAAAGCATAAAAGTAGTGGTAATTCAAACAATTGTTATATAGATAGATCTCCACTTTATGATAAAGAGATATTTGTTAGCTTTTATGACTTCTCATCTGAAGAGATTGAGTTACACAATGGACTAACATTGGCTATGTCAAGAGATAAGGAAGCAGTTCTAAAAGGGTTTTATATGGTTGTTAAAGTCTCTATAGGTCTATATCTTTTTACACTTATTGCTACTATAGTAGGACTTTACATCTCTCAAGGTAGAAGAAATATAGCAAAACAAAAAGAGTATATGATACAAGAACATCTTAAAAATAGCCTAGAATCTATAGCAAACCTAGATGGGCTTACAAATATACCAAATCGTAGAAGTTTTGATAAGACATTAGATATAGAGTGGAGAGATAGTATAAGAAACAGACTACCTATTTCTTTGCTTTTTATGGATATAGATTTTTTTAAAAACTACAACGATACTTACGGACATCAAAGAGGTGATGAGTGCCTTAGAGCAATAGCTAAAGAGCTAAAAAACTCACTTAATCGTGCTAGAGACTTTGTAGCTAGATATGGTGGTGAAGAGTTTGTTTGTATATTGCCAAATACTCAAAAAGAAGGAGCTATCAATAAAGCTGAAGAACTAAGAGCCAAAATAGAGGCTCTAGGATTAGAGCATAAAAGCTCTAAAATAGCTGATGTTGTTACTATAAGTATAGGAGTTTGTACCGTCATACCTGATGAAACAATGCATTATGAGGAGATTATTAAAAAAGCAGATAACGCCCTATATTTATCAAAAGAAAGAGGTAGAAATAGAGTTACTTTTGATAGCTAGAGTACATTTGTAATAGTAGCTTGGTTGCTTTCTACTTTTAGGTGTACGCTAAATCTATAGGCATTTTTATGATCTACACCAACACCCAATACATATTCGCCATTGCTTCTTAATGTATCCCATGTTGAATCAAATTTTATTTCATCAACACCATCATAGCTATAGTTTTCAAAAGCCTCTATAACATCCTCTTTTAGTCTATGTATTGGTATGTTATGTAGGCTTTCTAGATTGATGATTACCTTTTTTAGTGTTGTCCTAAATCTGCTTAGGTTTATATCTTCTTCAAACATTTTTTTCCTTAAATGATAAAAATAATAAATATATTATAAGTAATTGTACCATAAAAAGAAGAAAATGTATATAAAAAACTTGATATTCGCTTGAATTTATACCAAAATACTCAATAACCTTATAAAAAACAAAGGAAATTAGCATTCCTAGAAGGTATCCTTTTTGTTTTGCGACATCTACAAAGCTTAAAATTTGGCTTTTTTTAAGAAAAATAGTCTCAGCTCTAACTAAATAGCTACCAAAAGTAAAGATAATTTGATACCCTATATAGACAAAAAGTGCTGTTTGGTAGTGGTAGGGTTTAAGCAAAAAATAGATTATAGCTATAAGCATAACCACTTCAACAAGCATAGAGATATAAAAAAAGTATCTAATATTTAGTATTTTTGTATAGATTTTTGCTACAAATAAAAGTGAAAAAGCTAGTATTACCCCACCAAAAGAGAAAATTGAAGGCTCTAACACACTATATATTGTAAAAACTGTTCCAATAGAAAGACCCAAAAAAAGGGAGTTAAAAAACTTATAGTTTATAAACTCTCTTTTGTTTAGGGTATATTTAGAATTTCGCATTTAAGCCTACTAGGTAAGTTCTACCAAAGGTGCCATAATTTAATACTTCTTGATATCTTTTGTTTGTGATATTGTCTGCTTTTAGATAGAGTTTTACAGTATCATTTATATCATAATTTACAACACTATCAAAAGTAGTATATTTACCTGTTTGATTTGTTGTTGCTTTTTCATCATATCTAGAGCCTATATAAGATGCATAAACTCCAATATGGGTTTTTGCTAATCCATAATAATCAATATTTAGCCCAAAGCTATCTTTTGCTCTTCTAGCTAATCTATCTCCATCTCTATCTTTGGCATTAAGAGTATTGTATCTAGCTCCTAAATAGAGATCTTGAAATATCTCTTTTGTATATTTGGCTTCATAGCCTTTGATTTTGGTTTTGCCTTCTACTTGATCATAGTTTCCAGTCCATGGAGAAGTAGGAACATAATCGATTAAATTTTTGGTGATATTATCAAAATAAGTTAGTTCAAATCCTTTGTATCTAAATCCTATATCAAATGATTTTGTTTTTTCTAGTTCAAGGTTTTCATTACCTGAAAATGCATCATATAGTTCAAAAAGTGATGGTGCCCTACTTGCTAAACCGTAGTTTGAGCTTATATCAAAATCTTCATTAAATAGATATTTAGCTCCTAGTTTACCTGTGGTGTGGTTAGAAAATTTATTATAGTTATCATATCTTAGAGACTCTGTGATTATTAGCTTATCAAAGCTATTTGAGTTTGTTGCATAGATTGATTTGTTTTTGATTAAGTTTGTACTTTCTTTATCTTTTGATTTGTTTTTTTCTATACCTATTAAAAAAAAGCTATTTTCTATATAGTTATATCTAGTATCAAGCCTATAGTTATCTATAGCTCCTCTAAATATAGGAGTCCACCCTAAAGGATCTTTTTTATTAAAACTTGTATGGTTGTATTTGGCATTTATTGCTAAATCATCTTGATTAAAAAGATAATTTACTCCATAGAGTCTATTTTGTTGAGTCATTTGGTAACCATCACTATTTGGATCTATTGGCCATCCACCATCATAATCAGCTTTAGCATTGATCAAAGTGGTATTAAATCCTATTTGGTTGTGTTCATCTATATCATAGTTTAGTTTTGCATTTAATGTTTTGTTTGTATATCCATCTTTTTCATAATCTTTTGGACTTTGGTGCTGTGGAGTATATGCTGATATACCATCTGTTTTTAGTAGATTCCCACCTAGATAAAAGCTAAGCTTGTTTATCCTTTGCGAAAGTGAAAAAGAGTATTTTTTGGTAGAGTTTGAACCATACTCTACAGAAGCATTTGAGCTTAGAGTATTAGTTGGTTTTTTGGTGATGATATTTATCACTCCAGCAACAGCATTTGCACCCCATATACCACTTTGAGCTCCTTTTATAATCTCAATTTGCTCTATATCACTTATCATAATATGTTCTAGTTGAGCTTGTGATTTGGTAGTGGTTGGGTCATTGTAGCTTATCCCATCTATAAGTACTATAATGTTTTCTGACGCAAAGCCTCTTAGAAAAAATGAACTTTGTTGTCCTATCCCACCACTTTGAGCCATAGGAATACCTATAGATCTCATAGCCTCTATTAAAGTAGTGATATGTTTTTCTTCTAGTTCGCTACCTGTTATTATTTCAATATTTGATGTTATATCTTTGATTGATTGGTTTGATTTACTTGCACTGCTTACTTCTATAGTAGAGCCTTCCAAAAAGCTTGTTAGAACTAGGCATGTGGCCAGACTTATTTTGAATTTACTTTTCATTGATTTCCTTTTATATCTGTATTGTTGTTTGATTTTTTATGTTATTTATGATTTGTTGTTCATTTTTGGTAATTATTGGTATAACTATATGTTTTAGCTCTTTTAGCATAGAGTATAGTTGCAAAAGTTTACTATTTATGCTATTTGCTAAGATACCAAAAAGTGTAAAATAACTCTTAGTATGTAACATCTTCTCCTCCTTTTTGTATTTGTGGTTTATAAAATGGATTATATCTATATTTGATTTAAAAGATAAGTAGTTTATATGATACTTATAGCCTCTTATAGGGCTAAAGTTCATAAGAATAAAGCTTAGTTAAATCATTTTTAACAACTTTTATAGCATAATATCAAAAGTTAAATCAACAAAGGGATGTGAGTATGAGATTTCCAGCACCATTAAAATCAAATTCTACAAAAGTACTTCTTCTAGGAAGTGGCGAACTAGGCAAAGAGGTTATTATAGAAGCAGGAAGGTTAGGTATAGAGACTATTGCTGTTGATAGCTATATCAATGCCCCAGCAGCATTAGTAGCAAGTAGATCATATGTTATCAATATGAAAAACAAAGATGAGGTTTTAGAAGTTATCAAAAAAGAAAAACCAGATTTTATCCTACCAGAGATAGAGGCTATTAGCATAGATGCACTTTTTGAGGCTGAGGAGATGGGTTTTTGTGTGATACCAAATGCCGAAGCAGTAAATAAAACAATGAATAGAAAAAACATAAGAGTATTTGCTGCTGAGGAACTTGGGCTAAAAACTAGTAAATATTTCTTTGTAAAGAGCTTTGATGAGTTAGAAACGGCTGCACAAAAGCTAGGTTTTCCTTGTGTTATTAAGCCTGTTATGAGTAGTAGTGGACATGGGCAAAGTATAGCTAAAACAAAAGAGGATTTAGCCAAATCTTGGGAGATAGCAAAAGAGGCTAGAGGTGATGCTAGTGAGCTAATAGTTGAAGAGTTTGTTAGGTTTGATTATGAGATCACTTTGCTAACTGTACGAAACCAAATAGAGACAACATTTTGTGAGCCTATAGGGCATATCCAGCAAGATGGGGATTATATATTTTCATGGCAACCTATGCAAATGAGTGATATAGCACTAGAAAAATCAAAAACTATAGCCAAAAAGATCACTGATGGACTAGGTGGAAGAGGGCTTTTTGGTGTGGAGCTTTTTGTAAGTGGTGATGAGGTTTATTTTAGTGAAGTAAGCCCTAGACCTCATGATACTGGTATGGTTACTATGATAACACAAAGTCAAAGTGAGTTTGCTTTGCATATTAGGGCTGTACTTGGATTGCCTGTTGATTTTGTTACTTATGGAAGTGGTGCAAGTGCTGCATATAAGGCACAGACAAGTAGCTTTGCTCCAGTGGTTGAAGCTAGTTCGGAAGTTTTTACAAAAAACAGTTACTTAAGAGTTTTTGGTAAGCCTAGTAGCCATAAGGGTAGAAGAATGGCGGTTGTTTTGACATATGATAGGGATGATGTAAACAAAGCCTTAGAAAGTGCAAAAGAGCTTATAAAAAAGGTGAGTGATTCTTAAGAGATTTCACTCCTTATAAGCTTAATTTAAAATACGATACAATGTATAAGATAGCTAAAAATGATTGACAATAAAGAGTGTAGTTGTGTTAGTCGTAAGATAGGAAGTGTTTTTTCTAGAAGTGATATTTTAATGTTACTAGTTAGCTTGGAAGCTTGATTTTTGTTTTTAGTATTTTTTGTGAACGTAATAGTATAAATAAGAGTAAGCAACAATAAACTATTAACTAATTTATTCAATAAAGCTAATAATAATAAATGTTGTACTAGAATTATAGTGGTACAATTAATTTATGGAGTTAATATGAATGTAATTTCTTTTAAATCTATCATTTTATTTATGATGGCTTTTATCCTAAGTGCTTGTGGCAATGCAACTAAAATACAAGAGCAAGAGATCCAACAACCAATACAAGAAAAAGTTGTAATCAAGCAGGAGGTAAGGGCGTATGATAATCTTGATGCTTTGATTATAGATATGGCAAATCAGCTTCAACAAAATAGCAAACTTGATAAGGGATTGTTAAATGAGTTGGCAATAACGGCATTTGTTGATTTACACCAGTTAAATAAGTCCACAAAATTAGGTAGAGTACTAAGTGAGTCTATGTACAATGAGCTTTTTGTAAGAGGTTTTGATGTCTATGAGTTTAGAGGGCAAAAAGCTATTAATGTCAATGCAACGGGAGAGTTTTTTATAACAAGAGATATAAATAAACTTCCAAAAGAGGTAAAAAATAGTTATGTTTTAGTTGGTACATATTCAGCTTTTGGTAATGGTATTTTAGTAAATGCTAGAGTTGTAGATAATGTTGATGGTAAAGTATTATCAAGTGCAAGAGGTATTTATAATATTCTTCCAACTTGTGAGTTGTTTGAAAATTGTAAACCAAAAGCTCTAAATCCAGTTCAAAAAAAGCTTGAACCTAAACTAGTAACAAAAACTATCAAACTTACAACAGACAATTGTTCAAAAGAGGTTTGTCCTTAATAAAGTTTAATAAAAATATAGTTATAATGTACCCATTATTTAAAATGGGGATATTATATGAAACCAGCTTTACTTATTTTGCTTTTGATTTTTGCTTTTTTGGGTGGATGTAGTAAGCAAAATAGTCAAGTTATAACTAAAGATGACACAACCCTAGATACTGCTTTATATACAAATATAGAAAACTCTCAATTTAATAATATCAATGATTTAAGTGATTATCTAACAAAAGAGTTATTACAAAACCATATTGCTCTAGATAAAAAGGTGGTATTGGTAACATCTTTTGTTGATTTGAATCAGCTAAATCAAACTAGTGACTTCGGAAGAGCTTTAGGTGAAAAAATGATATCAAATCTTCATAAAAAAGGATTTAGAATCAAGGAGTATAGAGGTCAAAATGCTATAAGTATCAACTCTAATGGAGAGTTTTATATTACTAGAGATATAAAAAAACTACCAAAAGAGATAGAAGCTGATTATGTATTTATAGGTACTTATACAGAGGTAAATGCAAATAGTTTATCTATCAATGCTAGGATTGTTGATTTTGTAAGTGGAGATATCTATGCAACTGCTACAGCAAACTATATCAAAGGAGCAGCAAAAACGCTAAATTCTTCAAAAAATATAAAAGAAATTAGATATGTAGAGATTATAAAGGATGATAAGTGAGAGTTATTTGTCTTCTTTTTATAATGATGTTTTTTACCTCTTGTAGCTATAAAACTTCATCTATTAGTAACTTTGTAAAGAGTGATTTTTCCAAAATCTTTGTAAGCTCTGCTAGTGAAATATGTAAAAATCTATCAAGTGAGGATTTAGAAAAGGATTTTTATATACTTGATTTTGTAAATATCAATGATCTAAATAATCATTCACAACTTGGTTTAGTGCTATCAAATCAACTTAAAACTGATCTATTAAAAGAGTGTAAAGTGATGGTTTTAAAAGAGATAGAAATAGGCAAAAAGATCAAGTTAGGAGAGAGTGGTTCTAAGATTTTGACTAGGGAGCTTGAAGAGATTAGAGCAAAGGTTGTTGATGAAAACTCAAATCTAGTTATAGGAAGTTATGCTTTAACATCTGAGAATCTTTTGCTTTTTATAAAGGTAGTAGATCTTGTAAATGGGACAATCAAAACTTCAACAACAGTAAGTACAGCTTTAACTAAAGAGATTGTAGGATTGGAGAATAACCATATTAGGCCTACTAAAACTAGCTCTAAAAGGGAGATGTATCAAAATGATGATTTTAGTACAAACGATGATACAAACTCTTATACTAATACAAATCCTAAGATAAATACAAAAACCATATATAAACCTATGGTATTGTAGAGGTTGGGTTTTTCTAAGCCCAGCATAAAACAGTATCTATATTGCCTAGTTGTCTAAAGCTGTTTATTTTGATATATTTTTGATTTTTTTGCTTATATTGATCTATACTTCCCCAACAATAACTAGAGCTTCCCACATAGCTTACTTCTAGCTCATGTAAATCACTTACTTTATCCAAGGACATATGGTAGCCATCATAATGCCAATAATATATCTCTTTATCATAAGCTAAAATATCTTCTTTATCTAGAATAGTATCATCTCCTTCAATAAAGTATAAAACATCGTGTTCTTCTATTTCGTGTACCATAATATAGTTATCTTTATAAGTATCTGCATATTTACATTCCTTTAGCTCCTCTGCTAAAGTTGGATATTGGCTTATAAGTGAACTTATTTTATCTTTATTTTTGATATTGTATCTGTTTTGTAGCTTTTTATCTATAATCTTCAAACCATCTATATAAGAGACTTTAACTATATCTTTTGAGTTTACTCTATACCATGTATCTTGATCTTTGTTTTCTAGTTTAACTAGCGTTATCTTCCTCATTATTTACTCCATCAGAAGCTATTTATTCATTGTTTATAAAAATTATATATTCTATAAAGTATAATATAGCAATAAGCCTTAATATACTATAAATTAATAGTATTTAATCTGTTTTTTGGAGTAGATGGTGTGCCAAGATAAACCTTGCCTAACTTGAGCAGCAAAGTAAGTAATTAACGCTTAACAATATAAAAACAATCATAAGTTTTTTCATTTTTTCATTTTTTTCATTTTTTAGGGGTAACTACTTACAAAGAGGACAAAAGCTCTTTAAAAAAAGCTTTTTAGTTATATTATATTTTGCACAAACTCACTATAGTCTTTAGACTGAACTAATTTTACTTCTGATTTTAAAGCTTTAAAATGTTCTTGTCCACACTTGATTTTGCCACTTTCACTACTTCTTAAATCAAGTCCTAAGCTAGTTCCTTTACTTTCTACTACAAAATAAAGCTTTTCGCTATTGTCTTTTTCTATTAAAACAGCCCAATCAGGATTATAGTTACCCAAAGGTGTATCTATCTTAAACCAATTTGGCAATTTAGCAAAAAGTTTAACATCAGGGTTATTATCAAAATCAATAGCAAATTTTTCTTCAATATTTGAATCATAAATCGTATAATTAAATGGAGTTTTATTGTTTTTGTTTTCATATAAGTTTTTGCTAAGATAACCAGATAGTTCTTCATTTAAAAAGCTTTCTTGTGCATAGTAGTACTCATCACCTATTTTTTGATACCTTATACCATCAACTATAAATCTAGCCATTGATTTTTTTATAATCTCTATACTCTTATCTATAAACTTTTGAGGGTTATTTTTAAAATCATTTAACTTATTGCTTTTTAATAAAATATCAACAATGCTTTTTCTTGTTAAATTTGTCTCGTTTTGAATATATGTTATTATATCAGGTAGTTTATAATTAATAATTTCACTATCTATATACTTATCTTTGATAGCTTCATTTTCTAACACTTCTACCCCAGCTTTTGTGATTTGATTTTTTGCTTTTGAATAGACATATTGTATTTTATTTACAGCAGCTTCATATTTTATATTTTTAGCACACTCAGAAATGAGTTCTTCTTCATTAAAATTGACCCTATAAGTAGTTTTATATTTTATTCTATCCCATAAATCTTTAAAGTCATCTCCTAAAGCTATTTGTTTATTTACAGTTAATACTCTTTTATCATCACTATTTTTTACATTTAAGTTACCAGCTATTTTTTTAATTATATTGATAATTTGTGGCTTAATATCTTCTAGTTTTTCTGGAACCTCAAAACTACCATCAGCTAGTTTTATTCTTAATTCATTGCTTACTTTACCTTTATGATCTATAAAATCATTTTCAACTAAGTATTCAAATAACTCTTCACTTTTTTTAGTACCTAAGTAGTTAATTTCACCATTTGTATTTTTTATTGTAACATTTGCAAACTCATGCTTTTGTATAACTCCAAACTTAATACCATCTTCTTTTTCTATCTCTTGTTGAAGACCAATAGCAAACTCCTCATAAGTTTCATTTGCCATAACTGTAAGAGTATTTACATCAAACCCATAAACTCTTTGTCCCTCTTGATTTACACAAATTCTAAGCCCTCTACCTATTTCTTGTCTTCTTCTTGTTTCAGACTTAGTACCCTCTTTCAAAGTACATATTTGAAAAATATTAGGATTATCCCAGCCCTCTTTTAATGCACTATGTGAAAAAATAAACCTTAAATTATCACCAAAACTAAGTAGTTTTTCTTTATTTTTCATAATCCTATTAAAAGTATCTTCATCATCTTTGTTTGATCTTAGTTCTCCTTTTGTAGTTTCTGTACTATCTTTGAATTTTCCTTTTTTATCTTGTGAAAAATAGCCATCATGGATTTTTTCTACATCTATATCTTTATGCTTTTCTAAAAGATTATGATACTTTGGGTATTTAATGATTTTTTGATACTCTTCTTCAAACCACTGAGCATATTTGCCTTTTTTAGGTGTACCATCTTTATCATATTCTCTATAATTTGTAACCCTATCTATAAAAAATAAAGATAAAATCTTAATACCTTTTTGGTTCAATCTCATTTCTTTATCTAAATGCTCTTCAATAGTCTTTCTAATTTGAAGTCTTTTTATAGTATCTTCATTGACACCCCCTATAGACTCACCTTTTTTCAAAAAAGTTCCATTAGAAAACTGTATATACTCATTTCCTTCTTCAGCATAGATATCAACAACATTCCAATCACTATAAATATCTCTTTTTGTGATATCATATAAAATTGCACCATCTTTTATAGTCTTGCTTACTCTTTTGGTTTTCCCTTTATCATTTATATCAAGTTCAACTATAGCTGTAATAGGTTTTTTACTAACTTTAATAAGTTTTATATATGCTTGATTTTGATTGTCTGTAGTTCTTACATTTGCAACCTCTATTTGTTTAACTAGCTTTTGTTCATATGCATCAATACTATCTAACTTATACATTAGATTATATTTAGTTGTATGAGTTGCACTATATCTTAGCTTACAAAGTGGATTTAGTGTAGAAATTGCTTCTTTACTTTTTGGAGTGTTATCTACACTTTGAGGTTCATCTATTATTACAATAGGATTGGTACTAGATATAAACTCTATTGGCTTATGCCCACTAAGCCTATCATTGGCTCTATGGATAATATTTGCTTTACTATCTTTGGAAGTATCATCAAAGCTTTTTCTAAAAGCATCTATATTTATAATCATAATTCTTATATCACTACTAGTGGCAAAGTCTCTTACTTGCTCTAAGTTAGAACTATCATATACAAAATAGTCATAATTTACATTATCATATAACTCTTTAAAATGTTCATTTGTTATTTGTAAAGTTTTGTATGTCCCTTCTTTT
>Ga0172377_10001537_pt1 | contig 23313 bp, 19 predicted proteins | sample Pumphouse3metaG_FD_119749 | JGI IMG/M metagenome (GOLD analysis project Ga0172377, IMG submission 119749) | Leachate microbial communities from a municipal landfill in Southern Ontario, Canada - Pumphouse #3 metaG | ecosystem: Engineered > Solid waste > Landfill > Unclassified | place: Canada... | reverse complement strand
GGTGGAGGGAATCTAAATGAATAATCCCTTTAATCGCCCAATTTATTTTGACAATAACGCGACTACCGCATGTGCTCCAGAGGTATTTGAAGCACTGAAACCTTTTTTTTGCAACCGCTACGGGAATCCATCCAGTATCCACAATTTCGGCGGCTTCGTTATGCCGGAAATCGAGAAGGCCCGCTGGCAGGTCGCGGAGTTACTCGGATGCGACAACAGCGATCCCAACGGCAGATGCACTGAGATAATATTCAACAGTTGTGGTACCGAAAGCGACAGTACGGCAATTCGCAGTGCGCTTAAAATTAATCCGTCCCGGCGCAAACTGGTAGTTTCCAAAATTGAACATCCGGCCGTGCTTAATTTCGCGCATGAACTCGCCAAACATGGCTTTCAGGTGGTTGAAGTTCCGGTCGATGCCAAGGGCAGACTGGATATGGATTTTCTTACGGACGCGGTTGATCACGAAACCGCTTTGGTTTCTGTCATGTGGGCAAATAATGAAACCGGAAATATCTATCCGGTCGAGGAAATTGCGGAAATCAGTCATCGTTTCGGAGCTTTATTTCATACTGACGCCGTACAGGCAGTAGGCAAAATCCCGATGAACATGAAAGACTCTAAAATTGACATGTTGAGTTTGTCCGGACATAAGCTGCATGCGCCCAAAGGGGTTGGCGCGCTTTTTGTGCGCAGAGGAGTTCGTTTCCGTCCATTTTTGATCGGCGGACATCAGGAGCGCGGCCGCAGAGGAGGTACTGAGAATGTCACCGGAATCATCGGCCTCGGTAAGGCTGCCGAACTGGCGAAGAGCTATATTGAAATCGAAAATAGTGAAGTCAAAGCACTGCGTGATTATTTAGAAACTGAGATGCAGAAACGTATTCCCAAGATCCGGATCAACGGCGACCCCGAAAACCGCTTGCCGAATACTTCTTTGATCAGTTATGAATTTATCGAAGGCGAATCCATTCTTATGCTGCTCGACCAGTACGGAATATGCGCTTCCAGCGGCAGTGCATGCACTACCGGCAGCCTGGAACCTTCGCATGTATTGCGCGCGATGGGAGTTCCTTATACTGCCGCTCACGGCGCGGTAAGATTCAGCCTGTCACGATACAATACTCGTCAGGAGATTGATTTCCTGCTCGAAGTTATCCCGGAGATTATTGCCAAGCTGCGTTCATATTCACCCTATTGGAACGACAAATGAACTGAAAAAAACAGCCGGATCATTGAGCTGCTTTTTCAGAATTATTTCAGTTCAATCAGAACCAGATTTGCCGCTGGATGATTCAACCTTGCCTGAAGCGCTGCCAGCGCCGGATACTTCAGCGTGGACAGCAGAATCGGATTAAAGGTTGCCGTCAACGCGATGTTCAGGTTGCCCGAAACCTCAACGGCCCGCATATGCAATTGCATTCCGGAATCGGCGACGGCACCGTTTGTTTCAAGCTGAAAAGTGAGCGGCTCTGGAACCATCAACACCTTTTTAAACTTCGCGGGCAAGGCTATCTTATAAACATAATTGAGCTTGGCATGACTGGAAATCAGATACGCGTTGGTGCGCTGCTCCGGCAACGCGCGAATCAGTGATGAAGCAGGATTACCGGGCAAATTAAATTGCATGTATTTGCCGTTTTTAACCGCGAATCGTGCAATCCGAACTGTTATCGACTCCTCCACCTCATGCGCTCCCAGCGAAAACTTCAATCCGTTGACCAGCTCGGCATTCTCGGAAATTCCTGCCACCATGGTCTGCTCATAACGTTTCAAAAGTTCCGGTGTAACTTCACTGAAAAATCGCTTTTTAGCGGCCGCATTGAGCCCGGTATAAATGTGTTTGACGGTAATTTCCGCGCTGCCGTCATCATTGAGCCGGATTACCGATTCGCTGTCGCTGCTGTCCCGTGCAATGCCTTCAGCGCCGGCGATACTGCCGTCACGCAAAGACATCAGCAATCGGCCGGCATGCGCCGATGCTCCCGGCGGTGCGTACTGGTCAGTATCGTTCAGCAAACCGAACCCCTTAACTTTTACCAGCACCTCGTTGAAAAAATCCGGAATCATGATTTCATTGCAAAACTTGCCGAACAATTCGGCAGCGGGCAAACTTGAGCCCAAAACAAATTCATAATCAAGACCGGCTGCCTTCAATTTCGATGCCAGCAGCACTGCACGATCTGCGGAGTTGCCATATCCGCTGCGCGCGGTAATTTCCGGCGCGGCAATGTAGCTTAACGGCAATGCCGTCAAGCCCGGTCCGATATTGCGGATATTTTTTGCCGTTTCATCACGGATTTCCCGAACCTTCGCCCGTAGTGCCTCAGGACTTCCAGAATATGGAGCAACCGTTTCTGTCGCTGCCTTATTGACCGCGTCTTCCAGCGCCTTACGCACGGTTTCGGCATATTCTTCCCCAACAATCGCAGACATCCGTACGGATGGAACAAAGCTCCAGAGCGGCGGCAAAGCGGTTTCAGGTTTTATCGCCGGAACATTTTTCACTTCCCAGCTCAATTTGCCATTTTCACGCCTGGTTTTCAGCCCTTCATCGACTTTAAAGTTCAGGCATCTGTCGTACTTGACCGAAACCTGTTTACGCAAAATCGGATCAAAATCTTGAAACACCGCGATCATGGAGAACGGAATCCGGTTCTTGACCGTCGTCCGGACGCTATATTCAATAGTGCTCCCAATCTGGACCCCCGGCAAGCTGACCACCATCATTTTTCCGGCCGGATAACGCGGCGCCGCGCCGACCCAGCTTTCATCCATGATATTAATCTCGTTTTCACTGACCTCTTTCCTGGTCCCGTCTGGGCTGATTACCACCGCATTCAAAAGTTCAACTTCGCCCCAGGCCGGATTGAAATGAAATTTCAGCTCGGAATTTTCTTTGATGCCGCCAAAAGCCAGCACCTGTTTGCGTACTTGATCAGTCTTTACCCATTCATTAGGATTTTTTACTTCAAAATGAACCTTCCAGTCCAGATAGACCGCGTTGGCATCTTGACATAATTCCGCGGGCGCGGCAAGCATGCGAAAAATCGGAGTCTTACGTCCTTCGTACTCGATATCACGCAAAGCCTGTTTCAGGTTGCCATACTGAGATGGTGTTATTTCCGGTTGAGTGAAAGCGATTCGCCGTTGTCCGGAAACTTTTTGCTCATGAAATTGGAGATTTTGCGTCCAGGTCAGCACCGGAGTTTCAATTTTACGATATTCAGGAAGAATTTCAGCCGACCATGCGGCAGGAGCAGTCAATTCAAAATTTTCCGCAGAGGCGCAGGTAGAAAAAATCTGCATCGGATATTTGCGTTCCTTCAAGCCGGTGGAGCCGAGCACAAAATTGACCACGCCGAAATGCGATCCCAACCAGGGCGGCTCAAACAAAGCACGCTCCGAATTGCGAATCAGAAAATTTTTGGCTGAAAAACGGATTTTCAGTTTCAACTTTTTGCTCATGTCGCGAAGATCAGCAGGCTCAAGCTCAATGCTTTCAACAACCGCGCCAGCCACCGCCTGCCCCAGTTGCTGGGTCACAAACTGCCTGACCCGCTCCGGCATCCATGAAGAAAACGCGCCGCGATAAACATCGTCATTGATACCGTTGAAAACGATTTCGGTTTCCGCATTGAGTTTGCCGGAAACATCCAGTGCCCCTCTGGTGGTGATTTTTAACTCATTTTGAGTTGCCGGAACTACCGCCGAAGTGCGGAGCGTATCGCCTTCAGGACGCGCCACCAGATAACTCATATTCGAAAGATATGAAGGAAAAATCTCCGGCGTGGTTTCATTGGTTGAATCCATCAGCAGATATTCGCCTTTGGTCAGCTCAACCGCACTGATGGCATGATTGAAATAATTATTCGGAACTTCGACATCCTTGCGCGGACCACTGTAAAACAATACCGGAAAAGCGTTATAACCGGCTTCGCGAAGCAACGCCACCAGCAGCGCGGCTTTGTCGCGGCATACTCCGTAACGGTTTTCAAAAGTCAGATTAACGTCATGCGGTTCATATCCCGGCGCTTCTTTTTCAACCGTGATACCGGAATAGCGGATATCTTTGGCGACGAACTGAAAAATCGCTTCAATTTTTTCGCGGTCGCCGGATTTGCCGTCAATCAATTCTGCGGTTTTTGTTTTCATCGCCGGGGTTATTTTAGCCATGCGCGGCGCGCAGAGATCCCAATACCAGCGGGAAATTTCTTCCCAATCGGCGGCCGTGCTCAAAAGCAACCGTTGCGCCGACATATACCATGGCGGCATCGACGGTTCGCTAAAAAACTGCGGCACATTGCGCGCGCTCCAGATATGCCATGTCCGCCCGTCACGTTGTTCTTTGTGGTATTGTATAGTTCCTTTAATCTCATCCTTGATCATCAAATTTTTCAGCGGCAGCTCGGGTGGAGCATCCACCGCTATTTCCGCATACAGCGCCGGCACTTGAAACTGAAGTAAACTGAATTCGGTCCAGACTCCTTTAATTCTTGATTTCAGGGTAATATCCCGGTAAACTGAACGGATGACATCGCCTGGCTGCAGGTCTGGAATCGAAATTTTCAACACCCGCTGATTTGGATCGTAAATATTGGAACTCATCTGTCCGGACTCGGTCATAACCCGCGAATTGGACTCAACATCAATCGGAATAATCTGCCCTGCACGCTCCAGCTCCAACTTAATGACTTCAATCCGGTTGTAGTGCTCATTGAAATGCATTGAAATTGTCCGGTTCTCCTGCCGCCCCTTTTCAGTCAAAATTTTCTCTACTGACTCATATCGTGTTTCCGCCGTCGCATCAGGATTGTAGCGAATGTGCTGACGCAACAGAATCAATACGCTGTCGGCATCGGGATACTTCTCCGGATTGATTTGCGCATAATCAATATTTTCAGGCGGCGAAGCGGAAAATATCGCAAAAATCGGCAGTAAAAACAGTAAGACAAAGAAAATCTTCTTCATATAAATCTCCTTTCGCAGTTAGCCGGGAAGGCAAAAAAATGGAGCGGGCGAACGGAATCGAACCGTCGTAGCCAGCTTGGGAAGCTGGAGCATAACCATTTTGCTACGCCCGCCCGTAAAAGGGGCTTCAAATCGTGGCTGTTAATATAAATCACTCTCCGCAATTTTCAATTGGATTATCGCGGTATCTGTTTAAACTTCACGCGCGCATTATGCGCGCGCTAAGTTTAAAGCCTCAAAATCACTGCATTCTGGTCCACCATTTTGAAGCAATTCTGGTACCGGGCAGAGTCCATTCTTTTTCGTAAATCATATCGGTTTTGCCCCAGACCTCAAGACGCCACGCGATGATCTCACGCTCCTTATGACGAATCCGGTTCAGCGGAATCTTGATTTCGCGGTGCCAGCCGCTGCTGAGTTTGCCGGAAACATTATGACGGAAATAGAGATTTTCCCGCTTGGAACTGTTGACCTTTTCCAGAATAGCCGCCCGATCGTAAATTTTGGATGATACTGAGGCATCTTTGGGATAGCTTATCAGCGTAATCGGTCTTTCACCGACACCGCTGCTTCCCTCCGTCATCACGTAAAGATAAAAATACGGTTGTTTGAGCGTTTCCATATTGCGCCCTTTTTCATACACCGGACTTATCGAATAGTTCAATTCAAAAAACTGCGCTTTTCGGCTCTTGCCGGAACGTTCCTCCGCCCGTTTCGGAATATTACGTTCGATGACACTGATTTTATATTCTGGAGTATTGTCGTCGAATCCGCTGCCGATCTTCAAATCCGTGTCGTAATAGCCGACTATCTGATTAAATTTGATGCGTTCCCGGCCGCCGTTGATTTCCATGGTAATCATCCCATTCTCGATGCTGATGATTTTAACATTGGAAATTTGTTTCGGCTCTGATTCCTGGTTTGGCTTGTAAATGATGGTGCCGCCATAAACACAGCCGCAAAACACTGAAATTGTTGCGATCCAAAACTTAAACTTGCACATCTTACACCTCCGTTTTTTTAGAAACTGAACACTTTGTTGCGGTTTTTATCAAGATCGACGTCCATATCGTCATAAGCCTCTTTCAGCGCGGCGCGCTCGACCTCATTCGCTCCCTCAATTGCCCGACGTGGTTTTTTAGGAGGATTCAACGAAAAAATGTCCCTTTCGCGCTGTTCGATATAATTTTTTTCAGACGGCTTGACCTCAATAGCTTTCGGAACCTCAGACGGACTAATCGTTTCTTTCGACACCGTTCCCGTTGCCGGCCGTGGGGCCGCCGGCTGCGGAATACCGCGAATTGCTTGAACCCAGGAACAGCCGTTTAACAGGCATCCGGCAAACATTATGAACAAGGTTCTTCTCATAAAATCTCCGCAGGTTTTGGTTGATTTCGTTGCCATTTTATTGTAAAACTGTTCCAGTTTATTCAGGGACGCAAAACACCATTAAAGTTATTTTTTAAGTGCAGGAAGCTTGGCGTAAGCATTTAAAATCAGTTCACGCGTTTCTTCCCAGCCGATGCAGGAATCCGTAATGGAAACCCCGGGCAACGGTGTAGTTCCCGGGATTACCTGCTGCTGACCGGCGCAAATATTGCTTTCGACCATCATCCCTCTAATGGCTTTTTCGCCCTCGACAATCTGCTCGATAACGTCGTTGAAAACCGTCTTTTGCTGTTCATATTTTTTATTGGAGTTGGCATGACTGCAATCAACCACAATCCGCGGCACTAGATTGCGTTTGCGCATGGCAACTTTGATGTAGGCAATATGTTCCGCGCCATAATTTGGTCCTTTGCCGCCGCCGCGCAGCACCAGGTGTCCATACTGGTTTCCGGTAGTGCGGAAGACGCCGGAATGTCCTTCTTCGGTCACGCCGATGAAACTGTGGCAGGAACGCGCCGAACTGATCGCGTCAATCGCCGTATCCAGTCCGCCATCAGTGGCGTTTTTGAATCCGACCGGCATGGACAATCCGCTCGCCAGCTGCCGGTGGGTCTGTGATTCAGTAGTCCTGGCGCCGATTGCGGTCCACGACACGGTATCGGCGATATATTGAGGCAGCACCAGATCCAGCATTTCAGTAGCCACCGGGACTTCGAGTTCAACGATTTTAAGCAACAACGCCCGCGCCAGCGTAATTCCTTTCTCGATATTGTATTCGCCATTGATGTCCGGATCATAAATCAACCCTTTCCAGCCAACCGTGGTTCGCGGTTTTTCAAAATAGGCGCGCATCACCAAAAATATACGGTCGCTGACTTCAGCGCTCAGCGTTTTAAGAAGCTGTGCATATTCAATTGCGGAATCAAGATCATGAATTGAACACGGTCCGACAATTATCAGCAGCCGGTCGTCCCGGCCGTCAAGAATATCCATAATCTGGTTGCGTGCCGCAACCACATTTTCAACTGATTTCAGCGACATCGGATATTCAGATTTGATTTCTCCCGGCGACGGCAGCGGTGAAATACTCAAAATATTTACGTTATTATTCTTCATTTACGCTTTTTCCTGTAATTTGTCAAACTATAAATCTATTTGTCAAACTATAAATCTATCAGAAAAACTGCGGATTTCAACGTATAAGCATATTTCCCGGTTGAAATACCTGCGGCAACACGGTAAATTTTAAATCTTTTAATTCATACGGAGCAGATTTTATGGACAAAAAAGAGCATACCCGCAGACTTATTGTCAAACCACTCGATTTCACATTTGGTGAAACCGAGGAGGACGCTCTTTTGCTGGATTGCGGGAAAAAGCTCACAAAAGCCAATATCCGTTATGAAACCTACGGGCAACTGAACCATGCCGGCGACAACGCGGTGCTGATTCTTCACGCTCTTTCCGGTGATGCCCATGTCGCAGGTTATTACACTGAAAATGACGAAAAGGAAAAACCCGGCTGGTGGGATGATATGGTCGGCCCCGGCAAACCCATCAATACCAACCAGTATTTTGTCGTTTGTAGCAATGTTATCGGCGGATGCAGCGGTTCCACCGGACCTCGCTCGGTCAACCCGGAAACCGACCGGCTCTACAATATGGATTTCCCGGTTATCACCATTGCCGATATGGTACGGGCACAGCATCGCCTGATGAAACATCTCAAAATCGACAAATGGCTGGGGGTCATCGGCGGTTCCATGGGCGGCATGCAGGTGTTGGAATGGGCGCGCCTCTATCCGGAACAGATTCAATGCGCCATCGCCATCGCCACCACTCCGCGCCTTTCTCCGCAGAGTATCGCGTTCAACTGGGTTGGCCGTGAAGCCATTAAAACCGACCCCAAATGGGATAACGGCAATTACACCGATACCGTACCGGACAAAGGGCTGGCAACGGCCAGAATGCTCGCGCACGTCACTTATTTGAGTGACGAATCCATGAAACGTAAGTTCGGACGGGTGTTGCAAAAATCCAAAAATTATTCTTTCGATTTCAATCGCGATTTCGCTGTCGAAAGCTACCTGGAATATCAGGGCTTGCGTTTTGTCGAACGTTTTGACGCCAACAGTTATCTCTATATTACCCGCGCGATGGATTACTTTGACATGTCTGCTTCCGCCGCCGGCAACCTGACCAAAGCGTTGGCAGGCGTCAAATGTCATATGCTGGTAATTTCATTTACTTCAGACTGGCTTTTCCCGACTTCCCAGTCGCGTGAGCTGGTCAGGGCGCTACTTAACAATAATGTTCATGTCAGTTCCTGCGAAATCAAATCTTCGTACGGACATGATGCCTTTCTGCTCGAAACCGAAACGTTGGGCAAAATGCTCGCCGACTTCCTCAGAATCCAGCGGGAGGTGATGCGCAATGGCTGAACTGTTACGCAAAGAACTGGCGGAACGCCGCCCTGATTTACTGGTTATCGCCGATATGATACCGCGTGAAGACGGCGTCCGGGTTCTTGACCTGGGCTGTGGCGGAGGCTCGCTGCTGCGGTTGTTGCGCGAAGAAAAAGGCATCCACGGCATCGGCGTCGAAATCTCCCAGGATAAGATTGTCAAATGCATCGCGTCAGGGGTTCCGGTTATCCACATGGATCTGGACAACGATCTGATGTTTATCGAAAATGATTCTTTTGACTATGTCGCCTTAAGCCGCACTATTCAGGCGGTTCGCCGTCCTGATCTGCTGATCCGCCAGATGTTGCGTATCGGTACTTTGGGGGTGATCAGTTTCATCAACTTCGGCTATATCGGGATTCGCTGGCAATTGATGATAAACGGCGCCATGCCTGAAACCAAAACGCTTCCGGACCACTGGTTCGACACTGATAATATTCATCTAGGAACAATTCACGACTTCCGCCGTCTCTGTTCTGATATCGGGGTCAATATTGTGCGGGAAGTACCGCTTGGCAACAGCCCTTTTCTGACCAAACTGAACCCCAATCTGTTTGCGCCGACCTGTGTTTTCGTCATTGCCCGGCGCTGAACCGTTGTCAATTTATCACGAGTTCAGGCCACCAAGAAGATACCGTTCTACTGCTTTTTCGGGTTGAACCATTTCGGAATACCGCGTGCGCGCAGTTTTGCGACCAGACGCTCCCGCAACTCCTTAATTTTTTCCGGTGTCTGGTCGAGCCCGGGGTCGCGCCACGGCACACCGGCAGTTGATTTGAGGATAATATTCAGTGTCTTATCGTCGAGCGCGTTGTTCCCGGCCAGTCTGGCAATGGTTCCGCCGTGCCGCCGTCCGAAAGCCGGAGTTTCGGCAACGCGGAATCCGAGCCGAAGCATGGCGCCGCGCACCGGATAAGCCGACGAATAAGTCAAAATCGTGCCGGTCGGTTTCAGTACCCGTTTCAGTTCACGGATAAAATCATACGTCCACAACTCCGGATTCGCCTCTGGAGAAAACCCATCCATAAAGATAATATCAAAATAACCGGATGCTAAATCGCGTACCGTATCGCGGGCATCGCCGGTCAGCAATTTCAATCGTCTCCAGGTTTTACCGTCGCGCAACGCTTCGAGCATTTGGTAATGCGGAGTTGCCGGGTCAAACAGTTCGAGTGCGGCATTGATGGTACGCGGATCTTTTTCCAGTGAAATAACTTCCGTGCGTGGATTGGCTTCCAGCGCCGTCAGGGTGTTGTAGCCCAAACCGAATCCGACATCCAGCAGTCGCGGATTTTTCATTTCGGCAATGCCGGAAGGTTCGACAAACTTTTTCAGTGCTTCAGAGCGCGCTCCGGCAATACTGTGAAAATGTTGCCGGTACTCCGGATGATAGAGCGTTGGAGTGCCGTCGCCGGTGTTGACCCGCATTTCGTTACCATCCATCAGCCCTTGGACATAACTGATAAACTGCCCCTTTTTCATCCACCATTTGGGCGCAATCACCGGCTCTGAACCGGGATCGCCCATCAACCGCATGACCAGCCAGTCGTCAGGAAGGCGACGCAGAAACCGTACCGCCGCCGCCGCGTATTCATATTCGTTGAGCGGCTTGACCGCGATTTTTCCGGCTGCATACAGCGCTGCCAACGGCGTGCCGCGCACAATCATAAGTTGATGCATTTTTACTGCGCTGAACGGAAGCTGCGCCAAATCATCGGCAGTCCGGTCAAAATCGGCGTTATTCTCACCGGGTAAACCGAGAATAATATGCGCCGCGGAACGTATCCCGTGCTCCGCCAGTACCTCAGCCGCGGAGCGTACTGATGCGAAATCATGACCGCGCCGGATCAGCTCCAGCGTCAGGTTATTTGAAGTCTGAACCCCAAGTTCGACCCATAACTCGTATCGGCTCGACAAGTCTTTGAGCAAAGCCATTACCTCGGTACCGAGGCAGTCCGGGCGGGTGGCGATAATGACCATTTTGAAATCCGCCAGCGCCAACACCTCTTCATACCAGGCGCGCAACTGTTCAGGTTCACCGTAAGTATTGGTAAACGACTGAAAATAAGCGATATAAGGCGCGCCGTCCCGGTATCTTCTCTGCACATAATCAATTCCTGCCGCGACTTGTTCCGACAACGAAAAATGATGACGCAGGTGACGCGCGCGGTTGCCGTCTGACGCACAATAAATGCAACCGGCACCGCCGGATTTTTCCCGGTTGGGGCAACTCAGCGGCAAATCAATCGGAATCCGGTGAAGCGCCTTGCCGTATTGCTCATTCAAATATTCACTGAACAGTTTAATTTTTTTCATGCCGACAAGATACCTCAAGGTTAAAAAAACTTTAAAACAAGCCAATTTATCACGGATTAAGGAAAATCAAATCAGACATTGTTTTTTTGCGGTAATCCGGTTATTTTAAACGACCATTGAATTATTGAAATCATAAAAACAGGAAATAAGATATGAGCAGAAAGCCCGGAGTAGTAATTATTGGCTCCAGCGCGGCGGCGGTTTCCGCCGCCAAAGCATTGCGCGCAGGCGATCCGGAAATCAACATCAGTATTTACAGCGAAGAAAAAGTTTTGCCGTACTTCAGGCCTTCGTTGAGTTTCGCCCTCGCCGCGCAACCGCCGGAACCGCGCCCGATGAATAAGCCGGAATTTTATACTTCATCAAATATTGCCATGAATCTCGGCATGACCGCGGTCAGCATTGACCGCAAACAGAAAACCGTCCGGTTCGCCGACGGTTCGAAAGTACCCTACCAATCGCTCCTGCTGGCAGTCGGCGCAAGCTGTTTTGTACCGCCGATACCCGGCGTAACTTTGCCCGGGGTTCTGAGTCTGCGTGACCAAGCTGATCTCGAGCGGCTGCTCGATTTTCTAAAAATTCCGCGCCAAATTCTGCTGATCGGCGGCGGCATGCTCGGACTTGAACTGGCGGCCACTCTGCTGCAGATGCGCCACCGGGTAACCATCGTCGAATGTGCGCCGTATCTGCTTAATGCGCAACTTGATGAAGCCGGCGGCAAATTTTACACCAAGCTGATCGAGTCAACTGAAGGACTGGAAATTATTACCGGGTCCGCCGTCAAAGAGCTGTCCGGCGATGAACACGTTTCCGGAGCGACGCTTACCAACGGCGGTACTTTAGACTGCAATCTGGCAATTGTATCAGCCGGAGCGCGTTCCAATATCAAACTGGCCCGGAATTGCGGGCTGGAATGCCGCCACGGCATTGTCGTGGATGATTTTATGCGTACCGATGATCCCGCGATTCTCGCGGCCGGCGACTGCGCCGAAGTGCAATGTCGAAGCTTCGGTTTATGGGAACCCGCGCTCGCGCAGGGCAAAACCGCCGCGCTGACCATCCTAGGCCAACCGGAAGCATTTACCTGCCGGGTTTACGGCGCCACACTCAACGTTTTCGGCACTAAGCTTTATTCCATCGGCATTATCGGCGGCGATGACTGCCGTGAGTTTCAGGATAACGCCAAAAACACCCTGCGCCAAATATTTTTCGCCGACGGACGGGTTATCGGAGGGTACATGATTGGCGACACCTCCGCCATGATGGCGTTGAACCGGGCGGTCAACGAACAGCAGACCGAGGAACAGGCAGCCGCAAACGGTTTAATTTAGAGGCGTGGCAACAAACGTTTCTGGTGGTGGTTGCGAATGAACCACTCCGCGTTCGGAGACTTGACATCAACAAAAGTTCCGATCGTCGGCAAGCCGTACATTTTTCTTTCGCGCACCAGTTCAGGAAACAGTCCGGTTTCCAGTGAATACGGGATTGTTTCCGGCATCCGTTTGAGCAAAGTTTTATTCAGCATATAAATTCCGGCGCTGACCAGACCTGGACCGCTGTATTTATTTTTTTCCTCAAATTTATAAATCTGATTATCGTCATAGAATAAGACCCTGCCGAGATTTTCGGTATTATCCACGTTCGCCAATAAAATTCCGGCATCAGCTTCGGAAAGGCCATGAAACCATTCGACAAAACGGGAAATATCACAAGCGATATATGCGTCGCCATTCAAAACCAGCAGTTCGTCATTGCTGAATAAACGTTGTGCACAAACCAGAGCGCCGCCGGTACCGCAAGGTTCATATTCACGCGAATAAATAATATCGGCATCGCGATATTTGTCGCCGAATCTTTGGCTGATGACTTCCACGTCGGCGTCGGAAGCGCAAATGACAATTTCCCGAACGCCGGTTTTAATAATTTGCACGGCCAGATAGTCAAACAGTGTTTCGCCTGAAAATTCGGTAAAGAGCGGCAGTTCCGAGTTATGCAGATTGCCCCCGGCAAGAATTACCGCAGTAATGTTATTATTTTTTTTCATGATTCCTCCGTCATATAAAAAATCGTTATCTCTTTCGTTGCAAGCATGTTCGAATGAATCAACGTCTGTAAAATAAAAAATATAACTTGACATAATAACACAATTTTGCCAATTTGTCAAGCTGGCGGATTCGCCATCGCCCAAAATAATGCGAAATGTTAATTGAAAAAGTAAACGCCTCATGAAAAACTGGAGTTGTGCGTTTACCTTTGCAATCGAGCATAATTTTATAGTTGCAATTGCTTTTCCAGGATAAATACGCAGAGTGCGCTTTAGCGGAAATCTGCAATATCGGAAAGCGGAAGCCGTTCCCGCGGCTCTGCTGAAACCGCCGGATAGCCGACGGGAATCAACGCTATCGGTTTAAGTGAACCGGACAACCCGAGAATCTTTGCTGTTGTTTTGGTTTTAAACCAGCCGATCCAGCAGGTTCCCAATCCTTTTTCCGCAGCCGCCAGAACAAAGTGTTCGCCGGCAATTCCGATATCCAGCAGATGATAGTGGATTCCGGAAAACAGCGGCGCGGCAATGTGGGTGACTGGAGATTTTTTGGCGCAAAGAACCACAATTACCGGAGCAACCTGAAGCCATGGCATCGGCAAACCCGGCAACAAGGCCCTGTCCGCGATTTGCTTGCGCAGTTCCGGGTCAGAGACCACAATAAAACGCCACGGTTGCTGGTTACATGCGGAAGGCGCTAACCGCGCAGCCTCCAAACAGTAGTCCAGTAATTCTCGCGGCACCGGCTGCTCGAGGTAGCTGCGACAACTCAGACGTTTGCGAGCTAAATTCAGAAACATTTGACGCACATTTTGAAGGTTTTAAATTCGCGCGCGCATTATGCGCGCGCAAATTTCAAAGCTATTTCAATAGCGGTAATGATCCGGTTTGTAAGGACCGTCAGGATCAACCCCGATATAGTCGGCCTGTTCTTGAGAAAGTTTGGTCAGTTTAGCGCCGAGTTTTTCCAAGTGGAGGCTGGCGACTTCCTCGTCCAGTGCTTTAGCCAGCCGGTAAACGCCGATTTCACGCTCCGAATTTTTTGCGATATCAATTTGTGCCAGTGTCTGATTGGAAAAACTGCAGGACATAACAAAACTTGGATGACCGGTGGCGCAGCCCAGATTGACCAGACGTCCTTCTGCCAGCAGATAAACGCTGTGTCCGTCAGGGAACGTATAGCGATGAACCGGACATGAACTGTCTTTGATGGTCATCTTTTTGATCCCGGGAAATTTTTCCAGTTCAGCAACTTGAATTTCATTGTCAAAATGGCCGATATTGCAGATAATGGCCTGATCTTTCATTTTGCTCATATGTTCGGCGGTAATGACCTGTAAGTTGCCGGTACAGGTAACATAAATATCGGCATATGGCAACGCCTCTTCGACCGTCGTGACTTTGAACCCGGCCATGCATGCCTGCAACGCGCAGATCGGATCGATTTCAGATACCATCACCTGGGCACGCTCATTGCGCATCGCTTCGGCGCACCCTTTGCCGACATCACCATAACCGCAGATCATGGCGGTTTTTCCTGAAATAAGCACGTCCATCGCGCGTTTGATGCCGTCGGTAAGTGAATGCCGGCAGCCATAAACATTGTCAAATTTGCTTTTGGTCACAGAGTCATTGACATTGATCGCCTGAAACAGCAGTTCGTTGCGTGACGCCATTTGCAGCAGACGGTTGACCCCAGTCGTAGTTTCCTCAGAAACGCCGCGAATACTTTTGGCCACTTTAGTCCAATGCCCCGGTTTTTCTTTCAGAATGCGTTTCAGCAGATTATTGATGACCTGGAGTTCATGATTATCAGTCGGTTCGTCAAGAATAGCGGCGTTTTTCTCCGCGCTGCAACCGCGATGAACCAGCAACGTGGCGTCACCACCGTCGTCAACGATCTGATCGGGTCCGCTACCGTCCGGCCAGGTCAGCGCCTGCCAGGTGCATTCCCAGTACTCTTCCAGGGTTTCGCCTTTCCATGCAAAAACCGGAATTCCGGCGGTGGCAATAGCAGCCGCTGCATGATCCTGAGTTGAAAAGATGTTGCATGATGCCCAACGAACATCAGCGCCAAGTTCGACCAGAGTTTCAATCAGCACAGCGGTCTGAATGGTCATGTGCAGACTGCCCATGATTTTAACGCCTTGCAACGGTTTGTCCTGCCCGTATTTTTTACGGGTGGCCATCAGTCCAGGCATTTCTTTTTCAGCGATCTCAATTTCTTTACGCCCGAAATCGGCTAGTTTGATGTCTTTGATTTTATAATTCATGGTTGTTTATTCCTTTATTCCCATGTTTTTAAAGATTTGCCGCCAACGGTCATCCGGTATTTTTGAACCGATAACCTTAACCACTTCCGCAGCAATAATTGAACCGAAACGTGCCGCTTCGGCGATACTGTAATCATTCAGCCAGCCGAAAAGAAATCCGCTCTGCCAGAGATCACCTGCGCCAGTAGTATCAACCGCAGCAACCGGACAGGCGGAAATCCGCTCAATTCCGGAGGCGGATTTAATAATTGAACCGTCCTTGCCAAGTTTAACCGCAACGACCGGGACGATTTTCCCGATTTCTTCGGCCATTGCTTCTGGACTATTACCAATGCCGCAAAACTCTGCGGCCTCTTCTTCGTTGGCAAACACAATGTCCAGCTTCGGCAATAGTTCAATCAACTGTTGTTTACAGTTGCGCACTACTTCAAAAGACGCAAAATCGATACTGACCGTGCAGCCCTTGCTTTTTGCCGTTGCCACCAGTTTTTCCACCATTCCCGGCATATAGAGAAGATAACCCTCAATGTGGAGATGCCGCGCTGATTCGAAATCTTCCGGATCAATATCATCCAAGACGAACTCTGAGGCTGCCCCGAGGCTCGGCCGCATTGTTCGTTCCGAATCCGGAGTAATCATAGACAGGCAACAGCCGGTATGAATACTGTCCGAATAACGGAACAAATCGGATTTCCCGCCTTTCTGAACCAGTAAATCCCGATACAAATCTCCGTCAGTGTCGCGTCCCAGTTTGCCCAGAAACGCAGTAGGCATTCCAAGTTCAGCTAAACCGAAAATCGTATTGCCGGCAGAACCGCCGGGAACTTTGGATATCTGCGACTTCAGTTGTTCCAATGTACGCCTGATCGTGGCGTCATCAGTCAACACCATTCCGCCTTTTTCGGCGCCGATTTGCTTTAGAAAAGCATCTTCGACATTGACCAGAATATCAATAATCGGAGAACCGGCGCCGACAATATAAGTTTTTTCATTTACCATAAAAAAATCAGGCGAACTTGGCGGCTGCGGCCTTTAATGCATCAACTTTATCCGTTTTTTCCCAAGGGAAAATACTGCGACCGAAGTGTCCGTAAGCAGCAGTCTGCCGGTAACTCCAGCCATTCTTTGATGGATTTTTAAGGTCGAGCATCTTAATAATTTCTGCCGGTTTCAAACTGAAAACTAAACGAATAATTTTTTCCAGGTCATTGTCGTTTTCAAGTTTGCCGGTACCATAGGTATCAACATTAATACTCAACGGATCCGGTACGCCGATAGCGTATGCCACCTGAACTTCGCATTTTTCAGCGAGACCGGCTGCGACGATATTTTTTGCGATATAACGGGACATATAAGCTGCTGAACGGTCAACTTTGGAAGGATCTTTGCCGGAGAAAGCGCCGCCGCCGTGCGAGCCGACACCGCCATAGGTATCAACGATAATCTTGCGTCCGGTAAGCCCGGTATCGCCATGCGGTCCGCCGACTTCAAATCTGCCGGTCGGGTTGACAAAATATTTGATCCCGTCGTGAAGTAATTCAGCAGGAATAACTTGGACGACAACTTCTTTGACCAACGCGGTCAAATCTTCGATTTTCATATCGGGGGTATGCTGATGTGAAACTACTACGTTTTCCACTCTAACCGGTTTGCCTTTGCGATACAGAATTGAAACCTGGCTTTTTGAATCGGGACGGAGAAAAGAATACTTCTCCGGCTCATCATGACGACGCCGTGCCAATTCCGCAACTATACGATGCGAATAAAGAATCGTTGCCGGCATTAATTCTTCAGTTTCATTACAGGCATAGCCGAACATCATACCCTGATCGCCTGCGCCCTGTTCGTAAAATTGGCTCTGTTCGGCAGTAACACCCTGAGAAATATCCGGCGACTGCTTGTGAATACAGATCATAACTTTACAGGTTTCGGCAGAGAATCCGACCGAAGCGTCATTATAGCCTATTTCAGCTACGACATCACGGGCGATTTTTTCCCAATTGACTTTGGATTTGGTGGTGATTTCGCCGGATACCACGATCAGGTCAGTGGTGGTAAGAGTTTCACAAGCGACCCTGCTTTCCGGGTCATCTTTAAGGCAGGCGTCTAAAATCGCATCAGAAATCTGGTCGCAAACTTTATCGGGATGCCCTTCAGACACTGATTCCGAAGTAAAGACGTGTTCTGCGTGTATTTTACTCATTTTTTATTGTTTCCTTTTTGGGGTTGGATGGTTGCTTAAAATTAAAAACCCCGGGTGGAAAAATCCCGGGGAGTGAAGATAAGACAAATCCGACCGGAATTTACTGCATTCTGGCTGGAATAGTTTCTCCGCGACGGTTTTTGGCACGGGCATCAGCAGAAGTTCCAGGTACTGCCGGACGATCTTTACCGTAACTAATAGTTTTCATATTTTCATCGGGAACACCCATTTTGACCAGCTGATTGCGCAGGGAAATGGCCCGGCGTTCACCAAGGGCACGGTTATATTCTTCGCTGCCGCGGTCATCACAATGTCCTTCAACAATCAAACCCAGATCTGAGTGCGCCCTCATAAAATCGGCAACTTTTTGCAATTTTGCAATTTCGCTGGAACGCAGATCAGAACGGTCGTATTCAAAATAAATCGGTTCAAATTTCAAACCAGGAACCGGGGCGAAATCCCCATTGCGGGCGGCAAGAGACGAATCTTCAGCGCCGGTTCCCCAACCACCGGGAACGCCTCCCTGTCCATTTTGAATCCCGCTTAATGCTCCGCCGGGAGTACCGTCAATGCCATCCAGCACAAGGCTAGGATCCGGCTCGCCGTCAACCGGAGCGGCAATTTTGCCTAATTCGACAGGGGTAGTGTTGTCACAACCGGTAAATACCAATCCGACAGCCACTGCGAGGAACATACTCATGAACAATCTGGAAAATCTCATAATCTCACCGTTTTTAAGTTATTAATTTTGGGTTGAATTCTTAATTAATAATGGGTTTTAACTTAACATTGATTAATGTTAATGCAAATGTTATATTAAAGGATGTACCGCATAATTTTCAACTAATTTTATCTACATTACGGATTTTTTTTATGAATATTGAATGGACAAAACTAGGATTTGAATTTTTCCCTACCCGCTCTAATATCCGCTTTTCTTATAAAAACGGTCAATGGAATGAAGGTCGTCTTACTGAAGACTATAATATCACGATGTCGATTGCAGCGCAAGTGCTACATTACGGCCAGGCATGTTTTGAAGGCCAAAAAGCCTTTTGTACCAAGGACGGCCAAGTCAGAATATTTCGGCCATTGGAAAATGCCCGGCGCATGAACGACTCGTTAAAGCACCTGCTCATGCCGGAATTTCCTGAAGAAAAACTTGTGGAAGCGATGCGAACTGTGGTTAAAGACAATATTGATTATGTCCCGCCATACGGTACCGGCGGTTCGATGTATATCCGTCCGGTAGCATTTGGAACTGCTCCGACTATCGGTGTCGCGGCGAGCAGCGAATATGAATTGGTGATTATGGTTATGCCGGTCGGGCCCTACTATAAAGGCGGGATCAAGCCGGTCGACGCAATGATGATTTCCGATTTTGACCGTGCCGCTCCACTGGGAACGGGTAGAATAAAATGTTCCGGTAATTATGGCGCCAGCCTGTTGCCGGCAAAGAATGCCAAAGACCAACATTGTCAGGTGCCATTGTTCACTGATCCTAAAGAACATGTTTTTGTTGATGAATTCGGTACCAGTAATTTTATCGGGATAACGAAAGACGGGGTTTATGTTACTCCGGAATCGTCATCAATTCTTCCGAGCATCACCAACAAATCCCTTATGGAGTTGGCATCAGAAATGGGAATAAAAGTTGAACGCCGTCGCATTCACAAATCTGAGCTTGCCAATTTCGCCGAAGTCGGTGCCTGCGGGACTGCCGTGGTCATCACTCCAATTGGAAGAATCATAGATCATGATAAAGTTTACAGTTACGACACTGAAAATATCGGGCCGGTACTGAAAAAACTATATGAGCGGATGACCGGCATTCAGTACGGTGAAATCAGCGATACCCATGACTGGATGGTCACTGTCAAGTAAAATCGTTCGATCGGACGCCTGTCCGGATCAGATCTTTTATAGAGAGAAAATTACAGCATGAAAATCATTCACACGATTTCAGAGATGCAGATTTTTGCGCAAAATTCCCATCGTTCCGGGCTCACCATTGCAGCAGTACCGACGATGGGCTTTCTTCATTCAGGGCATATCAGCCTGATTGAACGCGCCAATTCGGAAGCAGATCTGACGATAGTGTCAGTTTTTGTCAATCCGACACAATTCGGCCCCAATGAAGACCTGGACAGATATCCCCGCGATTTCAAGAGAGACTGTGAAATATGCGAACAGCATAATGTTGCGGTTTTGTTTGCGCCTGAAAACACCGCGATGTATTCTTCCGACCACAGCACTTGGGTTACCGAAGAAGACCTTTCGCGTCCGTTATGCGGCAATAGCCGACCGGGGCATTTTCGCGGTGTAACGACAGTAGTCGCCAAACTTTTTAACGCGATCTTGCCTGATGTCGCGGTTTTCGGACAAAAAGATGCACAGCAGGCATTGGTAATCCGAAGGATGGTACGTGATCTTAATTTTCCGGTGCGGATAATTATCGCGCCGCTGATCAGAGAAGATGACGGGCTGGCCATGAGTTCGAGAAACCGTTTTCTTTCGGCAGATGAGCGGAGCAGAGCTTTGGTGATTTCACAAACTTTGCTGTCGCTGACTCCGGAAAACCTTGACACTGAAGTTATTAAATCCAAAATCAGTTCTGCCGGCGGTACGGTTGACTATGTCGAAATTCTGGACGCCGAAACGCTGCGCCCGGTACATCTGGAAACCGTTGAAATATTGGTTGCGGTCGCGGCTTTTTTCGGCAAGACCCGCCTTATTGATAACGTAATCCTGAAGCCGTGACAAATTGGAGTGTAATTGTTGTTAAAGCGCTTGTTGATAAGAAATTACTGTAAATGACAATGCTCATAAATATTACTAAATATAAGGTGTCTTATGGATTTTGAAAAGTTCTTGTCCAATCGTAAAGCAATGTGGGTTTTGCTGATTCTTTATTCAAGTTTTATTTTTTTCATAAATATTCATTCCGACGGTCTTTATTCGGCCCAGGAAGGGCGTGCCGCCATTATCGCCCGTAATATGATACAGTCCGGCAATTATGGAAAAATAGAAATTAAAGGCGAGCCGGAAAATGAAAAACCGATTTTTTGCTATTGGCTCTATGCCATATCGGGAAAAGTCTTCGGAGTCAATGAATTCAGTGTCCGCCTTCCCTCAGTGCTTGCCGCGCTCGTATCTATTGTCTGCGCCGCCTGGCTGGGAATGAGAATTTACAATCCGCTGTCCGGCTATATTTCCGGCTATGTCCTTGCCACTATGTTCGGATTTGTCAATCTCGGGCGAATCGCCCGTATCGATATAGTATTATGCGCTTTTTACGCGTTCGCAATGGTTCTGCTTTATGAAGGGTACTTCCGCAAACGACAGGCAAACGCATTGCTTTATCTGTTTTATATTGTCATTTCAATCAGTATTGCTGTCAAAGGGCCGGTAACCGTTTTTCTGGCCGGGTTGACGGTGCTGATTTTGATTATTATGGAATGGGACTTCCGCAAATCGTTCCAGATGTTATGGCAGCTGAAGCCGATTTCAGGAATCATAATCGGGCTGGTCATCTGTGTGCCGTGGCTGATTTTTGAATGTTGCCGCAGTAATGAAAACTTTTTCGCTGAATTCTTCTGGGTACAGAATCTGGACCGTTTTCTGGGAATTCAAACTACTTTTTGCGAGGGAAGGCGCAAATCATTTTTCTACTATTTCCCTAAATTGTTCGGCATGACGCTACCGTGGTCGCTTCTGGTGTTTCCGCTGCTCTGGCAATATCGCCGTTCGTGGCGGAATTTACGGCATGAGACCTGGTTTCTGCTGATTTGGGTACTGGCGATTTTTGGATTTTTTTCATTGTCGTTCATCAAGCGGGGGGATTATATTTTGCCGCTGTTTCCCGCGTTGGCAGTGCTCATTGGGCGCTACATCGCGATTGAGCTGAGAAAAAGCCATCAGATTTCACGACACTGGATCAAGGTCTGGATTGGAATTTCCATTTTAACGGTTGCGGCCTGGATTGCCATCATCTTCGGTTGGCTGACTCAATTGGCTGCGATGATTATTGACGGGCGCGTGCCGCATTTGGCTGCCCGCGACGGCATGGTATTCAGAGACTATCTGGAAATTTTTTCCGACTCGCCCTGGCTTACTCTGTTTTTTGCCGTCATCACGCTGGGAGTTCTTTTTATGCTCGGACACTTACTGCACAAAGGATCATCGCATGGCGCGTTTGTTTTTTTCATGGCATTTCTGATGATGCTTTTCGGTTTTTATTATCTCTGCCTGGACCCGATTTCCAATCGCACCCGGTCTACCAAGGATTTTTGTCTGCGGATACAACCGTTATTGCCGTCGGAGGCAATTATCGGTTATATCGGCTCATGGGTTGACGAAGCGGTTTTCTTCGTCAATCGCGATTATGAACGATGCCGTTTGCAAGATATTTACGATTCTGAAACACGGCAATTCAAGTTTAAATTTATAATCGCTGATTCGGATTATTACCATAAAAAGATGCTAAAACTAGACGGTATTGATAAACTGGAAAAACTCGATTCGACCGACGATGCCCACCATTATCCGTTGACACTGCTCAGGCGCAAAGAATAAGGTTTCAAAATTCGCGCGCGCATAATGCGCGCGCGAATTTAAGCGTCACCATTAAACGCCATATTGAACCGACTGTTATTTCAGAATCAGATCCGGTGAGCGGTGTTGTCGAAGAATTTGTTCAGATGGTCTTTGATTTCGGTACCGGCATCTTCAATCAGAAAATGACCAGCATCCGGCAGTTCGAGCACGGATGCCGCCGGAAAGCGTTCGCGCCATTCATTCAAAAAGCGCGAATTAAAGCACCAGTCACGCATGCCCCAAACAATGGCAATCGGCATGCCGCGAAAGTTCCACAGCCCGTGTTCGATCTCCAGCAGTGATTCGAAAGATGGCGATTCCGGACCGGTGGGGATATCCTGAACAAACCGCAGTATGGCGATGCGGTCTTCATAGTTGCCGTAAGGAAGGCGGTATCCCAGTTTTACCAATGGCGCCATAGGTTTGACGGTCGTCATGAATTGAGCTGCGTTGACGAAGATATTAAGGCGTCTGATCAGATAATCGGATATTTGCGGGATTCGGCACAACCCGATTCGCCAGGGCATAAACTTAAAAGTGAACGCTGCCGAATTCATGATGACAAAACGCTTGACGCGACGGGTATGACGAATCGCGAAGCCCATGCCGATGGCACCGCCCCAGTCGTGCACCATCAATGTAATACTTTCCAGTTTCAGGTGCAACAGCAGTGATTCGAGATTATCGACATGGTCTTCGAGCCGATAACTGTGTTTTTGTGTCTTGTCGGACATGCCGCAACCCAGATGATCGACCGCGATGACCCGGAAGCGGGTGCTGAATTCCTTGATCAGGTCGCGAAACATAAATGACCAGGTGGGATTGCCGTGAACCATCACAATGGCGTGCTCGCCGGAACCTTCGTCCACATAATGATAGTGGTGTCCCTGCAGCTCAATACAATGAGATTTGAAGGGATAAATTTCGCGGATTGGCTCCAGCTGTTCTTCCACGCTCAGTTTTTCAATGTTTTTTACCATTCGACTCCCAGCATTGTACTGTTGATGCCGCTTCCGATACCGAGCATGGCCAGGCGCATACCGGATTTCAACGCGC